>Ga0307512_10000860_pt1 | contig 44613 bp, 30 predicted proteins | sample 14_EM_MG_FD_200267 | JGI IMG/M metagenome (GOLD analysis project Ga0307512, IMG submission 200267) | Populus trichocarpa ectomycorrhiza microbial communities from riparian zone in the Pacific Northwest, United States - 14_EM | ecosystem: Host-associated > Plants > Roots > Unclassified | place... | reverse complement strand
GGAGATGAGGACTCGCGACTTTGCTTTTGTTTCTTTATGTTACGGAAGAAGCGGGGAGGAAATATGTACGGGATATGCCATGGCCGCCAGCGGCCGAATGCAATATGATTACAAACAAACAAACAAAGGCTTACATAAGCATGTAAAAATGAAGTCAAATGGACCAATTTTGAGCAAGTCGAAAATGTGAGTGAGAGCCCATGAAGCTGATGGATTTTTTGTCTTTCTTTTGAGCCCCTGTTTCATCACCAATGGTAAATTGAATTTGCCAGTGATGATATCAAAGCATGTATGGCATTGTGGATACAAATTGCTATTGGTCTGGACATATTTAGGTAACTGGTTGTTGAGATAGGTATAATTTTGAAGTTACAATACTGAAAAATACTTTACAGTAGTATAACTCAGCAAATTTTTGCCCACATAACATTTTACACTATTTAGAAACTGCCAGGCTGACCATGTATAGTCTTCTAGCATGCATACAAGACACTAGCAGCGAGTGCATTGAATTTCAACCTGAATTGGTGGAGAAATCAAGTAGAACAGACAGTTCTATTTCTTCTTCTTCTGCCCACATACCAACCACCACCATAAGGCTGCCACTTCTTTGTGAAATATTGTGTACTTTACCTCAGGGCAGGTCGACTGTATGTAGATCAATTTGACCATATCATTGTCCTGACACCAGTACAGATTGTAGATCGATTGTTGAATATGTGCTAACAACACCCCTTCTCCTAGTGGAACGCACTAGTGGTCCTCCACATGTTTCTGTACCTGGCCCATAATAATGTAAAATCCATCTACATACAGTAGAACTGCCATGTACCAAAGGATATTAATTTTGGTTTACAATTTGAAAAGCAATATAGTATAGTATAGTATTCTCCTCCCCTGTACCAGTTACCCCACTAGAACTGCCAATTCTTAGTTAAATTACATATGCTTGTGCACAGAGTAGCTTTACTATATATCAATTCTGAATTATCATTAGGCAATGACTAGAAATATCTGTAAACTAGTTTAGATTACTATATTTCAGTCATGAGCTATTATGAATGTTCTTAATTTCCAATAATCAATAAAACATTTATTAATCTTAGCACCGCTACCTAGTCACAATGTTCATCTCTTTCTGTTCTTGTCTGATTCCCATATTTAAAATCTTGAAATTCTTTCCAATAACAAACTAATACCCATAGTCATCAAAAGATATATTACTAAGAGTATTTACTTTTCAGTTAAGCCTCTTGTTAGATTATAATCCTATTGTAATGTATATCCAGATATCATAATGAAATCCAGATAAGTCCGCAAAGTAAAGTATCAATGCCACCAACAGAGTTTGCCTTGATTGATGGAAATCAATGTTTAGGTCTCCAAAATTCATAACAATGTAACTCAATGCTGTTTTCTATACTCTTCATCGGTAAGATGGTATATGTCGATACCATACCTCAATTTTGAGCTTATATTATCTTCAAGTGATTTATGAATGAAGATGCATCTCATGGGGGGGAATGCATATGAAGTATCGGTGTATAGAATTCTTAATAATATTGGAAGGTATTTATCGCTGCTAATGTCAGACGGTGCATTGGTGCTACTGCTTGACACGTCTCATTGGTAGAGCAATGTAATCTCTTTATAGTCAATTCTGTGGGCTGAAAGTCTGTCAGATTACTTGCTATGAGACTGTGATTCTGTAATACCTTATCTTTGAAGCATTGATTAATACCTTACCAATGTAGTGACAAATTCCCTCAGTCTAATTGTAGTCATGCATGAGTGGTTTGAAAGCAGTACATTCCCAACTATGGCTCGCTTGAAACAAGATATCCAAAGTACTATACGGACAGCTCATAACTGAATCTTGGATATCGTACTTTCTTTTATTCGGTAGTTGGAATATCTGATGTGGTATCGCCTATTAGTGCTTAAAGCAATTACATAAATTCCTCACCATAATCTGTGTATTCGACAACTAAAATAGAGATTTAATTGGCGACCAATTGATACTCAGGCGAAGTCTCATATGGTACCATTTTTGTGATTGTGATGAATTCTAACTGAATCCAATAAACAGATTGACTTCAGACCTCTTATTATGGATCTATGTTATGAATCTCTTAGGCTATACATGCTTAAGTATCAACATTTCAATGACCAGAAGTACATTCACATGTTTCGACTGTGGCCAAGATAGACTTTACAGTCAACCTTGCTTGTATATTGTACAATGTTGACTATGTATGAATTTCTAAGTAATTGCAACTTAACTGTATGTTGTCCTGCTCGATAAGATATATCAGCTGTCCTTCATCATTATGTATTCTACTGACAATCTTTATATAATGTTCCTGCTAGAGGAATATAATTGTATCATCAGATGTAAATCTGCTAGAAGCCTTATGTAATACCGGGAGATCCTTGTCAAGTCCTGATCAATAAAAGCCCCTAATGGCATTCGGACAAATAAAGACGAAGATGATAAAGCTTCACTTAGAATGCATTTAAGAAATGCCACCCAAGGAAACTAAGATAACAGTTCTGTTCTCGGCTTCCAAAAGATAGTATCGACTAAGAGTATCGTCCTACGCCATTTGTATACTGATGCACACAAGTGAAGAGTATCCTACTCAGATGAAAATCTGAACTAACCCACAATTGTGCTGGTCCTCAGACATCCTTCAGACTCGAGAGTATTTTCCCAGTAACCGGCACCTATACCCCACGATAGTCTGTCTTAGAGTTCAACAACTCCAAGTATCCACTTGTCTTATACGAAAAAGCCAAGTTGTTTCGCCTCAGCAGAAGGAGTAGTGCTGACTCAAGAGTATCGTCTTGCTCGGTTCCTGATCAATGACTTGCTTTGACAAACGTACTAAGAATAACCAACTATAAGGAACAATAGATATATCTGTGACCTAGAACTGACAAATGAATGTACAAATCTGAACTTCAATAAAGAAGTATCCTCATTGACTTTGATACAGAACTAATAGATGATATCCCGGGAAAAATGACCATACGCGATGTATAACTCATCGAGAAGCTGTTTCTGGGACAGTAATCCATAGCATATTTGATACGTGGCACTAAGAGGTCCTATGGACCTGCGAGTTGACCAGATTATTATGATATACATGCGATTATGTGCGCTGGGTACTATACATCATGCTACATTCAACAAAACTACGAAATGCACTTTATTGCACGCTCCCGAGTGAGCTCTCAAGACGCTATCAATTGCACTTGATGGCACACTCCCAGCCTGCTTGGCTGTACGTTCCCAAATAAGCTCTCCAAATGCTCCCAATTGCACTCGATGGCACACTCCCAGCCTGCTTGACTGTACATTCCAAAGTGAGCTTTCAAGACACTCCCAATTGCGCTCGAAAGCACACTCCCAGCCTGCTTGACTGTATACTTCCAAGTCAGCTCTCAAGACGCTCTCAAGCATACTGCCGAGCACGCTTTGCAGTGCACCCCCAGTCTCGCCTGACTATATGCTCCCATATATGCACCTAGGTGCTCGGTCCAGAGACTTGCTGAGTGGCAGGTGCCAAGCACCAGATGGCGGTGGCATATAGTGGCTGAAATCGTGACGTTGGTCGATATTATTATCTGAACCTTATCTTTAACGCACCCACCATGACGAGATCTCATGATGCCTTATGGTTATTGTGTTGAAATTTGCAGCGTTAGATTCTGCAGGAAAGATAGACATTTGGATCTCGGGGAGAGCAGATCTCCGACTCGAATTTTCCAGCAGATTCTGCTGCTTGCTTCCTACGGATTGTGGACATATGTGTGCCCGTTCGATCCGGAGCTGATGTTGATGATGGCGATGGTGATGATGGCGATGGTGATGATGGCGATGGTGATGATGGCGATGGTGATGATGGCGATGGTGATGATGGCGATGGTGATGATGGCGATGGTGATGATGGTGATGGTGATGATGGTGATGGTGATGATGGTGATGGTGATGATGGTGATGGTGATGATGGCGATGGTGATAATGGTGATGGTGATGCTGGCGATGGTGATGGCGATGATGATTGCGATGGTGATGGTGTTGGTGATGGTAATTACAGTACTAGAATCACTTAGACTAGTAGGTTGGCTATGTCAATGTCAGCATCGAAGCTTCCACAGACTTAGAGCCTTCTAGTAGCCAAAGCTTCCACAGACTCAGAGTTTTCCATTTGCCAAAAGCTTCCCACGGAAACTCTACTCCTTCCGATGTAACGCTATTTCAAGAAGGCCCTCAAGTGGGCTTTTAAAGAGGCTTTGAAGCGGGCTCTCAAGCAGGCTGTCAAGCAGGCGCTGAAGCGGACTCTCAGTTATAGTGTACAGTACCGGTATAGCAGCGAAGACTGCTGAAGACTGGTATTGGTTCATCTCCGGCCACCAGCTGAATATAGTTCCATAGGCCCACGCCCACATCTCTCTGAATCGACTATGGATGACTATTGGCTGCGTGTCATGCAGGGGTGCATGGGACGCTGGCTATGAGCTGCGCGTGTGCGCGTGTGAGCATAGCGCAGTCTATAGTTGATTTGCACTGTTGCCGATGTACAGAGGGATCAAGTTACAGTGTAACCTAGAGGTCAAGAAGGTCAATCGGTATCCGTAGATAAATCATAATGTAGACTGTATTTGATAGTTAATTATCAATGTCATTCCTCCATATCGGTATGGCTGATATATATCAGATGATCCACTCACTTGACAATTTGCCAACTGCCGAAGCCTATTTCCGAGTTCACATATGTAACTTTGTCATTCTTCTTGCCTTCTACCATTATTGGTTCAGTTCTAACTCCCTGGAGTACTAACTGCAAAATGAAGGTAATATGCTCATAATGCGAAACAATTGCAATTGGCGATTCCTTGTATTGATACGAGCTTATCTGCAGCCTATTATCAACAAATAGGTTTGTGTCACCAAAAGCCAGTGAGAGTGCCCTCGCATATACCCACCGCATATGTAACAGTTTAACAATTGCAGTAAACAACAAATCCCTTGATTTGACTATGCTTTATTGGAGCCAAATATACAGTTATCTGCAACTGAGTTGGTTTGCCATATATTGAATGGAGAGTATCCCGCGCCACTCAGAACACATGAATCCCAAGTCCAATTTGCCCCAAATGCAAAGGGTATGGTAGAAGTAAGGGTTGATTCGCATAAGTTCCGTCAGTTGACTGCGCTCTGATATATTGAATATTGGTTACAAGCTTTTCTTCAATATGACTCTGCATATTTCGTGATGGCATAATGGAGTGATGTTGACGACACCTCATTTCCCTAGAAGTAACCCATTCGAGCATGAGTGAATAGTCGTTTCTTTGCCGACTAGAAATAAGGTTTCCTGCCAATAAGGAATGGCCATTGAGATTGGAGGACTTGTGAACATAATTGATTCAAAGATAATAGATATCTTAATTGCGCTTAGCCAGACTGCTGTCGTGGATCTATTGATATGAAGGTCAGGTAATGGAGATATAAGTCATTGGTAAACTTATTCAGAAGGTTGATCGAATTGGGAAATTAGAGTGATAATTGGTAATCTTGGGTCTAGTCTCGATATTGGGAATATTGAGTAATCCTTTATGATCCCGGAAGTATACACGTAATAATCAAGGCGTAACACCTTGGAACATGCCTGAACCAATTGACATGCCAGTGGCTCAAGTGTAAAACCACTCAAGATCTCCTTACTGGCTCATATAACATTATTACATGACGAGATGGCAAGCAACCTTCATAGTATAATGTCAGTTGTATGGGTAATATGTCGTTTTGTACTATTACTGCTTTTCAGGAAATACCTTTAACATAAGCTGTTATGCATCCCACATGTAACAATAGTATCTGGAATACATATACTCTATGTTATACAATATGTATCTCAGCATCAGGTAGAAGTAATTTATGTGGTACAAAATACCAGTGGTGCTAAGCAGTGCTTAGCGGCATCTTCTGAGCTTAGTATATTCTAAGCCACTGAACTCAATCTACAACAACTTCTTGAGTATTACAAAAAACAAAAAGACGTGAAACGCAAGGTCCAGAGGATCTTGTTAACTACATTTAGTATATATACAAGATTTTGGTTAAACTAAACCTCATGGAGTCAGACATCATCATTGTGAGATCAATGTAGCAGTCGAGTGTGGAGTGGTGGCTATAGTTGGGGGTTGACTCTGATCACAGTGTGACAACAATGTGCCCTAATAGCAGATTGATAGATGCAGGACTGGATATGTCCACACCTCTAATAGTATGATACCTAGCGTTAGCAACGGTTCCGGACCGTCACTTCGGGTCCGGGTCCGGGTCCAAACCGAACCGTTGGCAAATTGGTGGTCCGGGTCGTCAATGAACCCGAACTGCCCACTCGGGTACAGATCCATGGTAAACTCCCAACCCGTCTGAATTGGGCGGGTTGTCAGCGGGTCGCACAGCGGGTTTATCTATAGATTCATATAAGGCTCATGTATTTGCAGTGTGTTCATAGTATCTTATCAAAATCAAGTTTTCAGCAACCATTAATGAGCTTTGGCTTGTTGAGCAGTGTGCAATATCGATTAATTTGGTATCTGTGTTTCACCTTCGATATATGGAATTTTTGCCTAGCAAGGCAGTCAATAATACAGTTATGCACGAGAAAATCCGCGTGATGCCTTGATTACGAACTATGCAAGTCCTAAAACTGTTGACGCTCCGTTGACGCTCATTTTCAGGATGCTGCAGGGAGCATTTCGCTGTTGTTTTTGCCAGTAAAGGCTGCCAATATCGCATAAATGGATGGCTGCAACCAGTCAGAACATAACTTACTCAAGATGCAAAGCTAAAAATCGTTGACGCTCCATCAACGCTCATGCTAAGAATGGGGCGGTGACGGTGTTGCTATCGCTTTTGTCAATAGAAGCTGCCAATACGTCTGTTATGCATAACAACGACCAAGTCACTGGTGAATTACCGTACTTACAAGACCACAAATCGTTGACGCTCTGTTGACGCTCATGCTAAGAATGGGGCGGTGACCGTGTTGCTATCTCTTTTGGCAATAGAAGCTGCCAATACGTCTGTTATGCATAACAACGACCAAGTCACTAGTGAATTACCGTATTTACAAGACCACACATCGTTGACGCTCCGTTGACGCTCATGCTAAGAATGGGGCGGTGACCGTGTTGCTATCCCTTTTGCCAATAGAAGCTGCCAATACGTCTGTTATGCATAACAACGATGAAGTCACTAGTGGATTACCGTACTGACAAGACCACAAATCGTTGACGCTCCGTTGACGCTCATGCTAAGAATGGGGCGGTGACCGCGTTGCTATCTGTTTTGCCAATAACAGCTGCCAATACGTCCGTTATGCATAACAACGACCAAGTCACTAGTGAATTACTGTACTTACAAGACCAAAAATCATTGACGCTCCGTTGACGCTCATTTCAATTCATTGTCCATTCAACATCTGCTGCCGTCCATAATTGTTTCCATCCTGATTTGACTGTACCGGTTGGCTTTCTTCTTGATTGAGATTCACCCCTGTGGCAAAGCCGAGCGGCGTCATCATCTTGCACTGTTCACTCTCACACAACTAAAAATAATGTATCAGGCCAAAAGATTCATTGTGCCTGCGATACATCTATTTATGAACAGATATTCACAAGCTACTTACCATTTGCCCACAATATATCTCGAACTGAAACTCTCGGTCAAGCTACAAAAAGCTGGTGAACCATTGACGCATTCTGTCCTACTTTTTCTTCCCTCCTTTTTCTCTCCGGGTTTCAGGTGCATTGACGGTCATTAAAACCTTTTCAGCCTGTCACTTTGACTTCCATGTCGGCCAAACCAATCCGGGCACACATTTGGCGAGGCGCTCACATCCTGCTGCTCTGGGGATTCCGGATCCTCGATGCAAGTGTTGTGCTCTATATCAGAGTCATTGACCGCAGCGCAATCCTCCTCGCTGTCATTTGGATTCTCCAAGTCGCCATTCCAGTTGAGGCAATCTACAGTGTCCGAAATGCTGTCCGGTGCGCTATTGTCATCACTTTCGACTGGATGATGGGAGAATCTCTGAATACGGTGGACATTCACGATTTGAGTTCGTCCTCCAGGGAGGTCCTTTGCAGACAAAGCCGGTGGCAAAGGTGATTTTTCTGACAATTTGAATGCAGCCGCACCATCATGTTGGAAGAGTGACCAGGATGCGTTGACAATCTCTTCCGTGTCCGAAATGTATCCTACAGCGGTCATCTGCTTGTTCCGAGGGCGGGATTCCTTCTGTGTAGCACGTAGGTTTTGGCTGCCCTGCCACATCTCCACAAAGTCGTGAACCTTGGCCATTCTGTGCAATGTCATTTACTCCGCCTCTTTCATCATTTCCGAGTCGTTTTCTGTGTTCATGATATCCAATTCAGGGTCAGTGCCTGCCAAAATCCCGTTATTGGCTCGAGCAAACTGCCTTACAACGACTCCTTCGCCAAGGGTCTCGCCTGTGGTTTTTGACTGCCTCCGGCCGATAACATCTCGGCCAAGGGAAAACCTGGCCTCCACTCGGACACCATGTGGTATGATAGAGAATATGTCGCGTGCCACATTGGAGAGATCAGCGTACTTTGAGTGCGTTTCCTCCTGTTGTCGCCACCAGTCGGTTATGTCCGGTATCCAAAATGTACTGCTAATCTCCATCGGGTCGGAGTGGTAATCATTGAGATTTGGATTGATTTGCCCCAAGTTCTTTGGTGCTTCAGGAGGCGAATTCAAATAGAGCCTGGTGGCGGTCAATAAGCGGCCTGCGTGATCACTTCGTCCGGGTGTCGTCTCAGCAACATTGTTAGGTGTTAGGTATTCCTCATCATCGCGGGACAAATCATATGGATCAAAGGATGATTGATAAGACCCTGAAGCCATTGCAGAGGGGACGAGATTGCTGCTCGGTACCATTTCGAGTTTATTGACTGGCACATGTCGATGTTTGGGGCAGTATTCATTCTCCACATACTTTAGAAAGGCCTCTTGGTATTGTGTAGTGTAGGATGTCTCGTCCTCAGGATCAATATCCATTCCTTTGTCCCACATTCTAAACGATCGCAACTTCCTGAAAGGATCAAGGATGTGCGCGGAAATCAGAAGCATGCCCATCGTTGGAGTCACTTCGGTGTAGTATTTGGAGAGCTTCTGTCGAGCTAACTTCACAGCGAAGAACAAGTCTTCCTTCCATGAAGTATTCTTCTTGGCCAAAGCTCCCATCACGCAGTCCATCTGATCGAACATGTCATTGTACGCTGTAATAACATGATGCAATATGACTGTATGCCTCTTCGACATCCAAAGGGTCCAATATCGAAATGGCCTGAATACTTCCATGACATACTTGACAATCATCCATGCATCCTGAGATGTGAATAGTGGCCGATATTCAGCATATTGTGGGTTCTGAAGCCACTCGCTGGTGAATTCCCATTCTCGGTAGGCGCGCTCGAGCAACTCCAGAGTAGAGTTCCAACATGTCTTCACATCCATAATCGGAAGTACTGCAATGCAGACTTTGGCTTTTGACAGTCAATGAACTCGTTTCGGCGACCAGGTGTTAGCGTAATTAATACAGCAGGCATTCTCTGCTTTATGAAGGTCAGCTTCAGGACTTTCAAAATATCATGAAATACGTACTTTCTCAATTATCTTTGCTACACCTGGTCTCATGGCCGACACCTTATTGATTCTGGCATTGCCCTCTTTTCGAAGTCTTTGACTCTTTCCAATGTCTATGCTTTCATTCTCGCCAAATTGCTGATTGCGCTCATGGGCTTCCCAAGACTTGGTGCGGCCTTTTACACCGAGACTGCTCATGAATGCATCTAAAGCCAGCTGTATGACGTGCCCCATGCACGGTATATGGTTCCTCAATGCAGGCCACTCGATTCCAGAGGCCTCAAGTGTTGATTGCAGCTTGCATGTCATCAAGTAGTTTGAGGAAGCATTATCAGTCGTAATACCAAGCAAATGGCCGTCGGTAAGCTCAAAACGATCAAGCACGTCCTTCAAATGTACGGCTAGCCTTGCTCCAGTATGTTGGCCCTTGACCAATCATCCTTAATTAGCTTTCGCAACGGGAACGGAACAGGCGATTAACCTCATCGAATGCGAGTTGAACTTCACGCAATGCCCAATTTCGATCCATATAGTAAGCAATAACTGACATTATCACTACTTTGTTTGTTGATGTCCATCCGTGCAAAGCTAAACTAACTTTATTTCATAGTGGCAATTGCTTCTTAATTGCATCCACAGTCAGTGCATATTCCCTCCGGCGAATGTAACTAAGGGTCGTAGCGGACGGAAATACTAGGTCATCGCGTAATGCCTTTTATGACCGTCATAGCTCAAGATTTGATATAGCGTTCCATGGAATATGTGCCGAAACGAATCCTAACATGAGGTAGCGATTCCACGTGTCTTGGTGAAATTCAGAAGTTTCAAAGTCCTTATCTGCCAGTTTAGAACGTTTTGTCTGTCATTTTGGTCAATATGGATTAAACTGGCTATCAAATATGGTTTTCCTCTGCAAACTTACTATTGTGATTCCACGACTTCCTTGCCTCTTCAGGATAGCCAAAGCTGTTTCATCCACCGTCGAACTAGTCAATTCAGTGACCTCTGACTCGGTTAATTCGTTTAACTTTGCGATGTGAGCTTTTGCCAGTAAGTGTTTCCCCTTTGAGCTGGTCCCATGTTCTGATGGATGGCGAAGAACTTGATGACAAACGATACATATGATGCCAGGGCTGCCGGTCTCCTCAATTCCACAGTGCAAATAGAATCACCACGAAGGCGCATGTCCAGAATTCTTCCAAGCAATCGGCCGCTTCGAGCCTACATTCATTGAAGCCCACCAAGCATCGAAGATGATTTGAAAAGTAAGGTCGCTCAAATCACGAATAAAGAGACGTCCATTTTTGGAAGAGATCATAACCTCTAGCAATGTGGTGTTCAAAGATTGTGTATCCGACATAGCGGTAGAAATTCAACAGCTGGGTATCCGACCCGAGAGACTGATGAAAATGACAATACAGTAAAGCAGATTGCGGGTTCCTAAATATTGACTCTACAGCTACAAGGAAAATAATCAGATCAGTCAGACATTGCATGCATATTTGTTATGTTGAATTCAAGGACAGATTGCAACGACTGACCGCGTAAACCTCCATTTAGGAACAGCATACTGCAGTTTATTGCTGTGTAGCGTTCAGAGCCTTGACGCACCGTGGGCGCACAATTGTAGGAGGTAGTCGTGATATCGACACTTGCATTTTTGCCAATAAAGGCAGCCGATAGGATCATTGTGGTTTATCTGCGTACTATTCCGGTTATATTATCCAAGATGCCAGCGCAACAATCGTTGACGCTCCATTGACACTCATTTTGGGACATGGTTCCAATCTTGTTGGAAGCATATTTGCCTAGAAAGGCGGCTGGTAGTACGATTATAGATCATTGTAGATGAATAGCCTCATGATTTTCGAAGATGACAGGCCTCAAATCGTTGACGCTCCGTTGACGCTCAATTTTAGGGCATAGTGACGATGTTGTCAATAGCATTTTTGCCTAGAAAGACGGCCAATAGTTCGATTCTGTGTTGATATCGCCGCACTGCCCTTGGATTGACCAAGATGCATGGCAAAAAGTCGTTGACGCTCCGTTGATGCTCATTTTTAGGACATAGTAGCGATGTAGTCGCAACCGTTTTTGCCTAGAAAGGCAGCCGATAATGTGATTATGGCTTCACGCCGCTGCACAGCCCTCGGATTTACCATGATACAAGGGCAAAAGTTGGTGACGCTCCGTTGACAATCATTTTTAGGAAATAGTAGCGATGTTGTTGCATGAGTTTATACCTAGAAAGGCGGCCGATCGCGCGATTATGGGGTAACGTCACCGCGCACCCCATGCATTTTCCAAGATGTAAGGTCAAAAGTTGTTGACACTCTGTTGACGCTCATTTTTAGGACATAGTAGAAATGTTGCAGTCACCATTGTTCAATAGAAAGGCGGCCGATAGTTTGATTATGACTTACTGTTACCGCACAGCCTACTGGATGTTTCATGACGCAATGCCAAAAATCGTTGACGCTCACATTAATCACATCGAAACAGCCTTTGTACACTGAATAATTGTATGCCATGAATCAAATACACAGTTATGACATCCAATATTGTGTTTGTATGTATTATCGTTTGCATCCAGGAGTTTTGTTACCTCTCAATTTTTGATCAACTGCTATCTACGCTATCTGAGTGAGAAATGACGTGGCCCTATCACATTCCTGCGCTTTCGGCTGGTAATTGACGGCATGTAGATCATTTCACTAGTTTTTGGCAAATATAGCTCGACTTCCTCACCATTCATTATCCAGCTCCTGCTCCTCGATTTCCATGATGTACCACAAGCAATTTCAAATATCTCAACGATGTGCACCTGGTCTGTGCAGAGAGTTATGCAGTTGGATACATGGATGAATATGGCATGACGGCTGTCGTTCAGATCGATTCGTCATGCGCACAGACCGCTCTTCCTATGACGCGTATGACATCACTCACTTAAATTTTGTTAGCTCATTTCGTCACTAATATTGCTTTTGCTTTGTCACTTAACAGTCACTTGCAGAATAAAACCGAATGTGATGGCCGTCTTACAACCCGATTTGGATTTTAGAATTCTCACATCGTGCGTTCGACCCTTGCACATGCACAGACGAATTATCATGTCTCACAATTTGGTCACTGAAATCAAGCCAAAGCTGACACGTAGCAAAATTGGTAAACAACTTGCTTTTCACTGCGATGAGACGTCAAAAAGTACAATTTGCACCTCTATTCTTCCGCAGACGCTGGAGCCGTCACCATCTCTTCGTCGGAATCCGATATCAATATGGTAATTAGCTGGAGGCTATATGCAGGGGTAAAAGTGTACTGGTTCAACTGGCTTCGCTTTCAGCAACATTGACGAATCGGGCTCTGCAGCTGGCTCAACACTCGGTATGCTCGATTTAGACTGCGGGTTCAACAGATCTACCCTGATATGGCTACTTCCTGGTCGAGAAGTCCCTTGCGGCATTTGCAATATTCCGGGGACAATGTCAAAACTCTCCATCTGCTCTCAAAATGTTGCTGGTGGAGGTGCTGGAGCGTCATTCTTTGTTTGTGGCTGGGAGACGGCCGGTACCCTCAATTCAGTGGTGCCGTACTTCTTATCACGTTCATGGAAGTAGTCAGCTGCATCCTCCCATCCCGGTTGAGTCAATATGTCAAGCTTCATCTGCTTCTGCCAAAATCACTCCATGCGCTGCTGGACCGTTTTGGTGATTGTGCCCATCACCCAGCCGGGTTCGTCATCTTCGCTCAAATTGCCCTGCTCAGTGTCTTCATCTTCTTCCTCTTCCCCATCCTCCCCATCGTCGGAACTTGCAAGATCACTCAGACTGTCTCCCATCGCAACTAGTATCTCCTCAAACATCTTTTCGGGCTCTCTGGACGTCAATCCCGCTATTTCAGCATCTGTCATATCGTCCTGCTCTTGTTGAACCGCAGCCTCTGCGTCTTCAACTCGCTTTCTTGCCCCAGCAGTCTCTCTCTCCACATAATCCTCAATCCATTACTCTTTCTCTTCATTGCTTAAGACGTGCGTTTCTCATCACTTCTCTGCCGCAAGCTTCTTTTTGGATCTCAAGCTGCGCAATGCCCCAAGGGCTCGGATTCTCTCTGCCTCCGAGCCGCTCTTGCCTTCATTCGCTTGATGACGTCGTTGGGTTGACCGCTTTTTCGATTTGCCATATCAGCACGCCGGAAGTGGTGAAAAGTTCTGTTTCGGAGTATTGACCATTGTAGTTTTCGTGGACTTTGTTGTTGGGCAAGATGTTGGATATTGCAAGTTACGGACAATATGGAGGTAAGCTGCGTCTTTTATGTCAAGGTTAGTATGTTTACTCATCTCGAACAAAGCAAAATTGCTCTCTTGACTGTCAATAAATCAGGAATAATGACGCTAACCGTACAATATGACATGATTGTTAGCGTCCGTTTGATGTAATATCCCGGGGATTATTTGAGAATAACATTAGCAGACGTCCTTTCGCTCAAACAACATCCTATTAATATCCAGCAATTGGGCGATTTCGGCGGTTGTACACCGCAATTGATCCCAGTTATCAAACAGACAACATCAGACCTACTGATTGCAAATTGCGGGGCGGTGGGAAACCCCTGCAACTAGCATCCATAGTCAGTAGGATTCATCTTGATCATAACGATTATGTTGGCTGCTATATATCCCATTCTGACATGAAGCTAACTATATAGTCCTCAGGGCTTCCCACTTCCTCTCGTTATCATCTTCCTCTCCTATTCCACACCAGCACATTATGGATACACAACCACCTCCGGCAGGTGGGGGCCGATCAAATACCGGCAGATTAGCGGGTGCTACATCGAATACGGAACTTCTTGGGACGCAACAAGAGCACAGACCCAATCAGTTCACCGCAATGCTGCCGATGTAGCCACCAAACATATGACCCAGGATGCACATTTAAAGATCGTCCGCAAGACTGGCAGCAGCAAAAACAAGAAGCAGCATGCAGTCGGATGTGAGTATATCCTTATCGTGGCAAACGGCAGTCAATTCACTGTATAACCTACAGCGGGTGTGCGTAGAGAGCTATGTAACGAATTTATCACTGCCCGTAACTGGAAACCTCCATGGTCGACAAAGGCATTTGTCTGCACAGTCCGCGAAATCGAACATCATGATGTTGTTAGCTCTGGGATTTTTGCAGATGAATTTCCTGATAAGCGTCCCCATGAGTGGACAAAACAGGCTTTAATCACCTTAGAGGAGGCTACCGAAGCGTATATGGTAGAGGTAACAGCCGAATTTCATTGTTAGAAGCATCAAGTAATGTCTTGTAGGTTTTCAACATGTCTCAACTATGGTAAGGCAAGGAGGTCGGGTACAGCTGGAACAGTCCGACATGCGCCTGGCGTTGAATATGGCCAAAATGGCCAAAGAAGGCTTTTCGCGCGCCGCAATTGAGGAAACAAAATATCTCATTAAGAAACCACACGCCGAGGTCCGAGAAGAGCAGAAGCGGGGTGTTGAGTTTCCTGGGCATAAAACGGTGAAGGCTACGATACAGAGACACCTGGCAATGCTTCGTCATAACCAAACATCCGGCTGCCTTCCTTGCCAAAATGGCACCGCAAAGAATCTGCACACACGCTGGAGATGCAAAGGAACAGGTGCACCTCCCCCCGCCCGACGCAGAGTGCGGACTCCAGAGCCAACTCCACCTCCGCCTGGCACACCACTCGCCCCAACCGGTAACACTTACGGAACTCAACCATCTAAAATCATCAACTTGCCGGCCGGATATACATATTCGCATACAGCTCTTCCCTGAGCAGAATTTTTCGAATATGATGAGGATACCGAGCACGATAATGATTTTGATCCAGATATGCTGACTGATGAAGGTTAGTACAGTATCTGTTGTGTGGTAATGTGGCTAACATTCATTTTGAAGACAAAAGCAGCGGATTGAGTGATCCTGCAACTGATGATGAGCATTGACCGAAAGACACGGGATTTTGGAGATTATTATATATATCTATGTATTGTTAAAGAACAACGTAGTGATCAAGAAGAAAGTAAATGAAAACGCCAGAAAGGCAGCCAAAACAATGTGAATGATGGACAGTCCCAAAATAAATGATTGTATATTGTGGATACAGCCATGGCAAAATGAGCATCAACGCAGCGTCAACGATTGTTGGTCATGCGTCCTGGGAAATAACACCTCCGATAGGTTGTAGTCAGTCACAAAGGAATTCTTGGCCATCTTTATTGGCAAAACAGATAGCAATACCCTCCCTGCCCCATCATGAAAATGAGCGTCAACGGAGCGTCTACGATTTTTGGTTATGTGTCCTGGGAAATCACACCTCCGATAGGTTGTAGTCAGTCATAAAGGTATTTTTGGCTGCCTGTATAGCCAAAACAGATAGCAATACCCTCCCTACCCCATCGTGAAAGTGAGCGTCAACAGAGCGTCAACAATTTTTGGTCATGCGTTGTGGGAAATGACACCTCCAATAGGGTGTATTCGGACATAAAGGAATTTTTGGCTGCCTTCATAGGCAAAACAGATTGCAATATGCTCCATGCCCCATCATGAAAATGAGCGTCAACAGAGCGTCAATGATTTTTGGTCATGCGTCCTGGAAAATGACACCTCCGATAGGGCATATTCAGTCATAAAGGAATTTTTGGCTGCCTTTATAGGCAAAACAGATTGCAATACCCTCCATGCCCCATCATGAAAATGAGCATCAACGGAGCGTCAACGATTGTTGGTCATGTATCATGGGTAATCTGGGGGGCGTCAGGTTGCACATTGTCATAAACCGATTATTGACTGCCTTTATAGGCAAAAGTGAAAGTGAAATGCTTCCTGCCCCATCTTCAAAATGAGCGTCAACAGAGTGTCAACGATTGTTGGCCATCCATCATGGTTAATCACAGCGCGATGTGGCGGTTATTGTCTATATATATCGTTTTGCCTGTTATTATACTCTAAAAGGCTCAAGAATACTTAGTGGTAGCTCTGTAAATGACATAAGTTGTTACTGTCCCGGAGGATGTGGCTAGAATATCCCGTACATATCTGCCTATAAAGGCTGTCATATCCTTCAGTATGGATGTTTGTGATCACGCACCACTCATATTACCGAAAATGCAAGACCAAATATCATCGACGCTCTGTTGACGCTCATTTTCAGGATGTAGTTGGGCGCTTGAGTATTCTTGTTTTGCACTTCAAGGCGGCTAATACGTCGAAAATGAACCATGACATACCAAGATCAATATTTTACGATTACCAGTCGCATATCGGAATGCGACCATAAATGTGAAACCCGAAACGCAGAACCGGAGATTGGAATCGACGGGTCTAGCCAAATCCAGCGCAACCCGCGGGTTGACAGGTATGGGTCCGGGTTTGGCCCACCAAGAGTCTGCGGGTTGGGTTTTTTGATGGTTCTGGAACCGAACCGACCCGTTTTTGTGGTCCAAACCTGGACCGCTGGCGGGTTACCCGGAACCGTTGCTAACACTAATGATACCTGGATCATACACCTGAGGTGCAATATTTCTCACGTGCTATGCAGAATGCTTTATTGTTTCTTGTGTCTGCATGGTGAGTATGCAGTATCAGCAGACGCATCAAAGATATTTTCTGGGAAATGTGGTGTTAAGATTTGAATTCCCACCATGCAGCTGTATAATGGCAGGGTCTGATAGAAGACGTTAGAGTTGCTATGCTGGTGCAAAATGTGGCCAGGTCACCTTCTACCATAGATAGACTGCTAATGAGGAATGTGATCCTTACCAGGATACTCACTATCTGTCGATATATGTACGATCACTTTGACTCTGTTTGCAGCTGTTTGCCTGCATGTATACTTCATTCCCTTATGTAGCCAGAGACTGGCATATGTACCCTTACCCTATTTTCGGTCTTTCAGTCACCTGATATATTTTGCTCCTAAGATGTCAATGTTCCCCATTTTTCACACATATAACAATATGCATACAATCAGAAACATCTAAGCAATTGACCACTAACTGTCTCCCAAACGGACAAATCAACTATTCCAATGCTGCACAGTGTTAGCAATAGATGTGGGTATCCCGCCAGGGGTCCGGGTTTGGACCGGATGAATAGTTCGATTCGTTTCCAGAATCGTCCAAAAACCTGACCCCCAGCTTCTTGGCATGTCAAGCCCATACCCGTACCTGTCAACCCGCGGGTTTGGCCGAGTGTGGCTAGACCGGTCAGTTTCACTCTCCGGTTCTCGTTGTCGGGTATTTCTATTTATGGTTGCGTTTAGATATCCCACTGTCATGGGCAAAATATTAACTTTGGTACATCATTGTCTTTGTTTGTTTTATTGGCTGCCATTATAATCAAAATAAGCAGAGAGATGCTCCCTGCTACATCCTGAAGTTGAGTGTGAACGATCTTTTGCCTTGCATCATTAGTAAGATTTGAGGTACAGAACAGTCATATTGACAGTGAAGGCAGTCATCAAGCTGCAAATAGATCAGTTTGCTTCTACTCCTGCGCCGACAACATTGGGCAAGCTGATAGAGATATGCGATAGTGTCAGCAGAGATCGCAATGCCACAAGGAACATCACGTGAACGTGCAATCTAAATTGAAAACAAAATTTACTAACAAAATCTGGGTCAGTGATGGCATACATGTTTTAGAAAAAGCGGCCAATGTGCAATGCGAATCTGTAGCAATGACCACCATCATGTAGCATTCATACATATATCCAACGATATAACTCTGCTTTCCGGCCCAGTGCACAATGTCAACATTGTGAAAATTGATTCTGTTATGTCATGCAAATCAAGGAGAAGCAACTGGATAAGGCAAAATAAACAAATTGGGCTATATTAATGAAAAATTTGGATATGGATCTAAATGCGGTAAATTGCCAGCTGAAAGCGTTGAAATGTGACAGCACTACGTTATCCATTGCTTATAGATCATCTGCATCAATGTATCAGAAATTGATACACCACATTGCATTTAGATGCAACTGGGTATTCATACAAATTGTACATTGGGTACCGATAATCACTATATAATTTTTTATACAAAATGATTTGCTATACAACAGCAGTTAGGACATGTTTATGGTGAGGGTCAATGGAGTGTCAACGATTATTGGTGTTGTAAGTAAGTTAATTGGGAAGCTATTTGCTTGCTGTTATTCATAACAAATGTATTGGCTGCTGTGATACACAAAAGAAAACGTAACACGGTTACTGTCCCATGTTGAAAATGAGTGTCAATGGAGTGTGAATGATTTTTGATGTTGTAAGTGAGTTATTTGGGAAGCGATTTGCTTGCAGTTATGCATAACCAATGTATTGGCAGCCTTGCTAGGCGAAAGAGAAAGCAACACGGTAACAGCCCCATTCTGAAAATGAGCATCAATGGAGCATCAACAATTCTTGGACTTGTAAACAACTTAATTGGGAAGCGATTTGCTCACTGTTATCCATAATCAACATATTGGCAGCCTTAATAGGCAAAAGAGAGAGCAACAGGGTAACAGCTACATTCTGATAATGAGCGTCAATGGAGCCTCAACAATTTTTGGTATTGAAAGTAAGTCAATTTGGAAGCAATTTGCTCCCTGTTATCCATAACCAACGTATTGGCAGCCTTTATAGGCAAAAGAGAAAGCTACACGGTAACAGCCCCATTCTGAAAATCAGCGTCATCAAAGCATCAACGATTTTTAGTTCTGCAAGTAACTAATTGAGAAACGATTTGCTTGCTGTGATCCATAATCAACATATTGGCATCCTTCATTCGCAGAAGACAAAGCGACATTGTCACAGTGCCATTCTGAAAAGGAATGCCAACAGAGCATCAGCAATTGTGGGTGTTGCATCTTGTATAATCCAAGGGCTGTACTACGGCAGTTACCCATAGTTGAAGTATTGGCTTCCTTTGTAGGCACCACAGTTACTGTCGATGTTGTTACACCTAAGAATGAGCGTCAACAGAGCCTCAACAGAGTGTCAATGATTTCGGGTGTTGCATCTTGTATAAATCATGGGCTGAGCTACAGCTTTTACCTGTAATTGAACTATTGGCCGCCTTTATAGGCAATATGGTTAATGTCATTGTCTCTATACCAAAAAAATGAGGGTCACCAGAGCATCAACAGAGCATCGGAAGAGTATCAACTATTTTGGGTATTGCATCTTGTATAATCCAAGGGCCGTACTACGGCATTTACCTACAATCAATGTATTGGCAGGCATTGTGGGCAAAAGAGAAGGCGACATGGTCACACCCCCAGTCTAAAAATGAGCATTTACAGAGTGTCAACGATTTCGAGGGTTGCATCTTGTGTCATCCAAGGGCTGTACGATGGCTTTTATCCATAATCGAAGTATTGGCTGCCTTTATAGGCAATATGGATCAGGTCAATGTCGCTTCACCTGACAATGAGCATCAACAGAACATCAACAGAGCATCAACAGAGCGTCAACAGAGCATCAACAGAGCGTCAACAGAGCATCAACAGAGCGTCAACAGAGCATCAACAGAGCATCAACAGAGCATCAACAGAGCATCAACAGAGCATCAACAATCTTGGGTGTTGCATCTTGTATAATCCAAGGGCTGTGCTACGGCATTTGCCCATAATCAACGTATTGGCAGCATTTATGGGCAAAAGAGAAGGCAACATGGTCACAGCCCCAGGCTGAAAATGAGCGTCAACAGAGCGCCAACGAATTTGGGTGTTGCATCTTGTATCATCCAAGGGCTGTGCTACGGCTTTTATCCACAATCGAAGTATTGGCTGTCTGTATAAGCAATATGGTTAATGTCGACGCCGCTTCACCTGCCAATGAGTGTCAACAGAGGGTCAACAGAGGGTCAACAGAGGGTCAACAGAGGGTCAACAGAGCATCAATAGAGCATCAACAGAGTGTCAACAGAGCGTCAACAATCTTGGGTGTTGCATCTTGTATAATCCAACAGCTGTGCTATGGTATTTGCCCATAATCAATATATTGGCAGCATTTATTGGCAAAAGAGAAGGCGACATGGTCACAGCCCCAGTCTGAAAATGAGCGTCAACAGAGCATCAATGATTTTGGGTGTTGCATCTTGTATAATCCAAGGGCTGTGCTACGGGTTTTATTTGTAATCAAAGTATTGGCCACCTTTATAGGCAATATGTTTAATAGTGATATTACTAAACCTGACAGTCAGCATTAACCAAGTGTCAACACAGCGTCAACACAGCGTCAACAGAATGTCAACAGAATGTCATCCAAGTGTCAACAATCTTGGGTCTTGCAACTTGTGTAATCCAAGGGCTGTTCTATGGCATTTACCTATAATCGAAGTATTGGCCACCTTTAGGTAGTGTTAGCAATGGTTCCGGGTTACCCGGCTTCGGTCCAGGTTGGAACCGACCTCAAGGCCCCGGTCCGGGTCAGGAACCGCCAAGTAACCCGACCCGCTCGATCTTGGCAGGGTAGTTACCCGGACCGGACATAAACCCGCGGTTTTTTGGCCGGGTTGAACCTGGACTGCAGTTCCATATTACGGTTCCTGCAACTTTGCCTCCAATTAAGTATTTGAGTTCTGATCATATCATGACATGATGAATACGCAGATTGTGCAGTTCTATGAGCTCTTTCACCTCCTGGGTTCAGATTTGCGATCCGACTGATATTTGTTGAGTGGCTATGGAATAAGGGCCAATTATAAGCGAAAATCGCGGGTTTCGATAGCAACTCCACGAATGTTAGTCAGATTGCCAATCTGAAAGCGGGAGGTGAAAGAGCGGCTAAAACTGCACAATCTACGTATTCATCATGTCATGATACGATCAGAACTCAAATACTTAATGGGAGCCAAAATTGTGAACTTAAAATGCCGGGTTTTTGGTGGTAAAACCGGCCCAATTGGAACGGTCCGGGTTTTCGTGTGGTAAGACCCATTGCAACGGTTCGGTTCCGGTTCCAACCCTAACCCGGAACCTTTCTAGCGGGTTGGAACCGTTGCAAACACTACCTTTAGGGAAAATATGGTTAGAGTCGATTTCGCTGCACCTAAAAATGAGTGTCACCAGAGAACCACAAGTGCATCAATGATTTTGGGCATTGCATGTTGTATAATCCAAGGATTGTGCTACATCCCATATGTGTAGTTGAAGTTTGCCCGCCTTTATTTGCATTATGATTAGTCCCGATGTCGCTACCATCTTTAACTGTATGTCAACAGAGTGTCAATGATATTTGGTAATGTAAGTATGGTGATTGGAGTGGGATATGCTTTCTGTTATGTGTAACCAACATATTGGCAGCCTTTACCTTCAAAAGAGCAAGTGAAACGGTCACTTTCCCATTCTGCAAATGAGCAACAATGGAGCCCCAACAAAATTTGGCCGTTTGAATATTGTAATTGGTAAGCGATTTGCTCACTGTTATCCATATCCAACATATTGCTGGCCATTATTGGCAAAAGAGAAAGTGATGCGGTCATGGGCCCATTCTGAACTTGACCATCAACCTCATGTCAACTGAGGGTCATGAATTTCTCATGATGCATATTGGGTAATGAAGGCATCACATGGATATTGGAGCTTATAATTGAACTGTTGCCCTCCTCCTTGGTCAAAAATACTAATGAGTGAAGGAACAAGATGAATTGAAATGTTATCGATTTCGCACCCTGCAAAACATGCAAAGTGTGATTCCTGGATGTCAAATAATTGATTTTAAATGAATACTATTATCGAATAGCAAACGCAAGTGCGGTTTATGTAATTGCAGATGGACCCGATGGAGAACCCGCTGAGAACCTGCCCCATTCAGATGGGTAGGGAGATGTCGATTGAATCGTACCTGAATCGACAGTTCGGTTATATTGACGACCCGGACCACCATTATAGTGACGTTTGGGTTCCGACCCGGACGCAGACCCAAAGTGACGGTCCGGAACCGTTGCTAACACCACCTATGCAGTGTCACTCAGCACGTCAGCGCACTGATGATTTACCTATCGCTCAGTTGTGACACCCTCTGGCCTGTTGGATCACCCCAGTATCAGTGACTGGACATGGTCTGGCCAAAGTAGCAATCGAGGAAAACTCCAATCATGAAAGTAGAATGATCAACACGGATACATACTCCTTTTCAGATGACTGGTATGATTTTGACCACGACACCCCAGAATTGAAAGGGTCTATGCAGAACAATGATAATCAAACTGCCTTATCCAGAATCACTCTGAATGAGATGGAGATATCACCACAAATAATGATCGACTTCATTTTCCATTATAAAACCACATGACTAGAATGGTATGGATGTGCAACCTCAAACCTGATGGACAAATTCAAGATATCATAGTCAAATTGCTGCTCTGGAGGTGGTGGAAAATTACAAAGCTATCTGAGCTCATTTTGTTCAAACCTCCTAACTCATCAACAACTTTTTCATGATAACACTGAGAAGGTACAATATGTTCCAGACTACCTTGAAAGCTGGACCAAATATACCGATAGCATCATGCAAAAGTTGACTATAATTGATCCAATTACTTGGGGATCAAACCTATAAAGAGCAACTCACCATTCCTCAACAATTTCAGTGTATTTATTGGAGAAACACAGGAGATGTACAGCGATAAGGACTGGAGACTGAATTTGGCTAAAACATTATATTATGACTTTCCGCTGGGCTACAATAATGCCATTGAGATCATATGTGCATATGCTAATGGACTACGGCAGAATCAGACAGATGTAGACTGGGACGACGTGTAGTTCGAACTGATGCTGTACGATATCATTTGGGCAGGATTGAAGGGCAACTTACTACTCAAATTCAAGCCATTCACAAAAGTGACCAGGAAGTTCAACACCATTGAAAAACTCTTTGATCAAGCTGCGAATGTTGAAACTGAATTGGAGAAGTATGGCATCATCTGCAAAATGTATTTTAGTCACTGGGAGCCTCCAGGAGTGTCTGAGAGGAGGCGGAGTGTAAACTTAGAAGCGTCAAATTCAGGAGAGAACCAGACTCTAGAAGGGTATTCTGGCTGGCCATCAGAGTAACTGGGATCTCTGATGACTGGTATGGTGGCACCATGGGAGCGGTTGTGAGAGGTTGGGAAGCACCAGGGACTGTTACTCAACCAATGTGGGAATCCCAAACTAATTCTGAGAGATGCCAAGTTGTTATGGATATTCCTTCGGAGTACTGCAGGCATTATCTGAGATTTTCCGGGTGTACACCAGTAATAAGAATACCCTCGATGTATGATGTATAGATTATTGTTCATTATCAACTTCCAAATGGTACTAAAGTACCCAGCCGCTCATTAACAATCTATTGTTTGCATCGCTACATTAAGGAGAACCAAAGACAATGGTGAGTGAGTGAAAAAAAAAAGTAGGTAAAACCAAAAAAATAACCTGACTAAGCGATCAGACTGTTATCAATCGAACATAGTCTCAATGTCATCCACTAAATCTCCCGTCCCATCAGGGCCGATAAATGCAAGAATGCACAATTCATCAACGGTGCAAAGAAGCGGAAGGCACTCCTTGCATTTCCGAATGCTTCGGGCCTGGCAAGTGGGCGTAATTGAATTCCAATGTCGTTTGACTCAATTTGTGATATCTAAATGGTTGAAAGGAGGTTGGCTAATAGTGAATCGAAATGGAGTTTCAAATGCTGTATGATGAATTCGGGGGGGAAAACAGGTGGGCTACCAGGAACGGAGGAGTGCCTGATGTGGTGTGCGAGGTGGGCAAGGGGAGTGCTGATGGTGATGGAGAAGTGCAGAATGAAATTGAAGGGCACAAATCCAGGCCAAGAAGCGCAGATGGAGATTGATAAGCGCATATCCAGCGAAGCAGCCCATTTATGCTGAGCAACGCCAGAAGGGGAGGAAGGCAAAGAGTCTGGAATGAAATAGAGGCGCTCCTAATCAAGGTTGGGGAGGGGATTGAGGAGCTTCCGTCCCAGAGGATGTGCTCGGACAGAAAAAGCAGTATGGAGCGCTGAATAAACTATCGAAGCACCAATCTAAGCTGCACAGTGCCAAGGTGAATCAAGAAGTGCCAATCCACACTGAAGATCACCAACGGCAATTGTGAAGTGCCAACAGGGATTGAGCAGCACCAATGGGGATTGAGGAGTACCTATTATACCAGATGAGCACCATGGGGGGGAGGGTGGTGTGAAGCAGCCCCACCATGTGTAATTGATGAGTACAATGGTGTCAGCAGTAATATAATATATCACCGTGGAAGTGCAAAGTTTACCTTGGTATTCACCTTGAGAAAACATAACAGTAACCTTCTTTCCAGTGGCATACTCAGACAGTGCACATTGAATTGATGCGGCAACAAGTGCTAACGTCTGCGGTGTGAGTGGTTAAAAGGACTGCCCAGTAATCCCCTGTCACCCCAAGCAATTGGCAGTGAAGAATAACGGATGCTAGATTATGTTAAGTACTTCCATCTGCATGAACCATGATTTTTTATCATCCATGACCTTCAAGAAATAAGCATCATCAAACAGGAGCTCTGCAACTTCAAATGGAAGCTCCTTCTCTGATCCTAACTACATCTGGTAAATGTGGACCAATGTTTGACGAGCCCCATCTTCCAAATGCCCTCGAATGGTGATAATCTTTAGTTTTAACTATGTATGTTTCGAGGTTTAGTAGCAGTATATGTCCAATGGAGTAGCAGGAAACAGAATATACACGTACAGCTTTCCAGTTGTGGGGATCGATTTTAGAAGATGGACCACCGGGCAGTTGACACACAGATGGTGCAACTACTTCAGCACCTGCTAATGCCCACTGACAAGCCTGAGCTTCAATGGCTAGGTTGCAAGGTTTATCAACCATCAAGTACTTCTCATCGGATATGATTAGCCAGGAAGTCTTTGTGAAAATAATTGCCTCCATGAACCATTTCGCTCCCTCGAATGTAGCGTTTTGATGTTGAGCCACATGTAGATCTCCACAGGCCGTTGGCTGAGGAACATTCCGGTCTCCGCCAGGCTTGGGAAGCGGGAGCACCTGTACAATGTCAGACTCATGTGATATGTTGATGGCTGACTTTTGGCGTTTGAGCAATGGTGGTGCTATGACCCTGGCTGAATGTCATAGGTTGGGAAGTGGAGTGCGAGTAATGATAGTATCGGCATGGCTTCGTGTTGTTGGCAGTGGAACCCCTTTACTTCATATTGTCTTATCACGGTGTGCCAGATCTAGATGTAGAACCTCCTGCCAGTTGTCCAAATCATTATCTTCAATATCGGACGACCAGGTGGACTCTCTAGGATCTTCACTTTCATCATTGCTGATCTCCTGATTGGTAGTATCATCATCCTGCTTCATCACAATCATAGCCCGGACATTAGCTATCTCCAACACTATACCACAATGCTGGGTTGGAGGTACCAACATTCGATCGGCAATGATGATTAGCTGTGTTCATGAATGCATGTGCACGTGCTCTCTCAAGGTGTGCTTCTAAATTCGTCTGTGAATAGTGATTCCTCACCTGGCTGGCCGTAGGTTTCATGATTGACGAAGTGAAGTTGGGAATATTGAGTAATGCAAATATGGGTGAATATAGCAGGAAGTTGAATATATTAACGGTAAAACAGGGCGACAAAGTAACAAGCGGTCGAAGGGATGCAATTCGAGATGTGCCTGGCAAATGTAATGCTTGGCTGAGACGGATGCAATTTGAGGCGTGCTGAGAAAAGATCTGGAAGAGCTGTCGGCAGTTCATATTTATATTGTCGCTGCTTGATCTTCGGTCCCATTTAGAAAACATCAGGTGCACCAAATTAGATGTATTCTTCATTCCCACAGTTTTTCAATGTTAGCACTCATATTCAAGGATGCTAATGATGCAACAATTGGAGCTTGGTTTGAGCCAACATGCCTGGAATTGAACCAGACACCTGAAGAACTCAAGACATTAAGATGGTTGTATCGGTAACTCACTCTTAGAACTGGACATATGGAATACTGAGACATGGGTTGATCATGATCGCCCCTGCATATGACTCCGCCAAAGATAGTTCATTATGCCTGTAGTTCAAACATATGAGATTGAACTAGTGTTAATAATGGGTCCGGGTAACTGGCCAGGGGTCCAAGTTTTGACCTGCAGTTCGGTTCGGTTCGGTTCTACACCCAGCCAAAAACCCAACCCGTGTTGTCTTGGCGGGTTTGTTACCCGGACCTGACTTAGAAAGGCGGGTATTTGGCCGCTTTCGAACCTGACCGCGGTTCTAAATATACGGTTCCTACTCCTTTGGCTCCAATTAAGTATTTGAGTTGTGATCGTATCATGACACGGTCAATACGTGAATTGTTCAGCTTTAGCCCCTCTTTTACCTCCTGCATTCACATTTGCAATCCGACTGATATTCGTTGAGTGGTTGTGAAATAATCGCGAATTCAAAACGTAATTGGCGGGTTTTCATTCACGATTCAATGAATACTTTTCGGATCGCAAAACTGCAGGCGGGAGGCGAAAGCGGGAGTAAAACTACACAATCTACGTACTGATCATGTTGTGATACGATCAAAACTCCAATACTTAATTGGAGCCAAAATGGGGATTTTGAAATGCCGGGTATTTGGTGGTAAAACCGTCCCATTTCCAATGGTCCGGGTATTTCGTGTGGTAAGACCTGTTGCCACAGTCCGGGTTCGGGTGGAACCGGACCCGGAACCGACCCGGCAATTTTGACCCATTGCTAACACCAGAGTGGACGGATTGTCGGTATGTTACTGAATCTTGCAGGACTTGGACGGAGGATAGAGTTGGGACCTTGGTGAGTGGCAACAGTGGAAGTTACATGGGTTCAAACTGAGTTCGTTGCAGATAGTGGATAAATATGAATGTTTGAATGCGGTAGACCAGTCCGATGGACACCCTAATTCAAGATACTCTGATGTTTTCGAACTCTGCAGCAAAGTTAGTGGTTGATTAGGCAATGCTGTGTGCAGAACATCACTTTCGGCAGTCTGAGTCTGCTGAATAACAATATGTTTGCTGTTAGTGAAACTGAAGATGGATGATATGGGTTTACAACGGAGAGATTCAACATAGAGAAAGAATGGTAAACGTACAATGGAGATTCAGGGGTAATATAATCGATTCCGGTTGTCATGAATGCCAACATTGCTAGCAAAGAGGACATAAATAGTCTCTCACATTAAGATGTTGCATATAATATCTTGTAAACACCGCATCATTTAACTTCAATCCCATCATGAGTCTCCATGTTTCAATGTTAACTTAACCTAAATATTGGGGTTCAAAACAGTGCATAAGAATGGTTTGATTATGATATCAGGCTTCATTTGACAGCAGATACACAAATAACGTTATGCAGTTCTGCCCTATTGATGTTCAGTGAGTATTGAGTCGGTATAAAGGATTCAATCTAATATACTGGCTGGAATTCTAGGCTCGCCTTACTTTGACAATTACTTGTACTTTGAGAAACTGCCATTTCTCAACTCGAGCTTTCATCCTGATTTGCTCCTCATGCCCTCTTCGAATTGAACATTGGTGGGAATCAGATATCATCTGTTTATGATTTCACACGATCTTCATGCGTCCAATATGCGGTCGGCAAAAGGTTGACAGTCACCAATAGAACTGCTGAGCGGAGACTGGCATTAACATTCTATCTCTTCGACCTCTCTTGATGGTAATCGGTTCACATAATCTATTTCAAGATACGGTTTTTGGTCCCCAATATAAATGTTAGTCAAAATGTAGTTAAGTCTTGATTGGAAGTGTTGTGAATTTCGGCCAATTCAAGAATGTGTGGTACACAACTGAGTGGGAGTTGCTGGACATCTGCAGAATCGCTGAGCAGAAGCTTTCAATAGAGGTTCACTATCTCAAGTTGCAGTTAGAATATGGAGCCCGAACAACATAAGCTATTTCAGTATCTTTGAAATGTAACATCCAAACATTCTTCTTGGTCAAAATCCAATTATCTGTAGTTACTTATCCCCCAGAGCTGTGCATCTACCCTGAATGTGTGGTGGACAACTTCCTCCAAAGGATAGGGTGACACGGAGGATGACAGTTATGGCATTTATGTGGCAGTCTTTACATCCTGATCAAGCATAGATTTTGATATTATGCTAGGGCCGAGTGGGATGAGCAGCGCCTTTACCTAGTGTTAGCAACTTTTCCAACCCGCTAGAATGGTTCCGGGTTAGGATTGGAACCGGAACGGAACCGTTGCAACGGTTTTACCATATGAAAACCCCGGACTGTTGCATTTGGGCCAGATTCCACCTCAAACCTGGGGGCCATTGCAAGCGTAGATGTTTCGCTCCAATTAAGTATTTGAGTTCTGATCGTATTGTGACATGATCAATATGTAGATTGTGCAGTTTCATCTGCGCTTTCTCCTTCAGCTTTCAGATATGCGATACAACCAATACTCGCTGAGTCGCAATCGAAAACGCGCGAATTTCCGTTCAAATTTGCCCTTATTTCACAACCACTCAACGAAAATCAGTCAGATCGCAAATCTGAAAGTGGGAAGTGAAAGAGCGCCTAAAACCGCACAATCTACGTATTGATCATGTTACAATACGATCACAACTCAAATACTTAATTGGAGCCAAAGCTGCAGGCACCAGAATGTTGGAACTGCGGTCCGGTTCCAACCCGGCCAAAAACCCACGGTTCAAAGTCCGGTCCGGGTAACAGCCCGCCAAGACAAGCGCGGGTCGGGTTTTGCCCGGGTCTGGAACCGAACCGAACTGAACCGCCGCTGGCGGGTTACCCGGACCCGTTGCTAACACTAGTTCTACCACTTTCACTCAAATTAAGTATTTGAATTCTCATCGTATCACAACATACTCAATATGCGAAATCATCAGTTTGTTGCCCTCGTGCAACTCCCGTTCTCCGATTTGTGATCAGATCAATATGGAATGAGTTGCCATGAGACACAGCCGAAAATACCACCAAAATGACCAAGTTTTCAAAGTGACTCAAAGAATATTAGTCTGATCGCAAATTTCAGAACTGAAGATAAAAGAGTGAAACAAACTGCATATTGCACATATATATAAAGTTGCAACACAGTGGGAACTCATATACTTGATTGATGAGAGTGATATGTATATTTCCGAAGCGGGTTTTGCCTGGTAACCCGTTGCAATGGTCCAGGTTCTGTTACAATCCGGAACTGGAACCCAACGTGACTTTTGAAATCTTTGCTATCACTGGGTCCGATATCTGATAATGCAGCAATTATCACTAATACATGGTCATCTAACCTTAGTCAGGCAAGGCATATCACTGATTTCTCATATCCGCTCAAATCCTCCTTAGCATGAGTCCATTCTTCGTCCCCCATCTCTTGTTGTTGTCCACAACTCTACCATCATCACAAGCATCTGAGGTTAAGTCATCCCTCTCTATCTTTCAATGCCATGATGATGAGTACACATCGAGTGCAGCATACACTGAGTCCAGCATCCACCGAGTACACCATACACCGAGTACACCACACACTGAGTACACCATTCACCGAGTACACCACACACCGACTACACCACACACCGAGTACACCATACACCGAGTACACCATACACCGTGTACACCATACACCAAGTACACCATACACCAAGTACACCATACACCGAGTACAGCATGCAACTAGTAAAGCATACACCTAGTACTGTATCCACCCAAGATGAGTAGCCTTCCCGATATTCTCATGATTACAAATTCACCTCTGAATGTGGCTTCGGCTTCCTACATGCCACCCTACATGATCAGCTGCCATCAGCCAGCTTTCCATCCTCAGCGAAATGTATTTTAGTTACCGGAAGACTCCAGGAGTGTCTGAGAGGATGTGGAGTGTAAACTTAGATGGGTCAATTTCAGGAGAGTATCAGGCTCTAGAAGGGCATTCCGGCAGGCCTTCAGAGTAACTGGGATCTCTGATGCCTGGTACAGTAGTACGATGGGAGTGATTGTGATAAGTGTGGGAGCCCCTCGGAGCGCCAGAGAGAGCATTAGGTATACTTGGGAGTGGCAATGACAAACCTCGGAGTGTCAACAACAAGCCTGGTAGCCCCGGCGACAAGTCTAGGAGCACCTGACATCACAGTAGAGCAGTCTGGGAAAAACGACGACTTCTTTGGGAACTCTGCCAGTGCGCCTGGAAATCATAGGTACAGCTTATCGTTCAACGATTTTTAAAACTCATAAATTCTGTTTGTATTCTCATCTATGTATCTACATAGCTACCCATCTACACACGGTATATCTGGACTGGCTGCAGGCGGCACTTGAGAGCAATTTGAGGTGCACCAGAAAATGGCGATCGAGTAAACTTAGTGATGCACTTAGAGATTGTGATCGAGTGAGTTTGGATTTGCACTTGGAGGCTATGATTGTGCAACACTTGGGGAGCGTAATCGAGGGAGTTTGGAAATACACTTGGCGGCCATCATCCAGCGAGTTTCGACATATGCACTTGGAGGCTATGATCATGCAAACTTGGAGGCCGTAATCAAGCGAGTTTGTAGATGCACTTCGAGGCCATGATCGTGCGAACTTGCAAGCCATCAAGGAGTGAGTTTTGAGATGCACATGGATGCTATGATCGTGCAAACTTGAATGCAGTAATCGAGCGAGTCTGGAGATACACTTGGAGGCCGTGATCGAGAGTGTTTGGAGATGCACTTGCAGGCTGTAATCAAGCAAGTCTGGGGATACACTTGGTGGCCGTGATCAAGTGAAATTGGAGATGCACTAGGAGGCCGCGATCGAGCGAGATTGGACCAGTACCGGGAGGCGGTTGATGGACCACGCTGGGTGCTGAGACACTATTCATCAGTTAGTTAACTCGCAACCATGGGAATGTGACAATCTCACTTGACCTTTGAGCTCTCATGGATATCTCACTAACGGCGGTCAATCATGTAGGGAGGCACGCCTGAAGTTGAACCGACAGTCAGGGGTCAACTGGTAATCATGAGAATGAAGGGAAGACAAACAATCGAGAGTGGATGCTGTACTCGGTGTATGGTGTAGACTGTGTATGCTTGTACTCGGTGTCAACTCATGGTTATGGCATGGAGAGATAGAGAGGGATGACGTAACTTTGTGTTCTGCGATAATAGTAGAGTTGGGAACGAGAAAGAGAGACATGGGGAATGAAGATGCGAACAATGTGGAGGATATGACCGGATATGACAAATCAGGGATACAACTTGCCTGATTGGGTTGGGAAGACCCCGGATCTGTGTGAATACACAGTGGATTGGAATACGTACCTGCCGTATTGGGGATGGGAAATTGACTCGCACGTGAAATTTTCTTAAGTCCCAGTTTTTCATGATGATTTGTCCCTTCTCCTCTCATCTCTCTCTTTCTCGTCCTCAACTCAACCATCACCTCAGAATACAAAGTTATGTCATCCCTCTCTATCTCTCCATGCCAGGATTAAGAGTTAACACTGAGTACAGCATACACCGAGTACACCATACACAGAGTACTGCATACAGCATGTAATGCATCATCCCAACATCAACTGTTTCCCGATCGCAGCCAGTCTCTCATCTCTGGGCGGACCAAACATACTCAATTCTGTACATTCCCACAATTATGAGTTAACCAATGAATACAGTCCCAGCTCCCATCATGCCTCTCTCCCGAACTACTACCTTCAGATTGACCGCCTCCAAGTACTCCTCGAAACTCGCTCGATGATGGCCTCAAAGTGCATCTCCAAACTTACTCGATCACGGCCTCCAGGTGTATCTCCAGACTTGCTCGATTGCAGCCTGCAAGTACCTCCCCACACTCACTCGATCACGGCCTCCAAGTGTACCTCCAGACTCGCTTGATTAAGGCCTGCAAGTGCATCTCCAAACTCACTCGATCCCGGCCTGCAAATGGTTCTCCGGACTCGCTCGATTACGGCCTGCAAGTTTGCATGATCATAGCGTCCAACTGGATCTCCAAATTCGCTCTATCACTGCCTCCAAATGCATCTCCAAACTCGCTCGATCACAGCTTCCAAGTGTATCTCCTAACTCGCTCAGTTACGGCCTCCAAGTTCACTCAATTACGGCCTGCAATTTCGCTCAATTACGGCCTCCAAGTGCATCCCCAAACTCACTCGCTCACAGCCTCGGATTGCATCTCTAAGTTCACTCCATCGCAATGTGGTGAACCGCTGGAGCTAGAAGGCAACACAGCCCATGATCATTATTCTGCCACACCTCGCATGGCATCCGAACTGATTTCTTGAGAACGACCAGTTCTGGCTTGCGCAGCATAGGAGGAGTGTGAGAGGATATGACGGGATACCCGGCCATGATGAACTGCACAAATTGCGTGGATCTATGTGACCTCAACCAGAGTGGGTGAGACTAAGAGCTGGGAAAGATAGAGTGTGTATTTCGTATAATGCAATGATGTCAATCAACTCCATGGTCTCCAAAGTATATATTCCCTGTCGCTAAGTCCGTCTCCATTATCCCTGTACCTCCATATGTATGGCCATAGAAAGACTTAGATACTACATCCCATAGTATGCTGTAACGAATCTTGAGAGTATAACAAAGCCGAATATGATAAACACTCTGCCTTGTGGTTGTGGAACCCTAAGAACTACTGCTGTGAGAATATTGCACCATGTCTCCCGCAGAGCTTGGGCAGAGGTCTCAGCAGTTCTCAAAGTCTCCCGCAGACCTGCGCAGAGGTCTCAGTAGCTCCAAAATTTGACTATTCTAATTATCAAATCTCGTAGCATCCTGAATGCCACTCCATATGTGCAGGTGCTTTCAGAAGCATCTGAGATTGCTCTTCCAGAGTCTAAGGGCACATTTCAAAGCTCCAGGGAGGGCTGGGAGCATCTGGAAGTACTTAGAAGCACTGGTGAAGGCTATCGGAGTGTCTGGGAGGTTTGCATGTGGCTTCTGGACTGATTTACATTTTGCTGATGATGACATCTGAAGGGTAAAGCTACCATGTCTTACAAGTGCTTCCCAAAACTGACTCTATTATGACCTCCAAGTTTGTGCAATGATGTCCTCCAAGTAAGTATCTCCAAACTTGCTCAATTGCAGACTCCAAGTACATATCCAAATCAAGTATATATCCAAACTTACTCGATTATCATCTAGAAGTGCATCGCTCCCTTCACTCAATCACTGCCTCCAAGTGTATCTCCAAATACGCTCGATGACCACCTCCAAGTGCATTTCAACACTCATTTGAGCCCAGCCTTGGAGTGTATCTCTGAGTACACTTGAATATCATATTCAGACATACCTCGCATTGCTCACGAGCACCAGCTACAGCCAGTCCCGATATACGATGTGTAAATGGGTAGCTATACAAATGCATAGATAAAAGTTGGAATTGAATGCATGAGTTTAAACATCACTGAATGATAAGTAATAGCTGTTACACTGTTGGTGTTACAGGTATATTTCTCGGATCATACTGGATCACTGGATGTTTCTAATATGGATACTCAATCCGGAATCACAGCTAACAATTCAGATTGGCATAGTGGACCAACCGTCCAAATTAGTTCACCAACCAGTCACATCTCGCCTATCTAACCATAGTATCAATAGATTAGCGGTAGCGATCTGGCCAACCGCAAGAGAATGGTTTATCATCATTAGACCGGTAATGGTCAGAGGATCTCTATGCTCAATAGTCACTTCTTATCGGCAGGAAACCTTGTTGCTAGTTAATGAACAAACGACTATGCACTCATGCTAAAATGGTTCATTCCTGATAAGATGAGATGTCGTTAATATCAAACCACCAAGGCATCTCGAGATATGCGCAGTTATTTACGAAATAAGTCAGTAACCAATAATCGACATATTGCAGCCTTGTCAACTGCATGGACTGATACAAATCAACCATTACTTCGACTACTTTCTATGTGTTTCGGGTGACTGGGACTTGAGATTCATATGTCCAGAGTGGCACGGAATACTCTCTATTTAATATCTGGCAAACCAGCTCAGTTGCAGGTTACTGGATATTTGGCTCCAATAAAGCATAATCAAATTAAGGGTTCTATCATTTGCCACAATTGTTAAACCATTATGTACCCAGTGGATGTATGATAGAGTACACTCACTGGCTCTTGGTGACACAAACCTATTTGTTGATAATTGGCTTCAGATAAGCTTGTATTTATACAAGGTATCGCCACTAGTAATTGCGTCACAGTACGAGCACATTACCATGATGACTTCATTAAATCTGTTGGAAATTGGAACTTGACTATCAATTGTAGAGGTGAACAATAGTGATGCAGTTCCATATGTGAACTCCGAAACAGGCTTTGGCAGTCATTGGATTGTTAAGGGTGCAAATTGTCTGATATATATTAGCGATACTGACATGGAGAAAGGACATCAATAACCTACTATTGAACAGACAATGTACATTCAGATTTATATTTAGATACTTATTCACCATTATTGACATGGAGGCTAAACATTAACTTTATTCTCGTGTATTACGAATTAGTTCTGTATCGAAGTCATTGAGGATACTTCTCTCCTGAAGTCCAGAGTTGGATGTCCATTCTTCAGTCCTATATCATAGATATATCTACCACTCTTTATACTTAGTTATTTATTGTTACTTTATCGACGCAAGTCGTTGATCAGACAGAGAGCAAGACCATACTTTAGAGTCCAAAGGAAGTCCAAGGCAACCTTTGTGGTAGTCCAGAGAATACTTCTGTTTGGATACTCATGAGTCCGCACTACTTCTTCTGCTGAGCTGAAACTACCTTGCTGTTTCATATAAGACAAGTCAATACTTGGAGTCCTTGCACTCTAGGGCAGGCAGTTCTGGGGTATATGTGCTGGGTGCTGGGACAATACTCTGGAGTCCAAAGGGAGTCTGAGGACTAGCACGATAGTGTGTTAGTTTAGAGGAACTTTCTGAGTTGGATACTGTTGAGTTGTGTACATCAGTATACTGATAGTGTAAGATAATACTCTTTAGTCGATACTATCTATCGGAAGCAGAAAACAGAACAGTTACCATGTGTCTGCCTGGGTGGAAATCCTTATACACATTCTAAGTGAACAATTATCATTGTTCTCTTTATCAGTCCAGAATGTATTAGAGGCTTCTATTGGTGAGGACTTAGGGTGGATCTCCCAGTGGTACAGCAGCTATGATTTCAAGGTGCCCAAGCAGTATTTCCAAAGAAGATGTTGTTTCGCCCAGACTGCTCAACAGTGATTCAAGGTTCTTTCAGGCTTGTTGCTGGTGCTCCCAGATACTACCAGGCTTCTCATCAGCACTCCCAGTCTAGTCAAACGTACTCCCAGACTTGTTGTCGGCACTCCCAGGCTTGTGCCCAGCACTTCCTGGTGCTCCCAGGCTTGTTGTTGGCACTCCAAGGTCACCAGACCGCTTTTATTCACCTAGATTATTCGCCCCTGCTTCCTGATGCACCTCACTGTGACTACTTCAGACCAGTACTCTCTGGGATTTGACAACCCTGGGATTCCAGTTCATTAACTTCCAGAGGCTTCCAGAGGCTCCAAGACAGAAAAATACATCTTGCTAATACTCATGCCATACATACACTTTCTTACAAGTTCCATTTGCATACCACATTAGGTGCTGCAGGGTGATGATGATGGGCTCTCTGCCTTCTAGATCTGGTATTTGACCACATCAGCCCGGGCATGGAATATACCAGTTGTGGAATCTCTAACTACCTCCCTTTACATCTATATTGGATTTTTACTGCATTCTAATTGCAAAGACATTGTCAATACTAATTGCCATACTCCTGTAGAAGCCTGAAAATGGAATTAAACCACTAGCAGTACCAACAGCCTTTTACAGTAAAACAATCTCTTATCCACCACCGATTAACACTGCCTTTTGGAGCATTTCAAAATCTGAATATTATTCCCATACTATTAACTCTCAAAACCAAATTTAATACCTATTTGAAAGTCTTTAGAGAAACAAAATAATTAGTTTCATTGCAAAAAGATATTCAAAATAAAGACTTGTTACCACTACCATTCAACTTTGACTATTGGGGAACTCTCACTCTCCTCATGATAGAGGCTTACACTATACAAGTTACGGTGGCAGCTTCGCCGCCCTTTGGAGGTACCGAGATAGATCATCCCTGGAATACGTCACCCCTGGCTGTCAAGTGCTTGGAGGGTATGAAAAGTTGGGCACACTTGCAGATATGATATCAAGTCCTGGCAGCCATTTTGCTGTGCTAGATCATGTAAAGATGATCTAGTGACATCTATGACTTGATTTGTGTGAAGGAAAAAAGTTGAATACACCACCTGGTCTCTCTACCAAATACCACATATATGGTGCCATGCCACCCTCCACATCAATGACTGTCTATATCCAGGTGAATAGTCTACTAAATAGACTATCCAGCCACTCTGTTGGTTGTTTCTGTTGAGGGACATTATGGTGCAGAAGAGGAATGGAGAAAGGAATCACGACCTCAGGAGCAAAAGGAGTGAGGCTCTATGACTTACTCGACTGCCAGTGATAAACCCTAGGATTTTTAGTTGTGACTCAGTGGATCTAGAAGGTTGAAGGCCTATCTTCAACATTTCACCATACATCTTACAGCGTTGAAAGGGAATTCTGCAGGGAGCAGCTCTAGCTCAAGAAGCATGAGAATATGGTGACAGGATTTGACAGAATACGCAGCCTTGAGGAACCACACATAATGCATGGATCAACAAAGCTCAACATGAGTGCATGTAACGAAGAGCTGGAACGAATAAAGTGCATCTTTTGTTGTGTGGTAAAATGATACATCAGCAAAAGTACAAATTGACCATAGCCTGCACTTTGTCTACCTGTATACATGTACAAATCACAGCAAGCTTCCCGTGGACCTCTGCACAATGTGCAGTCTATTGTCATGTACAGTCCATTCAGTGAAACTATCTAAGACTTGGTGGCCAGAGATGGAGGTATATCTGTGTTAACTACATGGCTGTTGTAGCAGTATGGAGTCCACTGCAAAGCCTGCTGGCATTTGAACACCTTATTAGAGCCTAGTCTGAAGCCTGCTTGAAATTCTGTGTGTAAGTCTGTTTTATAGCCTCCTTCAGAGCATGCTTGATAACTGTATAACAGCACAATGCTTGAGAGCTGCAGCTGAGAGATGCAAACATTGTGAGAAGTTCAGTTTTCCTCGCGATGCATTTGGCCGATGAAAATCTATGAGTTGTTGAAAGGTTTTACATGAATATTGACGAACTGATACTACTTGATCGAATGCTTCTGGTACTATATTCACCATCACCAATACTATCATCATCACTATCATCACCATGGCCATCATACCATTGACATTATCACTATCAGCTCTGGACTGAATGTACACACATATACCTACATTCTGTAGGCTGCAGGCAGCAGATTTTGCTAGAACATCTGAGTTATAAGATCCAATTTTCTACTTTTTCTGCTGAATGTAAAATTGTGATCGTCAATACCATAACTATGAGGCATTGCAAGATCTCATTGTGGTGGGCACAATAAAGATATAGTTCACACTTGAATATTGATTGACATCATGATTTCTGCCACGATATGCCCCCCACTACTCAGTACTCATGATCTGCCTCCTGCTGCTTGGTGGCTACAACTCTTCAAGTCTCTCAATTACATAGTACCAAGTAGCATATATGGGAGCATATAGTCAGGTGAAAATGGAAGTGTCTTGCCTCTTGAGAGTAAACTTGGAAGCATAGAGCCAAGTAGGTTGGGAGTGCATCATGTCATGCAATTGGGAATATACTTGAGAGCATGCTTGGAAGTATGCTTGAAAGCATCCTGACAGCCTACGTAAGAGCATATATGGCTGCGAATATACCATCTTGTACAATTAGGAGCATTGTTGAGATCATGCTCAACAGTGTACTTGAGAATGTCCTTGGAGGTATATCTGGGAGCATACTTGGAGTGTACTTGAACGCTTTTGGAGAGCTTACCTGGGAGCATCGAGTCAAGCAGGGTCAGAATGTGTGATTGAGTGGAATTGGAAACACACTTGAGATCATACTCAGGTGTACCGTGTGTACTTAAGAACATCTTGAGAGCCTACTTGGGAGCATGCAATAAAGTGTATTCAGCTGTATCGTTGAATGCAGCATAATGTATAGTATTTAGCGAACAAAATTGTATGCATATCATATTAATAATGTCAACATGGAGGTTAATAGGAGCTCTTACTACCATTTGTCAAATATACTATGGATTCGGATCCTAGAAACCACTTTTCGATGGGTTATACATTATATAATGTCATTTTTTTTTGGTGTACCTATCGACTTCTGAGTCTTCTAACTATATTCACTTGCAATTACCCAGTCCACCTCTATTATCCCGGTGCACCACCATCCCGCTACTGGCTTTCCATACCGATATAAGCAGTTGAGATAAGATATGGATGTTTCCACCACCCTGTTTAAACTCAACTCCATCTGCTATAGTGTACCCACTGTACAGGTTCCAAGCCCACTAGTATATCTCTCCAAGTCTCTGTAAGTTGGTACTATTTCTATGGCCAGAGCAATTATTGTCAGTTGAAAAAAAGCTTTCTGTACAGCGATTTGAATTATTTGAAATCCAATGATGTCACCAAGTTTTGCTCTGATCACAACATGTTCTAGGGATGAAACATCCATAAATTGGTCATTCTTCACTTTGCAGTTGTCAATTTGCTCCATTGCAAATTCTCCGCATACTACTGTCAAAAAACATCACAATAAAGGTATTAATCCACAACTAGTTACTCACCCAATATTACAAATATCATGAATGTCAACCTGGGATGTGAAAGCAGGTAGAGTTATATACATTTTATATATATTACACTTTGTTGTCAGAGTGCAACTCACAGACTTAAATTGGTGGGTTGTTTTTAATTTGAGTTCTTGTGGTTTATACTTGCCACTATCAGCCACTCAGCCACTCAGCCACAGAATTCTGACCAATAAGAATCGAAAAAGACACATTCCATAAGCTTATATGAATAATACATTCATATTCGTTGTTTCTATTGTCAATATCTGGACCAATACCAAATAGTCTCCTACTTCTTTATACACACAGATGAAAATATAGCAAATATATAGGCAAAAGCACTTACTAAAGATAAGCATACAAAGTTTATAAAAGCAATGGGTTTATGGTAGTTGGAGGTGAATTGGATGTCAATTTATTGTTCAATTTAAAGTTTAATTGAAGGTTTTTTCACTTTTCTTTTGGGAATATGAATTTCTTAGTTTTATAAATAGCCACCCTCAGGCTACAGTAGTTCTCATTTCCGGTTCACTTCTCATGCATGCTTTTAATAAGGCTACTATGAAAATTACAAGCTGCAGATCATCTTTGTTTGTTTGTTTCTTGCTCCACAGAGTATACCAAGAGGGGGGAGTATTGCATATATAAATTGCTTCCCATATATATGGCAAATGGGCTTCAGGTTGGCTGATGGGGATCATGATCTCATGTTGATAATGGTCATTCCAGACTCAGCTGGAGATATGGACTGAGTGTGTATGCATGCATACAAGCCATACTCAGAATGCCGTACATAAGATCACATGAACTCCTGTAGTTTAGAACACAAGCTTCTCTAGCAATCAGTATTTCAACAGTGTAAATTACACCACAATCGGGTGATATTGCATGCAGAGGTCTGTGCAACTGTCATAAAATTGAATTTTGGTGTTGAGATTTCCAAAGCAGCGGGATGGCTTAGTCTCAAGAGATACAGTCTCGGGTCATTCACATTTTCCCCTTTCAATTTTGAGGAAAATGATTTGGTAGTTTTTCCTATAAAATTGTGTGTATGTGCAATGTGTACATGTAAGGGGTGGTACTAACAATGATGGTGGTGATGGTATTGATGATGGTAATGGTGATGATGTTGGTGATGGTGATGGTGACATGGTGATGCGATGGTGATGGTGATGGTTGTAATGGTGATACGCGTGCCATTCACGGTGACTGCATTGCACAGCCATCCATGCTGAGCTGCCCTTCCCAACCAGTAGGAGTGGCAGAAGTGGTGGGATTTAAACAACATATCGTGTGAATCACATAAATTTCGTGATTGACGCAATTTTATTGTGTGAATTGGATGATTCCACCAATTGGCCAATTACATTGGGTGTCATTGCTCATTAAATCCCTCGAAGGATTATGGCACTACACCTACCACTGCAACTGCCACTAGACCTGATGAACGGTAGGGGAGAAAGGGGAGAAAATGAAGTAATTGTGAAGTTGTTTCTTTCTAAACCAACGCCACTCCAGATTGCATGCAAAAGGCAAAATGAGAGCCTTGTGGAACTGCTTCTCGAGAGTGGGGTGGACCTTGGGACCCCACAGAATTGGCGCGTACTTTCCGACGCTTGTGCAACTAGTAACGAACGAATTGTGAAGTTACTTCTTGAGTCTGATATGAGGACTAATGTTGTATCGCTGTAATACGAGATTGCGCTTTAGGAGGCTTGCAAAATATCGAACCAAAGTCTTGTCGACCTGCTCCTCGCCCATGGAGCGAATATCTATGAGGTCCACGCCAAACGAACGTCGCTACAAATGGCATGTAAAATCGGGAACGAGGATATGGTCAAATTCCTCATTGAGAGAGGGGCAGATGTCAACACTGTATATGATCCGTGGTGCTTGCCACCGCTCATGGAAGCCTGAAGAAACAATAATGTAAACATTACTCGGTGGTTGCTCGAATGAGGTGCCGACGTAAACGTGCTTGATATATACGAAGTGTCTACGCTACAAGCCGCGGCTGAATCTGCTGGAGAAGAAATTGTACATTTGCTGTTGCAGTACGGCGCAGATGTCACCGGAGCGCTGAGTCGACACAATCGAGCAATGGAAAGGAGGAGCCGAATACTACCTTTGTTATTAGAAGCCAGTGCGTCTAATATCAGTCTAGAAGGAGATCCTAAGCATAGTCAACACCAAGCTACACATGGTGCGTAGGAGTAGTGACTGTTGGCTCAGCTGCATGTACTTTATGATATGGTCACCAAAGACAACGAACCGTTGGTGCTTGCTTCGTAGAAACAGTCCGCCGACATTGAGTTGGCCTCTCAGAGATTGTTTGTTTTGTTTTATTCATACTGTATTCACTCTAATTAGAGTATGACAGAGTCTAGATACACCACCTCCGCCTCCGGGCGAGCCGGTTAGATGGCGGAGCTCCCACCTACTACCCATCGTCCCCTTTTGACAAAAGAAAGCAAGCCAGTCCGCGCAAAAGATTGAAGAAGAACAAAAGAGATCACCGAAAAGAGAGACCACCCCCGAGCCGAACACCCTTACTCCTGCCCACGCTCCTCCGTTTGCTTGGGCGGGAACTTCCCGACGTCAGTAGCTGCCAGGAAGTCCATCACCACTTGGTCGCATTTCTCCATGGAAAACAGCTCAGAAATCTGCACATGTCGGCATCTGCCCGCTTTCCAGCCTGTGGCCTTTCCCACCGTCTTCCAGAGCGTCTTCTGCTGGTCTTTCCATCGGCTGCAGTAGCGGAAGAGATGCTTCCGCGTCTGTACTGCTCCGCCTCTGCACCACCAGGATATGTCGTCCTCTCGGTATCCAAACCGCTTTAGGTACGCTCCAGTCGGGGCATGCCCGCTCTTCAGTCTATAGATCCTCGCAGCCAGTGACTTCACGCTTGTCATTGGGACGGGTCTCTTGCTTCCGGCTTTGCCCTTCAGCCTATAGCCGTAGTGTTTGGTGCACCTATCGGCCTCCCACTTCGCCTTCGCCGCCGTTCTTCCTTCGGAGATCCGTCTAGCTCTATTCGCGGCCGACGTGTATATACGTTCACGTACTGTGTACCCTCGACCTTCTCGTGCCTTGTTTGCCTGGCGGTCAGCCTCTTCGTTCCCGGGGATGCCTGAGTGTCCCGGGACCCCCTCTCAGAGATTTGCGGCCGACGTTAAAACTGCCGTCGCCATGGTTGTTCAATAGGTGAATGAAAGTTTTGAGTAGATGCGCTGTTTTTAAAGAGTAGGTTAAGGCGAATAGAAAATCTTGGGAACAGGTTGACTAGCTCCTGAAAGATCGGGACAACTATATGGCACGAATAGAGAAGAGGCTGGAGAAGCAGAACAGTCAGGCAGCTGTTATGACTCGCACTCCAGAAGGTAAGGGAAAGGCAAGAGCAGGCTGCCATGGGTAAATGGTTGGCTCAGGAGCAAGCTGCCACAAATGGAAAGCTAGCCTGAGAAGGGTTTTGGTTTTAGAAAGGCGGAGCAAGATATTTGCCAAATATGCATTTCCGCACCTCTCATCGTAGACGGTTTTGGACTAGCTAGCTTGCTACTGTGCGCACTTCTCGTCGTCGACTACCCAAGTATTTTGGGCTCCACCCAAAGGTTTTTAGATGCATCCGCCAAAAGGAAGAAAAGTAACAAGAACACTTTTGCGGGGCTTCCTATCAATGTCTGTCTCAAATCTTTTTCTTTGTACTAAGTGCGTGTGTGCTTGACCGACATGAGCTTTCCGAAGCTTTACTGACGAGTGGAAATTCGTAGATAACACCTGCCTCTTCTCCATCCTTGTCCTGCGTAGAAGGTAGCCAATCGAACTATCCTCTATTGCTAGCCCTCTTGCGACGTCTTTTGATGCATCATTCCCATAGTTTAGGCAGCCATTCTTTCATTTTTAGATTTGGTCCGAGTCAACATGGCAACTGATCTCTAGTGTGATGATGCTTGATTGTAAACGCCTGGATAGAATTCCCAGTCGGAAAATTAATGTGAATCTGCGCCAAGCAAATACGAGAAAATTAAATCAGTCACTGATTTCTTCTATCTGCAGCTAACCACACAACGACCTCGAGTTAATTATCATTCGCAGAATACTTAGGCATTGCGAGTGCTGAGAACTGCGATAGCAAGGAAAATTTCGGGGACATTGGGACTATTGGCATCGGGGAAGCCTCGATGTGAAACAGTAGCTGTGTTTTCTCGGTTTATGAGCATCCCTTGTACTCCTGTACTCGGATATCGTGACTATAGGGTTAGGAGTTCAACCTAAAGTGTTACTCATTCTCGACGGGTCTGATTAGACTGAGTAATAACACAGTGCGTTTGCAACCCTCTAGTAAGTCTGCTCTCTTTACCAGAGTTTTCGTCGGTTAGCAAGCTCGATCGCTGACTGAACTGGCGACGGAAGCAGACGCTGGTTTGTGAGTGCACTATCTGGTGCAAAGAGGAGATTGAGCGGCACAAAAAGCCTGTGAATTAACACCTAACACCAGTAACATTATCCGGACACACAAGTACGGTAATTTGGCAACCCCGCTCATAATCTGGGTTCACTTTATTACACACTACTAAACATGCATCACGTGCCATAACGCTGAGAATTTAAGAGTAAGTAATACTACGTATGTAAACATTATTATCTTATTACTTACAGCTACGGTCATAGAAACATGAACACGAGGCTTCCCGTCCGCTCAGCCCTATCTAAGCATGTTATCGCCCGGTTAGTACTGCAGTGGGTGACCATGCGGGAATCCCGGGTACTGTAGTTTTCATAATTATTTTTTGAACTCGCCCGGGTTGTGGTAGGTGGCTAAAGTGAGAATGTAACAGAAGACATGAGCCAACTTGTGTCTCCATCTCCCGCCAAAGTTCGCGGGTGGTCCCCAAAGCACTTCTACGTGATCTAGATAATCCAACCAGCTAGCTGTCCGTGCGTGGGATTGGCAGACCGAGTTGAGTGAAAGTCAGAGGAAAGATGAAGTTAAGGTTTCACGCTAAAGTAACCTTATCGCCATCTTATCTGTCGCACGCCCCACAACCACTCGTTGAACTAAACCC
>Ga0307512_10000859_pt1 | contig 44638 bp, 42 predicted proteins | sample 14_EM_MG_FD_200267 | JGI IMG/M metagenome (GOLD analysis project Ga0307512, IMG submission 200267) | Populus trichocarpa ectomycorrhiza microbial communities from riparian zone in the Pacific Northwest, United States - 14_EM | ecosystem: Host-associated > Plants > Roots > Unclassified | place... | reverse complement strand
TCTCTAGTCATGATCTCGTAAGCGTCTGCTCCCATGATTACTCGCCGCACTTTCTCTTTCCACATGGGGTAGTTGTTTTCGGTCAACTTAGGGATGTTGCTGTAAGCGCTCTTGAAAGTTTCGGTAGTCATTGTGCGGGAGGACGGAGGTTTCGGGGGTCTTGGTGACGATGGGAGGACGGTGTATTCGAGGTTTTCGGAGGTCTTTGTAGTCGACAAGGTTTTTGGAAGGTCGTGGAATGATAGAAAGAAAAAAAATAGGTGATTTTAGTCAGTAGCGACCGCCGGGCTCATAACCTGTTGAAGTGAATGAGTGAGTTGATTGTAGGTACAAGAGAGATGGACAAAGGTGCGTCTTATATATGATGAGCATGAGGGCGAGCATCGTGTGAAGTCTAAAAGGGCAGTCATGGCGTGAAGTCTAATGAGACAGTCACGATCATGAACCTTAGGGCTTCCTGCAACAGGGACGTCACCGGAGGTGTACTTTTGATGGATTTGCCAGTCACCACAACCACCTGGTGTCCGGAAGTCACAATGTATTACCGACACATAACGTGGATGTATATACAAAGTTAGCTCTGAATTTCTTACATGTGGAAACTGTTCCAAGTCCTCTAAGGCCGGTACAGTATACGTAGGTAAAATTGAGTGAAGCATTAATTCAGTGGCCTGGGCGCTAGCTAGAACTCCTTATCACTCGGTCTTGTGACTCGTCCACTGTTGTAAATATAGAGATGAGAATCGTGTGTGTGTATAAACTATTGTATATAGAGAAGAGAAGGAGAAAACTCAAGACATACAAAAGACATCAGTCTTGGTTACAGTGAGCTTGTATCAGGTCTGTAACACATCTCAGATCTTATATATGTAACGTCCACTTTTCCAAAACCTGTCACCATTGACCGTCCCATATCATACATGTACATGCTGTCACCGGTCGTTGGCGTCCCAACCAGTGAATGGTACAATATAGCTTGCATAGACTCAATATAGCTGCTTATGGGCTACTCATAACTATATGGAAGCCTGTATCAGAGATTGAAGTCCGATCTGCGAGGAAAAATAAACGTTCTCACTGAACGACTTGAGATGTAATGAGCTCTGGATGCAACATAGCCTGTCGTGGAAGGTTCGATAAACATTCCTCAGGTCATAGCTGAGATACAGTAAGAGGGAAATCATTGGCGCTCAGGGTTGGTCAATCAACTGTGGTTGTCATGAAGAATTTTGTAGGATTGATGCTTCCACCTTGCATATAATAAATCGTTCGTTAGTTCGTTCATACTTCGATAGTTCGTATTGGTATACCTTGATACATCCCTATCCCGACACTTTAACGATCACTGATAATAACCCTGTCAGTCCATACAGTCCTCAGTCCAAAAATGTATACAACGATACTGGATGCTTATCGCTATGTTTCCATCTTGACATAACGAATTAATGGGTTATAATATAGAGTATAACCTCTATAACTCTTCTCTATTACATACCAAGCTCCAAAAACTTCAAAAAAAACTGCTGCTACTCTATCATATGCACACATGGGTTTACTTCCGACATCTGACGATCACTATGAAAAGATTCTTGTCAGCTCGTACGCTATCTTCAGCCCTCCTCTGCCCTGGTTATGCAGCCCAAAAGACGTGGTTAAGCTCGATGTCATCTTAACACAACAAATTAATAGATTCTATAAGGCTAATTCTAAAATATTACCAAACTCCAAAACTCCAGAAAGCAACCGCCGCCCTACCGTATGCACGCCACAGCAAAACACTTTTAACTCCAGCCCAAACGACATCCCAAGCGCAGACCCGCGGTCGCAAATCAGCATCTGCCTCCTTCGCAAGCTCAGTTTTAGGACCGAGCTAGCCGACCGACGAAAACTCTGGGCACGAGAACAGCGCAAACCCTTTAACTCCAAATCCCAAACAATGAAAACCTCCGAACCGACACATCCAGCCCTCAGACACAGCCGCGTTCAAGTTCTCCGTCCATTTCCAATAGCCTCCTGATAACTTGGCCTATTAATATCCATCGTTGCCACCTCCATAGTCGCCACTCTTCCGCCATCTTTTCCAGCCCCGCTACGGGCCTCTTGATACGTTGGTGGTGGCGGCGGCAGCTCGTCCCCAACTGTTGGTACTCGATACACCGCCCTCGCACCCCTTGGATTCTCTCTTCTTCTCGAATAAATACTTGGCGGTGGTTGGATCGTTGTCGTTGTCGTTATCAACACTGCAGGCGCAGTTGGCCCAAAATTATTTTTCTTCCGCGAGTTTCGCGCAATAACTAGCATTCCGACGAGAAGCGCGCAGAAGAAGAGGATAGTGCAAAGGCCTATGAGGCCACTGGCGTTGATTGTGAGGGCGCTATCACCAGAAGAGCGGCGTTGGAGTGGTGCGCCGTGGACGATCGGTAGCAGGAGTAGGAAGATGCATTTGGTGGTGGTCGACATGATATGTTTGATATGGATAGCCAAGGCCAATCGTTATCATTGAGGGAAGAGGGGTTATTTAAGTGTCAGCAATCTCCTAAGTTTATCTTTGAAGCTGCCTTGTCACCAGATTACTGAGGCGCAGTACGAAGTCATCCTCGTCCGCAGTAGTCCAACGGCGCTTTTTTCCACCCTCGTGGCCACGAACCCATAGCGAGCTAGTTGGATGTGTTACTCCAATTCCTCCAATTAATTAAGTTGTACATAGCTCCAGCTGAAGTCCGGGCAAAAGCAACTGCTGTACATTGTTTCACCAAATCCGAGATCATACTTGGCACGGGGGGGGAGATATAGCAATGCATACCCACTTCTGAAGTACCCATTCGCTGCAAGAATCATCAAAAGATACATCGACGGTGGCAACTGCGTTGCTATACTTCGCCCTTGTACTGAGTACATATCCTTTAGTGTAACACCTTACTCTGTATATGAAAATGAGTTGGCCACCTCTCAAGTCCATTGTGAAAGACGTACTATACGTAGTTTCCAACGTGCTGAACCCTCAGGTACCTAACCCATCAGTACAGCAACTCCATTCGAAACTTTCAAAATCATAGACTCCACCAAATGAAAAATCCCTAAATATTCTATAGCTATAAGCGGCCAGTTATATATACAGAACCAGGGTAACCAGCCAGAAATCCTCGTTACTGCGCCGCTCCAACAGCTTCGTAGTACGTTGGCGGCGGCAGCCTGTACTCCCCCACATCCCCGCAGTCTCTACCTCCCGTCATCTCCATGTGCTCCCTTCGGGCCTTCTGCTTCATCAAACCATGCCAGACCAACGAAAATACAAAAAGCGCAACGGCAAACATTCCTACACCAATTCCTGCAATACCTAAAGCCCCAAGCCCATGATCGCTGTTGGAGCTCGTCGAAAAGTTGGTTTCCGTTGGAAACGAGTTTGCGGTCGTCGTATCAGCGGGTAAGATCAGGAGCGAATTGATCTTTTCGGCTCTGTTTGCTGTGGGAGTAGGTCCGGGTATTGTGGTTGTGCCAGCTGTTGTCTCTTTCGGCAGGATCGTTGTCACCGCAGAAATGTAGACGGAAGTTGATATTGCGAGGAGTGCTGCTGCAATGTTAACAGCCGTCAAGAGCATAATGAGTACCGCAGTGTACAGTGATTGCCGCATCTCGAGCATGGTTTGTTTTTCGCGCTTAGGTGGAAGGATAACCTAGCGAGGATATATACCAGAACTGTTTACCAGATCCCATGCGCAAGCGCCGTTATGATCCATCTGGATTGGCGAGCTGGGTCCTGCAATCTTGTATTTCCCAATTGCAGGGCAGAGCCGTGGAAGAAACTCCGCCGCTTGGTGGTTGCTCGGTGCCCCCAATGAACAAACACAGTAGAGAGGCAGAGTGATTCAGTATCAATATCGCCAAATACCAACAAGCGATTTTTCAACCATAATGAAGCAGATCTACTATATATACAAAAAAATGGGAAAAGAAGGAAGGGGCATAGCAGAGTTGAGAGGGTTTGGTTTGGGCATCATATGAAGGTATTTCCAAGATTCTGTTTATATGGAAACTAGCGTGCAGCAGATATGCGTATGTGCCTCTTTCTTTCTGCCAGCGCAGTCCCCAATTTTGGCAGCATCCAGCACCCTCAATTTAACCATTCCATACACCGCAGGAATTTTGTACCTCTTATGAAGAGGCTGTGTTGTGGATCGCTGCTCGAAAGCTGACCGAACTAACCTACCACCACATTTGGTTCATTTCCCAGCCTAATGCGCTAGCGACAACTTAATTAGGCATTTCAAGCTTGTCAAGCAGTTTTAAAGTACATCTTCGGCTCTTGAATACTTACTAAGTACATAGCAGGGAAGATTGATTGGCCGCAGCGTTAAATGCGCCAGTCAATTTTAGCGCCAGTGATCACAAATGAAAAGCGCTTCCTTCTGAGCGCCCTTTCCAGTATTCCAAACATAACCCAGCTACATTCGGTGCTAGTATAAAATATTAGATACTCCATTTCTAAGAAATACTAGTCCTGAGTAGGTTCCTGCTAGGAATGCTGTCCGTTATCCAATCTATATCCCCTCAGTAGCTCGATTGAGCTCACAAAGCCTTGCATTGTATTGGACGAATACAGCACCGGTGAGCTTCTTGCTGGTCATATTCCCACATATATGAATAAGCATGGATACCGTCGAACACATACATCTTAACTATATATAAGTACTCTATACAGATGCGGAATTGCGCGCCGGCAAGGAGAAGATTCGAATGGGGCGCGGGTGGGAGATGGTACGAACGAACAATGGGCGCGTCATGAAGCTAGCGAAGGATTAGCGAGGGAGACAAAGGTACTCATAGGCTCGGAGAGGTGACGGCTGTGGTAATATAGAGAGCTTATCGATGTTTGTGTAATGTAAGTGTACTATACTTAGACATGCCTCGGCCCCGTGATCACTAAGGATCACTCGAAAGGTGGGCCCTGCTTTCAATTCACGCAGCACCCATAGGCCCATATCACGCCTAGGAAAAAAACAACCCAAAACCAACCCGCTCACAGCCAGTATAGTTGAGAGGATGGGTCTGCCTAGCTTGGGATAACTGGCTATGATGGAGGCCAGCTATCAAATTCAGACAGGCTACTTGCAAGCTTAGATGGACGATATAGGATATGCGTTAATTATAACTTTTCCCCCAGATTTAATTGTTTCAAACTCCTATGGCTAAGAACTAAGACAGCTTTAAAGTTTGGGGAGCTTCCCTCAACGCAACTACCTGAATCGAGTTTGTTATGGAGTAATCACTATCCGGCTACTGGGAAATTATTGGGTACAGACGATAGACTTCCGATATTGTGGAAGTGTCCCGGGGCGACTGCCTACTCATTCGAGCGCTTAAAGTCAGTCTATTGAACCGTTGGGCATGACTGCATAGTGGGACTAGTAATAGGCACAATGGAATTCGCGTCCCCGCCCAATCGCGAAAGCTTGACATCCTGGGGTTCGTTGCACCGATTTCAACATTGCCGCAGGATATCCGAGTGCGCTGTAGTATAGAAACATTCTTAAATCCCCTACAAAGGCATCTGACTTCTCTACCATACGGCACTAAGAATACTGCCATTGGGGATGTTACGATATGGAAGTTGGGGAGAACCGTGTACGTGTATTCTATGGTACAGAGAAAAGAGAGATGAAGAAAGACTCGAGATATATACAGAAGGCATCAGCCCCTGCAGCAGGACCGTGTATCAGACCTGTAACATCATGTATATCTGTAACAGGGGTGTTGCATGTGTACCTGCATCGTGAGCCTCAGGTCCGTTTGATATGCAGTTGGTGTATGAAGATATGCCTCAGGAGTGCGGCTCGTATCAGTGCAGAGCGGCTCATATCAGTGCAAACGGATGAGCAAACGGAGATAGATATGGAGACGAATATGGCTGTGAATATGGGAGACAAGTCTGTATATATACGGGCCTTCTGGCCTCGAGAAGACCAGTCAATCAACAAGTCTAAAGAAGCATCCAAAGTAACAAGGGGAAAACTCGGCATTCCGAGTGAGGGGTTGTGAAAATCGAACGAAATTCGTGCCTAACACTACCAGATATATCGCACCGGTCTTTTTAGTTATATTAGTACACTCCCAACCGCTGACATGTAATCTTATAAATAAAGTGTGATTCCGACCTATATTTGTTGAATTGCATTGAGTGACCAGTTTGACATGTATGCAGTAAAAAGAAGGGCCAAGGTAAACGGCTGATTCAGGGTTCTGGTTCGTTGGAATGTTTAACACACGCTTCTGGAGCGAGAGGAGCTGGCAGGAGGGTATAGCCTCGGCGGGTCATAGCAGTATCAAAGGGCTCCTAATAAATCAAGCAGTGGGCCCGGCCTCTGACATATATCCTCCTAAGTATACACTGGCCCTGATGTGTCATATTCAAGTACAGTGTCCGCCAGACGCTTGACAGCTGTATCATACTTATAGGTCCGAACACCCCACCCGACCGCTAATCACAAAGACCGGTACAATATCCGGGACTGGGACTTCTTCGCCAAACTTACCTTTCTGACCGCTAGCAAGTTCTTCCATCGTTTAAACCCACTTTACTAACCACAAACATCCCCTTCATCCTTTCCATGTCGGTGCCCGCCTTCCTAATCGCATTACCCGCCTTGGTGCTGGCTTCATTAACGTACGTTTTCAACACCCCAACCTGGCTCCACTGCCACTTACCGCCAACTCGAGCCACCCCACCTTTCCGTACAGCTGTAACTGCAGTGACTGGTGCTCGGGAAACGGCGGCTGTTTGAATGTAGCGGACCACCACCACCAAACTACCAGCTGCGGACCCAAGCGCTTCTAAACCTTGGTGCCTTCTTATCCGCACGCGTACTGACCTTCTGAAGCACTATAGCGGGGCTAGACGCTATACGATATACGTAGTATTAGTAAGGGTCGGAAGCCAGAACCCTCGCCACAAGCTGCCGAGGCAAGGAGTTACACTACGTTTGTACAGTGTAGATTGCGACCTAATACGTCCCTGAAATACGTATATTAGTTCTTTTGACTCTTTCGAGATCCTAAAGGGTTTTAACCCAAGAAAGCTGCAGTAGCAACTGTTTCATTGTTGACATCTCAGTCAGAGCATTCCGAAGTAAACTCCGTATTATATCAGTGAATAACATATCACAGATGGCGCCAATTGTGAGATTCTCATGGTATGTCAGCCCTTGTGGGTAATTAGAGAAGAACAAAATCTTCGTAGTTGACTGGCTGGAGTATTGGGAACCGCGATGTATCAAGAATATTCGTACTGCCATCTTCAATCCCGTACTCGGACATGGTGAGCCTGACACAGATATACATGGAAATTGTCCTAAAAGAAGATAGCGAAGGCTAAGAATGATTTGTAAACAAATAATCTTAAAACAAAGTTGCTCTTTGGAGGATCGGTATCGCGGTCGGGGACGAAGGGAGTCCGGGCATACTAAATAGACCACAGCGAGCTCGCGTTTATTTAAACCGGCTCACTCGGAGGATTTGTACTATACTTGCTAGGACAGCGAGACAAATAGACAAGGTGAATCATGCAGTAAAGACGAATCAGTGATCATGATCTCAAAACGTGAATGCAGGTGGCACCTAGGAGTCACAATATAGCCGCGGCTTTGGAAAACAGCTAGGTATGTTTGAAGGCATGTTCCTAGCGACTGGGATGATTTCATCCTGTGGGGACTTTAAAGTTCTGCTGCAACGTTTGGGACATGGGTAGGAACGTTATATGCTAGTTAATCTCAAGAATTAGTACTTCCATGACACAATCGGCATGCAGCCCACTTTAAATCGACTTTATAGCCAATACCAGACACAGTACGGATACATAGAGAGTACTCTACTCTACGGCTTCTCATGACTGTAAATAAATACCCTTCGTTGAACAAAAGGGAATCTACTAAACACCATGGCACATGAACAGATGAATGGAAAAATAGGTGCAGAACAAGGGCTTTGACTGCTCTCGTTGGCCAGGTTGTCCTTGAGTAACTTCAGGCAATGAAACCAATAGGAGAGCTGTAATACCGCCACATAAATCCTTGTATCCATTGCTCAGCAGTAACCACACTGTAGAAGGCAAGATCGGTTGAAGTTTGTATACTAGAAACTCGACAAGATCCCTTGATATGAAGTGACAGGGTCGGGAATTCACGATAGGAGCCCTACAGAGTTTATTTCATAGCGATTCACTAAATAGATGCTTTGGGGTTTCCCTCGACAAACCATAGCACCCCTCCTGCTCGAGATATACCAAAGTGGTGTACCCACTCCCGACTCTCGATAACCTATAGAAAACATAGAATTGTTCGGGTAGCCCTCAGCCAATCTGAGAGGTGAGCGAGGTTTTCATGATGCCGATCTAGTGATCATGTATCTTTTGGCGTTGAAGGGGAGCTAGTCCGGCGCTGCGTTTCTTCAAACTACGAACTGCATTGACAAATACTCGCGCAATAAGGATATATGCTTAGTTGCCATAGGGTCTTGTCCCCTGTACCTCACGTTATGGGGTCCTGTCAGTTTACTCCCGGTATTGACTACATACAGCGCTCTGGAACGGTGCCTCGAGCTTAATTCTTGGTTAATCTTCCCATAGGTACTCACTCAGGTATCAGGGTAAGTGGTCGGACACACCTGTTCTGACAATGAATTTGGCTGGCAAAGTAGGATGTTGACCAGAGGAGAATATTAGTTGAAAGTCAGTGCACATCTATCTTTTCCAGGTCTGTTATTTTCCAGTTGTTTTCTGGGCTTTGTTTACTCAAACTGTGTGCGACCCGATCATGTCTTGCCGATTTTATATCGCAACCTGCCAGGACAGGTGCGTCCGATCACTTACCCTAGCACCCGAGTACTCTAGAGTATTTAAGTATATTGTAGATCTTGTCTTATTCCCTGCATAAACGTTAATTTCACACAGTCCATATCTGGTCCCACAAATTGCACTCTAAACATCCCTTCAACGGAATTCCTACCGACGAATAATATATCGTGCATATACTAGGTCAAAATGCATGCTCCCGCTACTCTCAATGGAACCTGTTATGTACTATAGAATTGCTGGGGGCAACGGAGAGGTTCCCTTGCACTCTAATCCTTGACATTTGTTTGGCATAGGCATGAAAGGCTCGCGATACTTCTTGAACATCCACAGCGATTCAAGTCCCATTATCCCAACGCCGTCTTTCCTTTGTTATTAGGTTTTTATATTGTACTGGTTGAAAGAGCTCCGTATTAAAAAATAACCACCTTTAACAAATTCCACCCAGAAGCCCCAAACTTTCGATATAAATCCTAGTATCAGGATCTTACGCATGCAATGAATTATGCAATGGATTCACATCTCCACATCTACATCCTTCCCTTTCTCCACCACCGCTCCCAAAGACACAACTACACGTTCCTTGACAGCCGCATTCAGCACAGGCCTCACCTGCGTTGCCACCTCCTCCGCTTTATCAACTACATTCTCAAACTCTCCTGCCTCTCCCGCCTCGTCCACAACCTCTAGATTTCCCTTCGTCCACACAAGAGCCAACTCATCCCGCCCAGCCATGTAGCCGACCAATACCGCCACCTTGACATCATACCCATCAAGCGGACTAGGATCCATCACCATCTCCACCCCATGCTCCTTCTCTACCGCTGCAGCGATCCCCGCCGACACAAGATCTATACACCCTATCCCCGCATCCGCAATCGCGGCGGAAGAACACATTACCGCCCCGCAAGTGCCTGCATACACCCTAACCCTTCCCTGCCCTCCTTAATACTCCCCTCGCAATCCAGCACCGTTACAAATACATCGATTCCTGACTTTGGGTACGTGGCGGTCTTTACGGAGCGTGCAAGCGCAATCTATAGCTGTGTGGATAGGTCGCGTTCGAGTGCATCGCGTACATAGCCCGTCGGTTGCCTTCTATGGAGACAGGCGCGAATTTTATTTAGTACCTTAGAACCGTGACCAGAAAGTTGATTGACCTGTGAAATACCGCTGCCGTGGAACCTCTATCTGAAGATGTTATAAAGGCTCCATCCAAGTCTCCATCCTCTGTCATTCTGTACCTCGAGTTTATCTATCACAGTTTCCTCCAGCACCATAACCACCGGGGCTCACCCGATCTTTTCACAACAGGTATCCGCACCCATTGCCTCCGCCCTAGCCGGACGAGAGGAGGCAGCGTGGGTGAATGGGGGAGAACTTTTCGCCATCAATACCGCTTCACTACCTACATAGGTAGTATCCGACACTGGCCAAACTCGTACTAACGATAAATAATAGTACGTATTTGTACCATCAGAGTATGACAGTACCTACCCTCCGGATGGCCGGCTAGGTGGGGATATCCCCTCTATCTACCCCTCATCCCCTTTTGAACCGTTCTCTTACGAGTGTATCAGAATGTCTTCTAGTCCGTACTGAAGTGCCAGAGTGATGCTAGATTGGGCAGGAAGGAGCCTGGGTATTTTTCACCCACCGGGGAACTGGATATGTCTACTCTATCGGCTTAGAGTATCTGCAGTAGGGATTAGTACCGTTCTGAGTAAGTTTCAGCAACTCTCCATGGTACGATGTTAAATCCCTACCTCCAATACATAGAAGTACGAGCGCGCGTCTGCATAAGGCAGAGTAAAGGGCTTCTACGTATTAATTTCTATTATCCCTTTGCCGGTAGCGGGCCCTTCGGTGGGCCCACTTTCGGATCCTCGGCGCCTCTTTTGTTATTACACCACAACCACCCACTAAGGCCCCCCCTAGAGTAGCACCAATTGAGAGTTAACTACCTGGTGCTTCAATATGTCAATTCTCAGCCAGTGCTTGGCAATTCTGTGTTGTTGAGTGTCAGGTAAATGTGTTGCATTTGTGCTCTAGTGGGGCTGACCAGGACCAAGATTTATGAAATTAGCCCTTCATTTCCCACCAATAAGTCCCAATGTTATGGGCAACAAGCTATAAGCTACTCAGATGTTTCTGAAGTCAATGAGTATATCAAATATAAAAAATCTCGCTCCAAACTAGCTTCATGAGATATCACTCGACCAATGCGACCGGCAATTACCACACCCCACAAGTCTACCAGGCCACAATGAGCCTTCTAACCTCTGAATATGGTACTTAGACATGTGTGTACCAATTGGGTGGAAATTGGACAACTTGTCCCCACTCAGGAAAGCACAGAAATTATGGGGTTGGTTGAACAGGGGTGAAAAATGGCAGTTTACAGCGCAGCCAAGCAGTGCTCTACACACTTACAATCTTTCTTTTTATATTATCTAGTGTGTGTAGAATTATTTTATTTCTTCTGGGCTCATTTGGTTGTGAAAATGGGATTTTACAAGCAGGCCCATTGGTATGTCCAAACCCGCTTACCGGCAGAGGGATAGTCATAAGTAGGTACTGTAGAGTATTCGCCGTTTTTCACAGAAAATCACATCACCTACAGACTAGATTGGTTCGATTTCAGGCAGCAGTTTCCTCGGGATTCGGCAAGAATCAGCAACTCTCGCTGAATTAGGCCCCTTTCAGACGCATTCCGTTTCGCTGTTGGGTTTGCACTTTGGTGTTCGCCCCCCCTCTCGTTTTGACAAGGAAGGTACTGTGTAGCAATTCTAGAATATTGGCTGAATTCTCCGTTTCCAGTTCATCTAGCTGTCTGGATTTCAATTCACCACAACAAAAAGTTGAAACAAAACCAGAGAAATGCTTGGATGAAAGGCAAAGAATTGAACCAAGAAGCTGATACATATTTCTGCAAATGCTGTCCTGCAGGGTCAGTCGGCAACAGAATTCTTACCTTGATCCTGCGGATATACCGGATATCACTCGATTCCAAGCTTCTAACTGCAACAAAAAGTATGGACGGGGATCGTCTACAAACAAACGGCGTTCTATCCAACACGAACAGCCCCACCACGTATTACTTGATCGAAATGGTCAGCCCAGTGCACAAGCGAAATGGCATTCCTTTAGCCCCGGCTTGGAAAATATCGCTCTTGGCTGCAGTTTTTGCCGCCGGTATGCGAGCTTAAAGTTTACTTCGCTCTGCAGGGCTGAAAGCACTCATTACAGTACCTGTTCTATTCTTAAAATAATGCTCATGAGGTGTACAGCCGTAACGATATCAGCGCTACTTCATTTCAGCGGTATTCATCTGTCGGGCTGCTACTGGCTAGAAGTTAGAGTTACTATTAGATACAAGTTGATATTTAGCAATGGCGCAGCTAGTGAGCTGGCTGGATAGAGCGGATAATTAGAGAGTAGCTAAAGCTCGATAGCATCAGAACGGTGACCGCGTAGTACTTGGTAGATACAGGTAGAAGCCAAAGTCTGTAGGCGTCCTCATTGAAATTTGTGTTAATCGACACCAAGAATTGCCAATAAAATTGGTACCAGTTTTGCCCAAGGGTGCAGCGCTAATCCAGCATTCACCAGTAGCTCGCTGCATCTCGTCCTTCGTAGCATCATTTGCTGGAAATACGTAAGTAGGTACTGTTTATCGTTTGTTGACATGTTGAGACTAGGGATTTATAGTTCCTATCGAGATATACCCCGCAAAGGTGGTCCTTGTGATTGTAGAAATGTAGGTGTGAGTATCCGTCTGCTTCCGTGTGACAAGAAAATGAACTCGTGTGCAAAGATGAGGGAGACGAGCGATTGTAAGATCACATCGCATTGTTTCGCTCTGCGGGTAAGGCTAATCATAATCGAAATTATATCTTACATTGACTTTTGGCGCTCGCCCAAACAGCTTTCAGCTCGACAAGTAGAAGAAGAATATGGAATCATTCATCATCTTCAGCTCATTTATGGAGGATTTCGACGAGTATGTACTAGAGTACAAGTACAGGAAATTTATGCAAAACATCGTGTCGGATCTGGAGTATCCAGGTTGGGAGTGACAGAAATAGACCACCTCACTAGAACTGAAGGGTCAGTGCAGTGCAACAGGTATGATACTTCGCTTCCTGAACGCCACAACTCCGAACTTGTTCGACAAGGACTGAAAAGTGCGGAAAAATGGTCAAGTTACTTAACATTGAGTGGTTCGTGATACGCAAGGCACTCTGTTTTTAGATTCCGTGAGATCCGGGGAAAATTCGAAAAAGGCTCATCATGATCAGACTCTCGTAAAAGCATGCGCATCGCAGGACGCCGGCAAGATGGTGAACGCAACACAGGAGAAAGATACGCAGGTAGGTAGAAATTACAACTGGGATTGGGAGTAGAATTAGCTAACACGGATTGGATGGATTGGAGAAGAAGAAAATACATCGCATACGGATTCATCGTGGGGTTAATGTCGCCCTATCACCAGTTGCTTCCACAAAGTGGAAGCCACACTTAGCGCTCACTAACTAAGTAGTTAGTATTCTGACTACCTCGTATAGCATCAGCCTTTTCTATTTCTCCATCATCAGGCTGAACAAAGCCATTTGCGTGTACCTATGTCTTTCTCGCCGCTACCTGTGTACAAGTTGGTTGGTGAGGAATCAATCCCCTTCATAAGCCTGAGCACAGCCTCTCTCTCGTTCACGTTTCGAAGAGTCAGGGGTAGTACGCTTGACTTTACCGCATGAGGCGACTGTTGGGCACCTTCAAAGATTCCACTCTACTGTTTTGAGATAGACAAAGAATGTGCATAATTCAGCCGTTCTGTTGCAGTACGAGCCTTTAGGGAATTTTCGAAAACAATCAATCACGAATTCCAGACAGTTGTCTCTGCTGGTTTCTCATGATAGCCCCTGAAAATGGAAAGCTTAGCATTCGTACCACCTGGGCAATTAAGGCGGCAACCCCCTTGTCTTTTGCCTGCACTAGCGGATGACGGACTGGTCCCAGAGCGATTGACGTAGGACTCTTTGGGTGTAGCCGCTCCAAAAGCGAGAGAGGGGGTGAGACGTGAGATGCCGGCGACAAATATAAAAAACCCTCGCTGCTGCCATCCTCGTAGATCAATACCTGATATCTGTCCACCTGTAATTCCCTCTCGGACATTCTTTCAACTTTTCAACGATATCACACCTGGGTTCACTCGTTTATACCCAGGCTTCCATTCTTTCTTAAGGATTAATTGATCGCATTCTGTCTTTATTTCATCCAATTAGTAACGGCGTCTCCCAATCATGAAGATTTCTTCCTTTGTGGCTTTCGCCACCTCCGCAGCCGTCACGCTGCTCTCTGGCAGTGTTGATGCGCAAAACCCAGTTAATGGGTTCACTCCCGTCACTGGACCTACTTTCGGTAACATTGTTCGCCGTATGCCCGTTCAGGAGCTTGCAAACACGAGACCAGATGTTTATAACATGTTCATTTTGGGCTTGGTGAGAAATCTCATCCTTGCACTTGTCCAGCAATGTGCAGACTTATTGACGGTGTGTTGGGCAGTATTCGATGCAAACCTCAAAAGCAGAGACAGATTCGCTCTCCTACTACCAGCTTTCGGGTATCCATGGTGTTCCATTCATTCCATGGCAAGAGAGCTCGGTCAGCTCGCAAGACACCAGCCGAGGATACTGCACGCACAACTCCCCTCTCTTCGCTACGTGGCATAGGTAAGGCAGCGATCGATGGCACATTTGGCAGGTGATTGATCAAAACTGATGGTATCGCAGGCCTTATTTGGCGCTCTTTGAACAGCGCTTGGCCAAGCATGCAGAGTTCGAGGCTTCAAAGTTTAGAGGATCTGATGCAGCTAGATATCGTGCCGCAGCCAGGAATGTCCGTTTACCATACTGGGACTGGGCTACAAGCGACCTTCAGGGACGTCAACCTCCTCAGCTCACGGCTTCAACTGTCACTGTTCGACGAGCAGGCACCAACGGTGTTCCCACAACTGTCACCCTCCCCAACCCGCTGAGTGAGTACAGATTTACCAATGCGAACTTGAGGGCCCAGTACTTCCGCAACCAGTTCCAGAGTGCCACCGCTACCCGTCGCCAGCCGCCCAGCTCTCAGTTGACCTCCCACAACATGGCTGCAGTGGATTCCGTTATGAACCAGGGTTACAGCAGCCGTCGATCAGCTGTTTTCGGCTTGTTCACCATCCCAACTTTCAACGAGTTCTCCAACACTCAGCGTTCGCTCAGCGGCACGCCTAATGGCTGGAACAGTGTCGAGTCCATCCATAACACTGTCCACGTCAATGTTGGTGGTCAATGGGGCCACATGACTGCTGTTGCCTACTCTGCCGTATGTACCAGTGCGCTTTATAACGTGGCTGTCCTAACGTTATTAGTTTGATCCTATTTTCTGGCTTCACCACTGCAACATCGATCGTCTGATTGCCATGTACCAAGCTGTCCATCCCGATCGTGAGATGTCGCCTCAGCCAGCCACCGGTACTTTCGCTCGCCGAGTCAATGCCAACAGCCGTGATGACCTCAACACACCTCTACCTCCTTTCCGTCATGAAGATGGCAGTTACTTCACCTCCACAGATGTTTCTTCCGCAGATTCTATCTGGGACTTTGGCTATGCTTACTCTGAGGTTCCCGCTTCTTACAGAGGTGACCCAGAAGGACTGTCGTCGTTCACTACTTCGCGTATCAATGCTCTTTACGGATCCGGCTCCAGCAGCAACGCGAAGAGATCTACGGAGAAGGGCGGACGTCGCGAGTGGATCTGCCACGTGACCTTTGATGCCACTGAAATTGAGGGTTCTGCCGAGGTCCAGGTTTACTTTGACAAGTCTCAGAAGAAGTATGAGGCTACTCCTTCTTACGGTTCTTCCCTCCCCGAGTACACCGAGGCCGCCAAGTACAGCAATGCCACTGGCACTTACGAGAAGGACGCTCATTACGTTGGCGCCTGTTCTTCTTTCCAGGATGAGACTACCAAGATGAACATGCCTATGGATATCACTGGTGTTGTTTACTTGACTGATTCTCTCCTTGAGGCTGGATGCGCATCGTTGGAGCCCAAGGATGTTGTTCCCTTCTTGAAGAGCAATTTGAAGTGGTATGTTAAGAAGGGTGGTCAGGAAGAGATTCCTCTTAGCAAGGTTCCGTCTCTCAAGGTCGGTGTTTCATCCGCCGAAGTCACCTATCCCAAGGAGGACACCAAGTTGCCAGTTTACGGTGAATTCGAGACGCATTACGACGTTACCGAGAAGAAGAAGTGCGGTTTCACAAAGGGTGATGAGAATTTGGTTGATTCCAAGCCTGCGTTGCCTGTCAAGGGTGACAGCAACGACACACCGGTGGATAATTCTCCTGTGGAGTCTTCCTACCCTGACAACACCAAGGAGCCTATGCCAACTACTACCTCTTGCTCGACCGAAGTCAACGGCCATGTCACTACCGTCCATGTTACGCAGTACACCACTGTCTGCCCTTATGCTGCATGCCCAGTGGGTGGGCCGGTGACAACTGCCTTCACATCTATCTACCCGACCGTGACGCCTTCGTACGCCGTGTACTAAGCACTGCGTCTCATGAATAAAAAGAAAGATAGAAGAGATAGGGAACACTAAGGACTACACCTACTTAATTTCATGGCATTACATTTGGGGTTTCATTTGGGGAGTGTGATATCGGGGAGCGGGTGGGCGGCTGGTGTTTTGTTTCTTTTGGTTTTTGTTTTGAAGTATTTATCTTGAGTTCTATGTGTCCGTGTTCTGGTGTCCCTGCAGTCACAATTTGTAGAAATCATCGATATCGTAGTACTCCTTAATGCAATGTACTGGCTTGCGGTTGCGACTTTGTTCATGTGTATTTTTTTTGTGTAGCATTTTGGAGTATTTGATTTGTGCTTTCCCCCTTTTTTTATGTACAATGAATGAGCTTGTTTGTTTCGCATGTGTTGGTAGCACTACTTAAGTAATGCAATAAGTTTGACAGAATGAGACCCCCCATCCGAGTCACATTTCCAGCCCAGCAATGTGCCCCTCGCTAGAGGTGCGAAATGGGCGACGTTTTTTTTCTGAGGTTACTTGGTCGAATCTATCCATTGACCAACGAACATGATGGAAGCGAATGTCTTACTGGCGAACTCATCTTATTGGGGGTGTTTCACTGCCTGGGGGCGCAGGTGAATCAGGTACAGTGCAGGTGCCAATTCTGCAAGCCACAGTCATCTTATATTGTCGTATTTGGGGGGTGTTACCGCGGACTTTTCTTTTCTTTGCTTCTTTGCTCCTGGTACCTGAGTCTCTTTGTTTTTTTCTCCAGATGTTCCAACACCCGATCCATGCGCCCACTACCTCCCCCTTTGGTAGCGAGCTTTCTCGGCTTGTCTCCGCGTTTGCGCAGATCACCTACTGTCTGGAAACCGCACACCAAATGTTAGCCGCTAGAAAAGTAAGCTCGTATGAATTTGAAAAGTTGTACTTCTGTAAATTGAGTTGTGACCTCCTGAGGCGCTAGCTATAGGTGTGACTCCTGGACGGCGAAAAGCGTGAAACGCGATGAAACGAATCCTTACTCACTAGAGTACTGGGGTGACAACATAGTGCCATTTTTGAGGTACCCTAATGGCATTTACTGGTAAAGATACTTGACCGGTGGCACCTGCATTGCTACAACGGTGAGTAGATAGAAGGAAAGGAGACTTTGTACTCTGCGGAGTCATGTTTAGGGCGGCGACTTGGTTATGTCGATCCCTCACACCCAATTCACCTCGGGGTGAAAACAACCAATATTCAATTCCAAATTAACCCCGTAGGGCTGAATGCAAGCCTATATATATCATATCATTCTTGCAGCTTTTCTTGCTTCAGAATATTTAAGTTATCAGTCGATACGGTTTGAATCATGGCAGAAGGATATGAAGGGGTTGCTTCTACCAGTATATGACACATGGATAATGTTGCACGTTAGTTCACGCGAGATAACGCACGTGGTCATGGCGAGGTCAACGGCTTCGGCGGTAAAGTAATCGCATAAACTAGACGAACAGCAGCAACGGCTGGTAAGGATGGCGGTTCCTGCGATCTGGTAACAGCATGCCAGCAGTTTGACGGCGGAGTGCGACAAAAGGGTTCGACCCTATCGCGGATGGTTTTGGGGATTACTCAAAGACGCAACTAGCGACGGCAACACAATGGTTCTCTTTGACTTCTCTCAACTCTGTTCGAAGCTCCGCTCGCAACCTTCTTCACCTAGACAACTCCCGAGTGAGCAATCACGGCCACCATTTAAGAATGATGTCTGCACAGTCCCCTGGTTTGGAGTTTGCTGCCCTTGTGTCAACGGGATGGAACTTGGCTCTATCCGAATGCAGTCCGTACCTTAGCTTCAACTATATCTCCGGGATGAACGGTATTGTACACGAGACGTGCTATGAGTTGGACTCGTATCATCTGGTCTCGCTATCTCGAAACTTTGCTGTAATTCGGCTCATGCTCTCGAGCTGTCTCGAACCCAAATGCATATAATTTCCCGCTCAACATCCGTTACGGAGTTCGTTGGAGTGGTGTCTGTAGCTGGATTTTCGACCATGAGTTGGATATCGATTCTATACAGGTTTGCAGTTTTTGTTTGTTTGTTTTAATTATTTTGCATTTACTCTAACTAGAGTATGGTAGTGCCTAACTTCCCTTCCCCTTCGGATGACTGGCTAGGTGGGGGAGCTCCCCTCCTACCCTTAGCTAGGTTTGCAGTTTGCTCAGGAGCTCGAGATTGTGTTCTTTCACCGCCAAGGCTGGTCATAATATATCACTCGCGATATCTTGTGACATCCCGTGAAAACCTCCGGTCCCGGCAGGCTCGAGATATCAGCTGGAGGCTATAACATCCTGTGTTCAATTATTGCCGGAAATGGGAACTTTGGACCGGTTTTCCGGTGTACCACTTCCTGCCGTCTCCGCCTCCTTCCCACGTGTATGCCAACCGCACCCGCTCTATCCATAGGTCAGATCGACCGGGCCGGTCTATGTTAAGGGCGACTTTGTAAATCCTAATCTAACCGGTCTATAAATAATTACAGATGGCATAGTGACATGTCCAGATTATCGGTCCAAAAGGAAATCGCTCAACTACCTCCGCATGTAGGTGCTGCGCAAGTGGAAGTCGGAGGAGGCTTCATATTTATGCTATTATTTCTACCGCACCTCACAGATACCTATGCCGAGGTAGACTGACTTTCAACTAACATTGTCCCCTGGTCGACACCCTGCTCTCACAGCCAAATTCATTACCAGAGCGCATTTATCCTCGTACCCGAGTATAGATATTCAAGCTTTGCAAGTAGTTAATAGTGACCAGCTCTACATTCAATACAGCATTATCATTGGCCGGACCGAGTGGTCTGACTGCTTGGAAACACTGATTCCATCTAATCGACACCGCCCTCATTTCAGTTCTGTGCCTTATACCCAGGTATATGCATAGAAGCGCGGTCGTTCACACCAGGTCGGTAACGCCACATTATCCTCAGACCTTGAGCTAGGAAATCATTCAAACTGTACTGTAAACTGGCTTAGACAAAGCCTGGGCCTACCAGACATGGAGAGGGGTGCCAACACCACCACCGAAGACGAATCCTAAGTTACTGGAAAGATTCACCAGGAAGACTGCGTTCAAACACCCGCGTCTCATCAACTATTTCAACTCCATAAAAGCGAAGCCCGCTTCCACCTCATTGCATCACCGTCCCTCGTAGTTGGTGGCTAGGTGCATTTCCCTCCATCATCACTGCCACCAGATTCTACTTGTCTAAGTGACATGAGTACAATTAATTATCACCTGTGCGGATTGTTGGGAGCTCCGTTTTACATGACCTGGGTCTAGATCTTCCAATAAACAAGAACTGATCCCTAGCTTAGCTGGTGATATAAACGCCAGGTGCTGTAAACACTAAGGCTCGAAATCTGTAATGTTCATTCTTTTGCTCTCTTTGTCCAGCTATGTGGCGACGAGTGACGCTACACAACCAGAAGTAAACAAGAGGAAAGAGAAAAATCAAGAGCTCTCGCTCACTGGACCGTACTAGTACAACGGCCCCTGGTTCAAAAATAAGGTCGTTGTCTTCCCGAGTATGGAGTAGAGTACCATGTAATGAATTTCCCTCTGCCCATCTCGGTAGATTAGCCAAGCCGGATATTAGTTCCTCTCTCGCATTAAACTCCGACCGAGTCTGGTACACGGAGCAGGCAATAAAGATTCGCTCCTGTTCGGGCAGCTACCACACGAATCTGGCAATACTATATGCAGATTTTGGGTAAAATGTGATTTGCTTTCTACTAGGAACAGCATAGCATGTATGTACTGACTTCTGACTTGTCCCTGTAAGATCTTTACCCGAAAAGGAGTGTCCGAATATTTATTGCCCCGAGTACTATATACGTTTCATGACAGCGATTTTGGATTCCAGGTGGCGAGGGTGGATTTCCGGTTATTACCGTCGGCTACATATTTTTCCGGGGTCGGACCGGTTGTCGAATGATTTTCTAGTACGAAATCGCTACCATGGTAGAGTAGGGGATTAGTATCGCGGATTTAAACCTAGATTAATAAAAGTGAGGGTTTCCACACCATTTCAGGTAAGTCAAATTTCTTTCATTTTATAGTACTAATCCCCTGCAACTAGTATACAGCCGAAAAGGGACTTTGGGCCGGGTGTTTGGTCCCATCGAGTTCCCTATGGATGTAAGATGACGACAGTAGTCGAAATGGAAAGAAACGAAGAATGAATTGAGACGGCCTAGATGCAGTGCACCGCATCAGAACTTGTATATTAGCACGATTGTCGTTACTGAAGGAATGAAGATGTGGTATTGAAGGTTTACGGGGTTACTTCTTTGAGCATTCGTATTTTTAGTATGCTAGAGCAGCCATCGCTGTATGGCGATATGTCGGGTGGTGAGTTCCGGGAACGGGAACGGAATAGCTACACCGATTCCAGATATCAACTCAAGCAGTTGGAGATTTTAGCTGGCTGCCAAAATTGGCTTTTATATATGTATCTCATGCCGATCATACAGTGGGAATGGAACATGGGTCCGAAGCCTAGCCTGTCTAGAAGGAGATTAGCCAAAAGAATGTTCGCGAAGTCCACGTTTGCAAAGAGTACTTATGGATGCACTTAAGTAATCGCGATCGTCCTCCGTCCTTGCGGCTCCGCCAACCTCGCCAGAATATCCATATATCCATCGTAACACCAGATCCAATTCGTTTTTCCTATCTGAAATACACCATCCTACGAATCCACAAGACTAATCGGACAAACAAAGCAGAATAATGAGCACTACAGGCTTTGAACTTTGGTGTTTACAGCACCTGGCTGGCGTTTATAGCACCATGAACTACTAGCTAAGCTAGGCATGAGTTCTTGTTCATTGGGAGATTTGGACCTATATGGTTCCGACAATCCTCTACATGTTTACTGGAAAGACAGCAATGAGCGTTCACGCCACGGGGGACAGGACACTCAGGAGAGCTTTACTGAGTGGGAAAGTCAAGAGGAAATTCCTCCCACATGCTGGTGCTCAAAAGTGGTACTCAGTACATACAGCGAGTGGAAGAAAGTACTAAGTAAACGGACCACAACCGGCTATTTAAGGCCACATAGCTCAAAGTAGGTGCACGTGTTTCGTCCAGCCAGAATTGCAAATAAAGGTTCCGGTTGCTTCGATATTGAAAATCAGACCATTTTTGGCCATTTAGTCTTGCTCTGTTACGAGGATTTCGCTTTGGGGGTGAAGATTTGGAGATAGTAACTCCCCTTGCAGTTATCACTTTAACTTAATAAGAATAGGTGCAAATATAATGAGAATTACTGGGCATATTCGGGGGGTTTTTCTGAGCACTATGACTAAATTTTGTGCCTGGGTGGGCTTTTTCTGCTATTAACACTGTTTGCCGCTTAAAGTGCGTTTACTTAATACGTTTTTCCACTCAGTTTATACAGCCCAGTCTTAACCATGTACCCAGGTACCACTGGCATACAAACTATAAAATATAGATCACTATGCGGAGGATAACTCGAACCGCTAGCAAAAAGAAAAATAGTAGCAAGTTTCGAACCCGCTCCCGGCGTTTACAGCGCCTGGTGTTTATGCTCCGCTAGCTAAGCTAAATGATGAACTCTTGTTAATTCGGTGGTCCTGCGAGATATCCTGACTCACCGAACTCGGGACTCTGAAATGTTTGGCTACAACTGTGGAAGCACGTAAATACGGCGGTACTGTCGACAGGACACAGAAAAGAAAAAGGTTTGTTGACCACCGCAAGTTTCGAACCCGCGTCTAATGTTAACAGCATCTGGCGTTTATAACGCCTGGTGTTTATTGCACCTTGCTCTACCCGCTAGACTAAAGATGAGCTATTGTTTATTCGATTATTGTGCAGGATCCTGTCTCAATTAATCCCAATACAGACACCGGAGAAACCCGTTTTAACCACGGCGGGTGCAGATTCAGAGCCATGGAGCGAGTCGCGGTTACCGAAAAGGAGCTTTCTCTGCCAAGAATTCATACGATCCGACGTAACATAGCACAAAAATGATAACTACGGGTTTCGAGCCTGGGAGCTGGGTGTTTATAGCACTGCAAGTTTCGAATCCGCTTTCTGGTATTTACAGCGCCATGCTCAACTTTCTAAGTCAAGCATCTATTTCATGTTATTTAATACTTTAAGGGGCTTACTTACTCAGTCGACTGTCTCACCGGAGATCTGAGTGCGAGTAAAAAAAAGATACTGTATAAACTGATGGCAGCAGGAAACTAGAGTATGATATAATCAATCACCACTGGGAGACGAGAAGTCGAAGTGATCTTGTTAAAGTTACTTCCTTCTGTGTTAGTAAAATTCTGATATCGGTAATAAGACAGTGATAACCGCAAGTTTCAAGCCTGGGACCTTGGCGTACCTTTTGATATTTATACTACCAATTGAGTACTACAAGTTTCGAACCTGCTTGGTGGTGCTTCTAATATCATACTCAGCTTTCTAGGCCAAGCGTTCATTTCATGCTATTCAATAGCTCTATGGGTGATTTTCCAACTCAGGGTCTATCAAACGATATCGTATTCCCCGTCTGCAGTGCTCGCAAGATTAGTGCTGTAAATACTAAGATACGCTGGCTCGACGTCCGCAGAGATTACTCTGTACTCTTCCTTTGTGCGTCGCAACCTAACACCCAATTTCGCCGAATACTGTGGACGCTACTCGGATGTAATGTACTAGAAACTTTACCTGTATGACCACGCTTCAAATTCGCGCGTTTACAACGACTGAGCGCTTAGCTTAGCTGGTTCTAAAACACCAGGCTCTGAAAATGCCAACCACAGGTGTGGGTTCGAATCCTGTAGTGTTGTAAACACTAAAATATTCACGGGGTTTGAAACATAGAGATCACACTTTTGCCTGGCCGTAACTTACGTAATTCGTCCGAAATGTATAATGCTCTGGGCTTCAGTGTGATCTGTCGTGTACGGACTTAGCATAATCATGGTTAAAGCGATGCATATACCTAGATACATCAACTGAGGGTTAGCTTAGCTAGCTGAGCATGGTGCCAGAAACACCAAGTGCAGGTTCGAAACCTGTAGCGGTGTAAACACTGAGATCGCAGGCTAGAAACCTACATCGCCCGATTGTTGCCCTAAACACTAAAAAAGCAGGCACAAAACCTGCAGGGATCACTCTTTTGCTCTACTTTGGCGTGGTCATAATGAATAACGATTTGGTGATACCGGTGATATGGGTCGAATACATGTACAAAAAACTGGCAAAAAAGCCACATCCGGTTTCAAGCCTGGGACGTCGATGTTTACAGCACTAATTATGTGAACACTATAGGTTTCGAACCTGCTCGTTGGTGTTTCTAGCGCCGTGCTCAGCTTGCTAAGTTAAGATATGGCTCCTTGTTAATTCATCAGAGATACACACTTTACTGGTAAATGGGATTGGTATGTCAATGAAAGGTCTGCTCGAGCCCTGTAACCTTGCTTCATGGTTTCTTTCAGATAAAAAGGAATTTGTGAAATTTATTATTAGCGTTAGTCCGGACCACACGCCACAAATCGTATCATAACACACCTCCGACAACACACCACACCACCTTTTAGTTTTGCCAAGACCGATTTTATCCAATCAATTTTGACATCGCAAGAAAATTTTTGCTTCGGTTTTTAGCTGAACGACCTTCAGTCATCCAGAAGCTAAACACGATGAGTCTCTTCGGAGCGACAACCACTTTCAAAAAAGCTGTGGCAAGAGCGAGAGCGGAAGAAGAAAAAATGGCGGAAAAAACCAAAAAACAAGACACCAAGAGTGTCTCCAGCGGCATCGGGGCAGTTCTTGAGAGACACCTTGATACGATTACCGGACCGCTTACTGAGGAGGGAACGGAGATACAGAGCGAGAGGAGCGACCTCGAACAGATGGAGAGAGATCTTCACGGAGACTCTGAGTACGAAAGACTTAGGGACGAAGAGAAGAAGGAAGAGTTTGAGGCGGGTTTACGTTATGCCCGTGTCGAAGATGATTTGAGGAGACGCGAGGACAGCCAAGCGACCTCCAGAGTGGATACGGGACAACTTCCTAGTGACCTCGACGATATGAGAGCATACTCCGACCTGACGGGAAAAACTGGAGTTACTGGAATTACGAGATATGCGGACGACGGTTCTTCTGAACTATCGACACCACCAAATTCGACCGACTATGGGGGAAGTGAGGTTTCCTTCCCATCGCAGACACCGAGGGAGAGGGTTCAGTCCCCCCTGCCATCAACAAATTATGAGGGAAGCCTTATGGGCCTACCTCTAAGCGCTCTAAACGAACTTACGGAGGATCCTTTTTCGACCCCTAAGGCGAGTGCTGGAATTATTGCGCGAAGGTATATTCAGTCGGAGGAAAATGCCAGTCAAAACGCGGAAAAGGAGGGGGGGATGGAAGAGACCCGGAAAGTCTACACACCCATTCCGAGAAAATTCGAATTGAGCGATAGTAGCGACGACGAGGATGATACGATGACCGAGGTGGAGTGGAGGGACGAGTCGCCCTACATGACGCCAACGAAGAAGGGAAAAAAGCGTAATAAGGGGAAGGGAGTTAGGAGGCCGGAAACGCCCGAGCGACCAATCCCGAATATGCCGCAGACACCAAGCAGGAAAAAGTTGGAGGCTGATTGGGCCAAGCCTGCAGATCTGTTGACGAATGAGGGTGGGCCAGTTAATCTGGAGGCTTTTATTGGTGAGTATCTTCGGAACACTAATGGGCTGAGGGATTTTATGGCCACAAATCAGTTGCATGATGAGCGATATGATGAGTGGTGCCTAAAGCAGGCGGATTTTATGGCGGCAAGGCAGAATCATACGGATGCGGGAGTTAATTCCAACCGTAGGACGTCGGAAAAGATTTTGACCGAGGTTGAGTTGAGTAGGCAGTATGATGAGGAGAGGGCCGAAAAACTCGATCAGAGGTTGGAAAAAATTGAAAGGAAGGTGGCCAAGTTAGCTCCGGTTAACATGGCTAAAACAATTGAGAATGCAATGAGTGCATGCATGGATAGGTTGGTGGACCAATTAACCGATAGGGTGGTTAAGAGGTTTGAGGATGCGGCGGAAGAAAGCCGGAAGAAGGATGAAATCCGAAGGGGGAAACAGGTAGAAGCCACCCCGGAGGAGGAAGAGATGAGCGATATCGAATTTGAGCCAGGAGCGACTTTTTCTAAGGAGGAGAATGAAAAGGTGGAAAAAGCGATCAGGGCTGAGATGGAGGTGGATGAGCAGTGGTTGGAGCAATCCAAGCACGCACCGGTTATACCACCTGGAGGAGTTAGACAGGAGTTTCCACGTCTGGAGATGGGACAGGTAACAATCCTGAAGAAAAAACCGGTGGTGCCAGCGGTGCCACAACAGAAAAAGAAAGAGGTGAAAAAACCGGAGGTAGCGGCGGTACCAAAGGGACCAAGGGCAGTTGAGAAGAAGAAGCCAGAGGTCAAGAAACCAGAACAACAACAACCGGCCAAAAAGCCGGAAGAGAAGAAGAAGGATACGTGGGCGCAGAGAGCGGCAGCACCACCACTAAAGAAGCAACCCGAACAGCGACAACAACAACAACAATCGGGACAGCAGCAGAAGAAGAAGGGGGATGGCTTTGTTGAGGTGAAGAGGCAGCAGAAGAAGGAGGAGATAAAGCCGGTCCCCCCAGGACAAAATTCGATGGAGAAGAGGAGAGTTACCTTCAAGAGGGATAACGGTCTCCCCCTTTCTCAGAAGAAAGATTTGGACATTTCGTCGGAAGTGAATAGAGCACTTTTTGAGGCGAAGGTCCCACATTTTGTTCGCATTCAGGGAGTCACGAAGAATACCTGAGGATGCTTGTTGACGATTACGACCCCTGCGGCAATGGCCGAAATGTTAATTCGGTATAGGGAGATTGTAATTAAAGCAGCAAGGAAGGTGGACACAGGAATTGTGGACATCGAGACAAACGAACTCTGGGAGAGAGTAAAAATGCACGGCGTCAATTTTGATAGGTATTTGGGGAAGAAGACGGGAGGTGGACTTGAAAAATTGAGGCAGGAATTGCAAGCTGAGAACGAGGGGTGGTGTTGCCCCTCGCTATCAACTGGATCGGTGGACCGAAAGATGTGCAGAGTAAGAAGGCGGAAGGAAAGAAAGCATCTTTGGTTGTATTCGCGGTCAGGGGAAGTAAAATGGCCGAAAAAGTTTTGAAGGGGGGTCTGAGGGCGGCAGGAGTGAAGTATGATGTGGAGAAGTTCGTGAATGCCGGACCAGATTCCTTTTGTGGTGTGTGCAGCAGATGGGGACATGTTGATGCGAAATGTGGATCTTGGAAGATGCCGGCATGCATGTTGTGTGCGGGGAGACATCTAATGAAAGATCATAAGTGCAATATGGTAGGTTGCAAGGCTAATGCAGGACAGAACTGCGCCCATAACGTCGACAAATGCGTCAACTGCAAGGGAAATCACATCGCGAAGGCCAACTGTTGTGTTAAGAAGCAGGAGGCTATTAAAGTTGCGAGAGAGGAAAGACGTACCTGGAAGGAGAGAGAGGGGGAACGTCGAAATGTGACCACAGATCAACAAAAGAAGCTGGATCAGACAGAGGATGGGGGACCATCGACTGCAGAAGCGGAAAAGAAAGCTCAGGATGATGAGCAAACAGAAAAGGAGCCAGAAGTCCAGGTCGTAGCGACCCAAGAGACGGAAGGAGAATCTTCGAATGCAGGGACCCAAGAAACCCCCATGAAGATATGGTGAAATGCGTAATGCATAACTGTGGGAGGGGGTATGAGGCGACTATGATGGGGTTGGAGACAGGAATTGTTTGGAGGGCTGATGTTGTGATGTTGCAAGAACCGTATGAGGAGAGAGAAGGATACAATATTAGTCACCCAGGATATAGGCTGATCAGAGGAGGAAGAACGATGACAGCAGTAAGAAGAGATACACACCTGGAGTTTTCAGAAGTGGATAAGGGGGGAGATGGAGATATACAGGTGTTTGATATAAGATACCCGTCGGGTAGAAAGATGAGATTGGTGAATGTGTACGATCAGCTGAGACAAAAAGGGGGAGTGAGAAGTCAAGGCAGACCGGCACAGACAGCAAGATGGAGCGAAATTATGGAGCAGGAAAAGATTCTCTTGGGGGGAGATTGGAATGCTCACAGTGATAGATGGGACCCGCAGTGCCCATCAAAGCGAGATGCGAACTTTTTGGAAAATCTTATGGATGAGTACGATTTGATTGACGTTACGGATGGAGAAGAAACCCATTCGAATACGAGAAATGGCGAAACCTCGGGATTGCTTATTGATTTGTTTATTACTAATGCCTCAATGGCCGATAGATTAGAGACTTCAACAGATTTGACAACTACTTCGGATCACGCGATTGTGTGTGCCCAGTTAAGATGGGACGAAGGGGAAGGAGTCAAAGTGTCGCGAAAGATTACAGGATGGGATATTGATGGGCTCAAGTCGAAGGAGGAGGAAGAAAATTATAAAAAAGCACAAAAAGAGTGGGAGGATAAGAGCTCAAAAAGACCTGTCTTGGATGAGAAGAGCAACGAAGAGGATTTACAGAAGGAAGCTGAGTGGATACAGTGGAATTTCGTTAATCATCTTAATAGGTGTTGCAAAAAGGTAAAGGTTTGCGCAAGATCGAAGAGGTGGTGGACAGCGGAGATTGCGGAAAACCGGAAGATTTTGGGATCGATAAAAAGTGCCCGAAAGAAAGGGGAAGCATCGCAGCAACAAGTTAGGAGGCAGCGAAGCAACCTGAGAAGAATGATCCGACAGTCAAAAACGGAGATGTGGAGGAAGTTTTTAGCTTCGGCCACAAGAGACCAAGTCTGGCAGGTGTTGAGATACACGAAACCAGGCGGACAACAAACAACAAAGACTTTGAGATCCAGGACTGGAGAGGTGGCGGAGTCTTGGGAGGATAAGGCGGAGTTGATAAAAGAAGAAGCATTTCCGAAACCTTTGAAGGGTGTAGAGAGAAAGGCCCAAGAAGAGGGAGGAGAAATGTGGAAAAAGATCACTGATGAAGACATCCGAGAGGCTCTGTTTAATCAGTCGGTTCAAAAGGCACCCGGCCTGGATAGGCTGGGTTTTAAGGCAATACGATTATTGTGGGAATGGGATTCTCAAAGGATAATTAATATTGTTAAAGTGTCATTTAGGTTAGGAATACACCCACGAGCTTCGAACGAAGTGAAGGGAGTTGTTATACCGAAACCGAATAAGCCAGATTATGGAGTCGCCAAAGCATATAGGGTGATAACGTTATTAAACTGTTTGGGAAAAGTGGTCGAGAAGGTGGCAGCCAACGCAATAGCAGATGAGTGTGAGCGAAGGAAGTTACTTCACGACGGACAATTTGGATGCAGAAAGAGAAGGTCAGCAATAGACGCAGTAGGAAGGTTGATGAAGAGAGTTGAAGAAGCGTGGGGGAGGGGGAATACCGCGGCAGTGCTGTTAATGGATGTTAAGGGAGCCTTCCCACATGTGGCGAAGGGGAACTTGATAAAGAGAATGGAAGAAATGGGGTTTGAAGCCGACCTGGTGAGGTGGGTGGAGAGCTTTATGGAAGATAGGAAAGTAATAATGTCGATGGACGGAAAGGAGGGAGATAGTATGGATGTGGAAACGGGGGTTCCGCAGGGGTCGCCAGTATCGCCAGTACTTTTCGTTATATATCTTTCGGGATTGTTCGGCCAAGTCGAAAAGAAAGAGGAAGAGTGTGGAAGCGAGGGTATATCTTTTGTTGATGATGTGGCATGGGTGGTGGAAGGTGAGGATGTGGGGGAATGCACACAACGACTGGAGAGATGCGCAGCGGAAACAACGATTTGGGCAAGAAAGAATGCCTGTTAGTTCGACATCGAAAAAACAGAGGCGATGTTGTTCACAAGACGAAGAAAGAATAAGGAACCAAAGATGAATGCCCGAATAAGGGTAGGAAGTCATGAGGTTCCGTATAATAAAGAAGCGACAAGATGGTTGGGGGTATGGTTGGATGATATGCCTACCCTGAATGATCATACGAAAAAGACCTTAGCGAAAGCAAGGAGAGCGCAAAATAGGGTGAGATCCTTAATGACAAAGAGAGGATTAAGCTCGGAAGGGTGCAAAAGAATTCAAGTTGCGGCGGTTCAGGCAGTGGCGTTGTATGGGTCTGAATTGTGGTGGCATGGACAAGAAAATCAAGCTCAAGAGGTGCAAAAGTTGTTGAATGAACAGGGCAGAAGGGTAACCGGATGCTTTAGAACGACACCTCAAGGAGCGTTGATGAATGATGCGGGTTTACGACCGGCAAAGGCTCTTCTTAATAACCGGGTACAACGGTATAAGTTGAGACAGATGAAGATGCCCGATGCTCAAGGCGGAGGGAGAATGTTAGAAGTACGGAGGAATGTCTTACAGAGGGTAGAGGGGATTGATGAGTTGATCTCAGAGGATAAACCTTTCGAAAGGAGGAGTTACGAGAGGATGACATTTCCGACGGAAAAGAGATGCCTTAAAGGCAAAGTGATAATTCAGGATGAAAAACAAGTGATGAAAGAGGCGAAGTTAGAAAGAGATGGACTTGTTTTTTGGACTGATGGATCAAGAAAAGAAGATGAGTGGGTGGGATGCGCAGTGGTGTGGAAGGTAGGCGGGAGGTGGAAAAAGAGGAGGGTGCATCTTGGCTGACAGAAAGAGGCGTTTGACGCGGAAATGTATGCGATGTCGGAAGCGATGAAGATCGCGGATGAGATGGGAGAAGAAAAGGAGGTTACCAGGGTTACGGTTTTTACGGACTCCCAGGCAACTCTAAGACGAATACAATCGGATGAGCCAGGACCAGGACAGGTTCTAGCGCTACGAACGATGAACTGGACCGACGCATTAGCCAGAAAAAATATCCAGGTGGAGTACCGGTGGGTACCTGCTCATAAAGGGATAGAAGGCAATGAAGAAGCGGATCAACAAGCAACAAAGGCGGCGTATAAGCATTGCGGAAGTTATACCGAAACGCAAATTCCGCTACCATTTTTAGATTATGTGTCTTTCGCCCATGTTAGTCGAAGGTTAACTGAGGTGAAGTGGGAAGAAAGCAAGAAAGAAATAAAAGAGATGGGGAAGAAGTCAAAGCACAGTTACCGGTATGATTTGGTGAAGAGGGGAGGTAATTGTGTGGTGATGGGAGCCAAAAAGACGATTGCGGCGAGGTTTTATCAGCTTAAGTCAGGACACGCACTGATAGCGAAATACTTATTGCGGATCGGAAAAAGAAGGGATATGAAATGCTGGTGGTGTGGGCATGAATATCAGACAAGAGACCATTTGTTTAAGTGGTGCAAAAGATGGAAACGAGAACAAAAGAGGCTTTGGGTTGATGGGCAAGAGGGGGAGGATGGTTATGAGGGCGTTGAAAAGGTTTTAAAGAAGCCAAAGATTTCATTGCCAATGTCTCTCGTTTTTGCAGAAGAAAAATGTTCGCAGGCGTTGATGGATTTTTTATCCTGTACAGATGTCGGCAGAATTAGTGGAGTGGTGGAGGCGGCGAAGAATTCAGATCATGAGGAGTCGAGTGATGGGGGGGTGTAAAAGTTGATGTTGTGGCGGTTTCTTTTGTTAAGGGGGAGAGGACTCGCGACTTTGCTTTTGTTTCTTTACGTTACGGAAGAAGCGGGGAGGAAATATGTATGGGATATGCCATGGCCGCCAGCGGCCGAATGCAATATGATTACAAACAAACAAACAATATGATGAACCTTAAAGACTTTTGAATCCGGTTTTGCGGTCCAACTCATTGGCCACCTCGATAAGTATGAATCCATCAATATACAAAGCACAGGCTGTCCAGGCGGGGAGCTAAATTCAAATTAACGGTTGGCATGGATGACCCTAGTGCTCCTAAACTTGTCGCGTAATCTTTCGTGCTGAACCGCCATCTGGATGGTCGAGAAATTGTGACCGGCAAAGATTGACAGTAGCGTTCCATATCTGGTAAGATCCTTTGAACCGGGAATAATCATAATGTCAAGTGGTTCGAGAAATGGATCGAGGCATTGAGGGGCGCGTGCGATGGAACTATGAAAAGAAAGAAGAGAGTGGTCATGATCGTTGCGAATATGATAATTAGATGCGAGATTAGGAGCTGTACGATACGAACGAAACATCTCGATTCTCGGCATGAGATCTATGCCTTGAGCCGAGTACAAACACGATGTGAAGCGCCTTCGCTTGTCCCAGCCCTCCAGGCAAGTCGTTCCGGCTCCACCAGAGCGGTTTCACAAGTTACTCTATCAGAAAGCCGAAAATATAATAAGCAGCGCACAAGAACAATCTCCCTGCAGGTATCTATAGTCCAGCTTCACCTGTATCGACCCAGACCGACCCATGCCAAGGACGGCTTAATATGTGGTGGTCTGGATCTGGCCAGTCTGCGAATCTGTGGATCGACCGGCGGCTGGACTAGCCACTTCGGAATTTTGAGATCGGAGGAGTGATGGGCCTGATTGTTGGGCGGCAAGGTGCCGCAGATCAGAGGACTCGTGAAAGGGCGTTGCAGTACGCCGTATTCTGGGTAGCCTGTACGTTGAGTCGAAATACGTGCTATGATGATCGTAATTGCAGAATATAGGGAAGAGTGAAGAGGGAGGGCTCTCCGACCCTGTGCTCCCAAGCAGCCAGAACTACCCCCGCGATCAACTTCTACACTCGTGTCCTCGCCGTAATTAAATATATGTTCCGTACCGTGGACGTCCATTTCGGTTTGCGAACTGCGGTCGCCGGTTCGCGATATTTACAGTCTATCTCACGAACTGGTGAGCTTTGCGAACCGTCCCCCATCCACGACCACTTGGTCTGTTCTACATACAAAAAGCTTCTTCTGGTTCGCTCTCCCGGCTAACGTCCCCCTACACCGTGTGAGCATAATACTGACTATGAGATGGAGTGAGACAATACTTAGTATATGTATGAGATCTTTGCTTAACTCACCCAACCCAATAAATCTCAGCAGTGTTGTAAGGCCCTGTCAAAAGTCCTAAGTCCTTAATCACATAAATAGTTATAGTAATTAGTTGCGGAGATTTATTGCAATCTCTCTAGCCAAAAACTTCGCAGGGTCGCAGATGGGCTATCGAATTGCAACCCGTCCCCAGGTCGCGGCTTTGACTGCCCCAGGTTGCGAGTCGGCACGGGTCGCGTACCGTACGGAAAATATAGACTTGCCATTGCGTTCGCAGTGTTAGCAATGAAAAATTTCACACACAGAGGTTGGGCACGGAAAGGGTAACCTTCTGGTTCTATCCGCAACAAAACAGTAGTGCAAGCTGATCGAGATAGTGTTGTTGCGAGGTGAATGTAGAACACTAGAGAATTTGACAGGAGAAGCACCAGATCAGATAGAAGATACATAAGTTAACCGACTGACTTGTCCTCCGTCAAAACCTGCCGAGCACTAGTATTCTTTCAACTCAACTCAGCCCTAACCCTTACTACCGACCTCTAAGTTCTAGATAAAAGAGGTAGAGTGCGCTCGAAAACCAGCCGTCTGACAGCTTGCGAGCGACGAGAAATCTGGGAACGAGAGTAGAGGTAGAGTCCAGATCCCAATGTTTACTTTCTTCCCTTTGCTTGTTCGTCGTGAGCGCCTGCTCTAGTTTCATCCTCCCCCCTTCTTCTCCCTCAGCCTTAGGTATCTGGCTATCCATACACCCTTAACATTCTCTCGCGATATCATTCAATTGAGTGACATCATTAAATTCAGCGCTGGCTCGCTCTTTGTTGTCGCTTTCCAGGATTTATTATCTTTCCAAGCTGTTCTTTCGTACAGCAGTAGCACCACAATCATTTCATTTGGTAGCAGAACACAACAAAATCAGGATGAAGTTCTCCGTTTCCCTAGTCGCAGTTGCGGCGACACTTCTCCCCGGCGCAAGTGCTTTCTTTAGGATGCCGTGTGCTGGTCCCCTGCTTCTAGAGAGGTTTCTATCCCGCCATCTGTAAATGCTTTGAGATTGCTGACCACAGCGGCGTAGAGCTGATCCTGTTGTTAACCCCGGCGCAGTGTCTGATCACTTGCACAACATTGTCGGCGGCAATGCGTTCAACTTCTCTATGACATACGACAGTGCGGTAACCTCAACTTGCTCTTCGTGCAAGGCTAAGGCGGATAAGAGCAACTATTGGGTTGTGAGTGACACTAATCTGGTCCCAGTTGGGATTCTTGTTGATCATTGGGCAGCCCAATCTCTACGTCAAGGCAAAGAACGGCTCCTTCCACAATGTTGCCAACGGTGGTGCCACTATCTACTATCTCCAGCGTAAGGTATACCCGAGTGAAGAGCTCGTCCCATTCCCCAAGGACTTCCGGATGTTCGCCGGCGATCCCATGCTCCGTGGGCCCAGCATCAGCCATGCGCAAAAGGCTGTCAGCTTCGCCTGTCTCGGTGGCCTTACCAAAGATACACCATATATTCCAAACTCGAAATGTCCCTTGTAAGCACTCATCCTTCCGATGATGCTAAAGGCGGTGCTGATTGAGAAAAGTGGACTCCGTGCGCAGATAATCATGCCTTCATGCTGGGACGGCAAGAACCTTGACTCCCCCGACCACAAGAGCCATGTCGCCTACCCCGACGGAACCGACAACGGAAAGTGTCCATCTACGCACCCAAAGCGTTTCGTCACTCTCTTCTATGAATTTCTCTACGACGTCAAATCGTGGGATAGCGAATGGGCTGGTGACAAGCACCCCTTCGTTTTTTCCAACGGCGACCCCACGGGTTACAGCTACCACGGCGACTTCTTCAACGGTTGGGATATCAATATTCTGAAGAAGGCAATCAATGAATGCAACAGCTCCAGCGGGGTCATCGAGGAGTGCACTATCCTGGATCTGTACACAGACAGAGAAATGAACGACTGCATAGTCCCCCCTTCGATCGACGAACCTACCTCCGGGTGGATGGATAAGCTCCCAGGCTGCAACCCCGTCCAAGCTGGTCCCAACAAGGCTTTCCTGCAGATCAACTGTGACGCCCCCGTGACGATCGGCCCGAAGAAGAAGTACTCGATCGACGTATCCGCGAAAGGCTGGGGATATGTCGGTTGCGCTTTGTAATCCCCCTTCCTCTCCTTTGAGGAAACAACTAACTTCTTGCAGTGACTCTCTCAGCGACCGCACACTCTCCTACCGATATGCAACGAGCGACATGACTGTTCCTAAGTGTATCGATCACTGCCAAAGCAAGAATTACACCCTTGCGGGCCTCCAGTATAGCGAGGAATGCTGGTGCGGCAACACTATGGCCCCCGAACAACTTGGCGCGCTGAAATGTACTATGGAGTGTGCCGGCAATTCTAGTCAGTTCTGTGGTGGATGGCAAAAGCTATCGCTTTATAAGCAGGTCCCTAAACAGGCAACGATGACGAGGAAGTATAAGCGGGCGCATCGTATTTAGAGATATGTGTTGAGTCGTATATCTTTTCGGTTTTCGGGCTTTTGGAGGCAGTGCGCGTATCAGAGGTGCAGGTATTGGGGTTATCTTGGGTGTTGTGGGGCTGTACATAGTTGGGCCGAAGTGTTTGTTGAACTGCAGACAACCGCCGTCCCTATACAAAGCTAGAAAGTATGAGTCTTAAGCTCCATTCACTGCTTCGGTGCTTGTGTTTTACCCTTCTTATTTATAAAAACCTCACGTTCAGCAATGGAAAACCTTGCTATGCAAAATTCAAACCCGTTTTTCATCTTACTCATCCTCCAAATATCCCCTAGATTTAAACCGAACCATCTTTATGCGCCAAGATTTACCACTCACCCCCAAAACGTTCCTCCAACTTCGATTTCATTTCCCCCCAACAGCGTTTCCGCCGCACAAACCCGCCTTTCAGAGCCCCCTCCGACTTTTCCAGCTCCTCGACGCGGGTCTTCAACATCTTGATTGTATCTGGCAATGCCTTTACCTCCTCACCCGACCCCGTATTTTTCGTTTCCGGCCTTAGACTATACCGGAGGCACTCAGTAACCAAGTGTCTCCTTACATCCGTTCCAACTTCAGATTCTGGACGTCCCGCTGCGCTGCCGGAATCATATCTTCCACGTTTGGGTACCCAAAGCGATGCCATGTCGATAGTGTTAGAAATTTGTAGAAATCCCTCGTTGCTACCCTCTTGGTGGGATGTTGGAATGAGGTTCCTTGTTCGCCCTGATAAAACGGTGCAATAAGTTCCCCTTTTTAACGTGTAGCTCCTACACATCGTATAAGCCACGTCTTAGTATATCCGCGGAATATGCGCGCTAGCAGTTTACGTCGAACTCGCTGAAGCCTGTGGAAACACGGGGCGCAATGTGTTTGCGGATGGATTTTGCGGTGCGGTTGATGACGCGCGCGTTGCGGATTATTGCTGCTACGCCTGTGAGGTCCCAGGATTTCACGTATTGTGCTCTGAGTTCGTTGGTGACTATCCACGCGTGTCAGACATATTCTTGGGGGGGTCACTCTAGATTTTCAAAGTTTGGGCCACTGACTGTGGTTACAGGGTAAGGAGTTCTACGTGGCCTAATACTTGAAAATTCTAGCCCTGTTTCACCACGTACCGTCACCTAACTCCGCCTTTTTTTGAGCAATAAATAGGTCCACAGCAATCTCGTAGAAGGACATGGCGGTTCTGTTGAGGATCGGATCGCGAGGGAGGATGCTGGTGGCAATTGCTGCCTTGTTGGCATTGTAGACGGCGGCAAAGAACTTTGAGCAGCATGCGAGTGAGACTGCCGAGTCGAGGGAACCCAAGTAGTTGAAGATTTTGGCGATAGTTTCAGCGGGGAGGAAGGAGAGTTCGGGGAGCGTTCGGTCGGTATCTTCCACGGGCTTAATCGCGGCCATTTGTCAAGCGGGTCGAGTTGCGAGGGTTAGTGCAAGTGCGGCGATAGAGGTTGGAGATGCAGGGTGCAGGTACGATAAGATAAGCATGCGGGTTCGTGTAACGATACACGAAATACTCCAGTACTCTATTCCCACTTCCAGAATAAAAAAAAGCCCAACTCATCGAGGGATTTGCTCGGGTGACATCGTAATGAGCCAAAAAAAAACAAAAGAAATGAGATCCTACCCGGTTGCTACACTTTAGCGATTTGTCTATTTTTTATCGAAATTGTAATGTTAATCTTTTGTTGTTTTTGCAGGTCGAGGTTTTAACACCGACCTTCGCTAGATGGGGTCGTGAGACGGGTACAACCCCGTGGTTTTTGCGCGTAGTCTATTACGGGGTCGTAACAGGTTCATTGTGGGTTAGTGTTGGACAAATTCTGAATCAACTATATCCACGGCCTTGTACCCCGAGCCATGACCTCATGGCACGACCCCGTACCCCCGTCTCACGACCCCGTCCAATGAGCTTGTGCCCACTCCCACGTGGCTGCATCGTTCCATGCACGGCATACCTGATACCTGGGTTAGCTCGATACCGCATTTCTAGAAATCAATTTTGCCGTGCGACCAGGTATGGGCTGAGGATTCACGTCCGCTTTAGCCCTAGGGCTTCGACGTTCAGGACTACAACCCTACAGGGCCTTAGAGCCTTGTAAAAACCGAGCTTCAAGCTGGATGGCCTCGGAGCGATGGGTAAAACAAGCCACTTATATTCGCCCATCGATACAAAGCGGAACAACAGTGTGAGAAATGCTGATCAGATCAGGAGATGCTGAACTATCCCCTGCTAGACAGTCGGAATTTTCGCTAGCCAGCCAGAATTCGTTCTTGCTGGCCGCAACATTCCCACCTCAGCACCGGCAACATCCGCCAGGGCCCTTCAGTCACCCTGAAGAGACCCTAGGGGTTCTAGCCTCAGCCCGGGAGGCCCTGCACCCACCCTGGACGGCGGTGCCGGGCCCCGAAAGTCGCCAGTCCGGACGAACGGTTGAGAACCCTGCTCGATATCAATATCTACAACGAAGTCCTCTCTTGTCCTCAGTATGCTTTTGGTTACGGCTTGGGAAGCTCCTCAAGGGCTTTTTGAACGCAAATGTTAGACTTGTACTTGCGATTGCGAGGGGCAAACTTGGTCTCCAGTAAGTAAGCGTATGACCCAGGCATGGTGATTGTGATGTGGTAACAAGGGTATTCGAACTTGTAGTGCGATGGGCTTTGCGAATGTCATGGCGTTTCGTGGTGTTGTGCGGGAGACAGTGTAAGTGGACTCTCTGGATGACCTTTGGCATAGTGGGAAAAGGGTGCTGACACGTCCAACTTACAGGTGGTAAGTAAACAACTCCGATAACCATTGACATGGTGCAACTCCGGTGACTATTGGTGTGGCGATATACTGAATCCTGACAAATATCTTCGAATTTGTAGTGTGTAAGTGGGCTACTTGGATGATTATGTGGGGAGCGTGCTGATGTGCATACTTAATTGAACTTCAGTGGGTAAGTGGCAAACTCTGCTGTGGATGATATGATATATTAATGGGGTATCTTTAATTTATAGTTTGTAAGTTGACAACCCCGTTAGCTATTGATGTGGTAACGGTGGTATGCTGACAAGCCTGTTCGAACTTGAAGAAGGTATGTGGACAACTTGATGACTACTGGTGAGTTGGTGCTGAAAGTATATCTGAACTCGCAGGCGTAAGTGGACAGCCCCGATAACCATGGACGTGGTGTTGGGTGCAGGGTACTAACACGGACATTCAAAATTGTAGAGCGTAAGTGGACCCCGAGAACCACTAGCGTTATGACAATGATTTGAAAGTTACTGACCTGTATATTCAACTTACAGATGGTAAGTGGACGATCATTAGCGTGGTAATGCTGATGTGAAGTGTGCTAACGCACCTACCTATTCGAACTTTACAGACTGTAAGTGGACAACCCCAATACTATTGGCGTGGTAACTGCTGCTGACCCGCAGACTCGAACTTGAAGTGTGTAAGTGCATAGCCCTAACAAGTATTGAAGTGGTGACGGTGATGTGGGAGGCGAGTATTGATGCACATATTCGAACTTGTAGGATGTAAGTGGACGACCCGGATGATTCTAAAGAGTACTGGTGTGGAGAGAACAAGGTGCTGATGGGCATCGTCGTACTTAGGGTCCGTAAGAGTACTTATAGAGACTCTGGAGGAATCGATAGCTCTCAGTCATTGTATGAAGTTCCCACTGGGTTTAAGTTGGCTGACTAAGAGCGGGGTTGGTCGGTTTTTACGAGTTCTAGGAAGTAGGAGGGATGTTACCAATTGGTAGCGTTTGAATACAAATCCTTTGATTGTGGTGGTTGATATTAATGGAGTCTTTGCTCGTACGGATCTGTTTCCTAAATCGGCATCTAGCCGTTAGCCATTAGCTATGATAATAGATCTACGGAAAATCAACTCTAGATTGGTATCATGATTATTTTGTCTATCTCGTAAAGTGGGATAGGGGGGACTACGTTCGCACGAGCATAACGGCGGACATCTGGTGTTAGTGGTTAGGGTTTGCAACGGCTACACAGGTCGGGTGCTTGTGGTCTGTTGGTGGTATGTAGCCTGGCTCTCCCCGCCCGCGGCTCCCCAGACAGATGATACCTGAAGGCATAGAGCTAGAACAATTACTTCCGGCTGAGAACAATTACTTTCGTCGGAGAACAAGGAACAGACATCGGTGGGGACGAGACAAAGGGCCACTAATCACCTAGGCAAAGTTGTATCCCCTCTTCCCGCTACTCAATGGAGGGCACTAAGGCCACCAGCCCATGAAGCCCACCCCCTGGCACCAAAAAAAGAAAAACATTAAACAAAGGAGCACATCCAAAGAGTAAGTGCATTCTACTGCCACCAAACACCTCCACCCACAGCCACATCAGCGAAAGTGCAAATCGACTATAGAATGCGCTAGGCGCACACGCGCAGCTCATAACAAGCTTCCCATGGACCCCTGCGTGACGCGCAGTCTATAGTCGTCCATAGTCGGTCCATAGACATCTGCGCATGGGTCTATGGAACTATATATGGCTGGCAGTCGATAGACCTCAGCCAGTTCTTACTGCTGGCAGGCTTCGCTGGTACTGTATCTTGCACGTACTACAGAAAGACCAAAGCTGGGCCAAATTATGCGATACTAACGCGTACGAGACCTCCAAAAAGCTGTGTACGTTGTCGGACATTGGTTGGAGTCTCCTAGCCCAATCACTTGACGTCATTCACCGGATACCGCATTTCTAGACTCTTTGGGAACCACCTACTGATAATCCAGACCAAAAAAGCGCCACTTCCGGTAAGAAATTCCTGGAATCTGGTGACGTTATGGCAGTCAAATGGACATCCACCACCTGTGAGAGCATGGTATGTTTAGGACTTTATAGAGAACTTTGATACCTAGGAAATCTGGATTCTTTGGTCCAAGTGTCTTGGGTTGCTGATCGGGTATGCGTGATCCCAGAAAACAATCCATAGGGATCTCTTGAGGAACTCACGAACTAGAAGTCCAGAATGCGACCTTCCCAAGTTCCAATGATTCCATCCGTCCAGCAATGGACCAGTCCAGACCGGGACCGTCCGGTACAGTACAGTCCAGTCCAAGCAATTTTCTGGGCCGGGATGGGATCAGTCTGAGATTCTGTCGGACTAGGACCGGCTTGGTCTGGACCAGTCCTATAGCTATATTCAGGGTTAGGTTTATCTTTGTTGGGTTTGGCTCGAAAATTAGAGAAATATACCCGGTTGCACCGAATATCTAGATAGAACTGCTATAGTACACCTCAGGCTGTGAGTTTGGGTGTGAGTGTTCAAAAAAAGTGGGGATGAAACTTGTTTTCGGTGGTCTCTCGCGAGGAAACCTTACCGAATCTAGATAAAAATTCTGGGGTTAACATGGACTGGTCTAGGACTGGAATCGTCTATTGCAGGACTGCCAGTCTGTGGCTTCGTCTGTTCTGCCCTCGCTGCTGGACCAGATTGTACTGAGCCCTACCTCAGACTGGGATCGTCCGGACTGGTGGAATCATTGTCAAGTTCTAGGAGCTGGAGATTTAATCCAGCGAGCGAGTAGCACCTGTACCTCTAATAAATTCAAGAAGACTTGTGATATTCAACGTTGTGCCTGCATCAAGAATAAGCTTCAAATTCAATGCTTGGCCTCCTATCAGTATTCAGACGGCTATGACATCTGTCTCTCGTCCAGAAAGCTAAATTCTTTTTGATGTGCTGAGTATCTTGGGATTGCATTGGCACATGTACTAGGACTTAGAGGGCGATCCGCCTGTCAGGAAAGTGGCAGGCAGGCCGCGTGGTGTAATACATATGGTGATGGTGACTCAATAAGGCTCGGCAATTGCTTCATCTGAATTTGGGCGAGTTTGGGCTAATTAATTGGCTGATTCATGGGTGAGATATCCACACCCGCAACTTGTAGTGACTTTAAATGCGTATGGGTCCACATAAATTGACCAGTTCGCGAACCTCTTGTCTGGTTTGCGAATAGGACAAAATATTGCGTACTGGTCAAACTAGTTCACGAACTAGTGGGTTCGCCAATGGGTTAGAACATATATTTTAAACTAACTACTTCAGTATTTTTTTCAGATAATCAACTTTGAATTGCTCCCTCCATTATTCCATCTTGAGCTTCTCGTTCTTTCGTAGGGCTTCCTAGAGCGGGAAGAGTAGCCATGTGGTGCGCAGGTACACCCAAACTGGGGGGACAGAAATGTTCTGCAAGCGTCCATATCTGCATTCGCTGTCGCTCTTCCCTATGGACGGGAAATCATTCGCAACAAACCCCGTCCTGAAACCAATCCACTCGACCAACTGCCGCTTCTGAAATACACGGTGCGTCGATCCTCTATCGTTCCCGCACGTCAGTGACCCAGTTGAACGGATATTGCAAAGACATCAAACATACCACGTAGCTTGCACACCACCAGGCATAGCGGTATGTATTGCGAACCATCTTCCAAGATGCGTGCCCCAGTCTCGCACATGCGTAGAAATCGTTGTCACCACGCTCGGCCGTCGCCGCTGGCAAGCCAATCGAGCAGTCCGACTTCCTTGCGTTTACTGATGACTTTTCCAACCATCGTATCGATAGCAACCCTGATGTCAAGGCTGTACTCATCTTCGTGGCGCAGGTTTCCCCACTTGCCGCGCTCTTTGTACCGGCGGATCAAGTAGTCGATGAACTCGCGGGGATCATCTGAGAGAAGAATGGCCTTTCGAGGAATGCTGACGAGGACAAAAATAGCACAATCGTCATGTTCTGGTGTGAAAAGAATACAGGTGAGATCGGCTTCTCCTTCCATGGCTGTGGGAAGCTTACGCACTGTCGTGGAGGTGCGGTCTGAGGGTCCAGGAACAAGATTAGCAATCATTAGAGAGAAGTCCAAGGTTCCGAAAAGACAGAAAAGTTTGTATTGGGCAGGGAGAGTCTGCTTAGCTCGAAACGCAAAATAGACTTTCGTCTGTCAGCGGATCATGTGACATCCATCAACAGAGGGAGCTGCTGTGATCTATCTGCACGGCAGTAGAAGTCTCAGCTCTACAACGAAACAGCCAGATGGTTGGCCATATCCTGGCAACTCTGACCGTTATCAATTACCTAGATTCCGCTGCACAAATTCCAGATGCAGCATTTCGAAGGTGACTCTACAGCTACCACCGCAGAGACGATCTAAGCCGTCGCCACCGGCCGCAGAGCTGCTTACGACGGAATCCTTACACAGATTGGGGCACGTGTGTCGGGCAGCCGTACAATTCTTTTCAAAATTACATCGAGTGGAGAGGGTTCAAGCCCTATTCTAGTTACGGCAGATGTATGGGCTGCAGAAGCACTAGAGGTGGAGAAGATGGTCTGTGACACAATCATATACAACGTGCTCCCTCCCGTGAAGCGAGCCCAGGAACCAGTCAATCTAACCACATCCTCTCCTCCCTATAAGCCCACCATATCTGCTACCTAGCCTCGAATACTGCACTCACTTCGACACTGTGTATCCGTCCACAAGCTACTGTACGTCAATCCTCCAAGTCATACTGTGCTATACGGATGTCGCTAACCGTTTAAGTCGCTAGCGATCAAGCAGGATCTCATTCGGCCGGTACGGAAATCCTCCAAGGCTTATCCTCACTAGTACACCGAGCACCACCATCGCTCCTCCTTCCAAGCTTGCTGACATTACGAAGGAATCGAGTTGCTCGACAAGAAGGTAATGGTGATCGGAGGGGTTACAAGTCAGCTATATGCTTCCAGTACAGTACATGAACCTTCCTAGTCATTTTTGCACTATCTGACTGTCTCCGCTGTCTAGATGCGCAGCACAAATTCAAAATGCGACGCCGTATTGTGGGCTATCGAGGGAGTCGCCGAAGAGGTGTACCGATAAAAACGAGGCCAGGTTGCTGAAGTCAGTCCAGTAGGTTGTCGACAGGCCAGACAGATATCTACAGTCCGGCTTCTACTCAATCGATCTGGACCGACCCATTCCAACGATAGCCTTGTGGAACGTTGAACCTCATACCTCATCCTTCTGTGAAGTTGCAATTCGCGAACTCGTCAAAGTCGACGAAAAAAAGCCTTCCCTAGATGATTAGTAACTATACCAGGCCTTATATATAGTTCGATCTATGTACCAATCTACGGACCAATCGGAAGAAACTCAGAGATTCTGGCCTTGCCCCTGCAAGGAAATAACAACTTGACCGTACTCAAAGGAACAGTTGAATCTTGGTTGTTGCCTCAATCAGTCGTGCAGCCGCTGCTACATTCAAGATCCAAGTACTTCAACACTAACTGTTTGGCAGATGCAATCATTCTCTCTACTAGTATTTATTCTACTGCCGTTCCCGCGCGGGCAGATGTTTTGACTACAGAATCACCAGAGCGTGAAGAGGATGGCCGGTAAAAGTTGTTTTACTGCGTATGGTTTATTGCGCTGTATAGCAGAGGCAAGACCAACTACTCTTATTGGTTCTGGAACAACCGCGGGCTACGTGCTTTCTCCTATAATGCGAGACCTAGAACCGCTAAATACAGAGAAATTTTGGCATTTTGCTCAATCCGCAGCGGCTCGTTAGAAGCTGGTGAGGATTAGGTTCTCGACTCCTCCATCAAGACCCCGATCACAACTCTGAATGAATGTTGCAACCAATGGAGAGTCGATGGTTGTGCTTCTGAACTGACATTTGGCCACACTACGGCCGAATGGTGCGAGACTGATACCTATGAGCTATTGGTCTAAACGAAAAACAATGCGATATGCAGTTAATGTACATCGGCATTGGTATTGCCGCCGCGTCTGTCGAGATGTGAATCTGCGGAGGCCAACCACCGTGGTGGAAAACTTTCATTACCTGGAATATGTTGGTTGCCGCAGTTTACAAACCACTCTCCAAATATGTTCCAGTTCCGTCGTTCCTACCAATTCCTTGCACCCAAAACCTCTACTTCGACCTGCTAAGAGGAAGAAGAGGCCCCCCCACAGAAAGATGAGGTGCAAAGAGGAATGGAGAGTTGGAGGTTGAGATGAAAGGATTGAGGGGGTACGAAGAGAGGCTGTTGAAGCGTGAGAAACATGCCGCAGAGGTTGCCGACATCTAGCATCGTACGGAGATGGCGATGACGGAGCTAAGTAAGAGCAGCAGTTCCGATACACCACTACATAGACTATCGAACACTTTAAGGGAGAGAACCGCGGAGCAGACAACGTATGAGTGTATGACGGTAAGTGTTGCGGTGATTGCTTTCTGGAGTGGTTTGAAGGAATTTTCTGTATTTTTAAAATTAAACCCATTTAACAAGACGCTTTCGCTGTTCAAATGAAAGACTCATACCTATTCTCCAGCACCTCCATCGATCGACAAGAAGCTTATCTGGATGAACTTGGTGCTAGAAACTATGGGGCCTTTTTTCCGCCAAAATACCCTTTGGCCCGACCTTGTACCATGTGCCTATAAACAAAGTCTAGATTTTAAAATTCATCTAGGTACCACACTTAAGACCAGGTTTTATCCACAAAGTCATAAAACGAAGTAAGACTCCATAAGTAGTTTTATATTATTCATATAAGCACACGACATGTGTCTTTTTCGATTCTGATTGGCCGTAATTCTGTGGCTGAGTGGCTGATTGTGGCAAGTACCTACCACTTAAACTCAGATCCCAAATGACCTGCCCTTTTAATTCCAATGAGTGTTTGGCTCTGATTACAAAGTGTCCTACACACAAAAT
>Ga0307512_10000858_pt1 | contig 44721 bp, 53 predicted proteins | sample 14_EM_MG_FD_200267 | JGI IMG/M metagenome (GOLD analysis project Ga0307512, IMG submission 200267) | Populus trichocarpa ectomycorrhiza microbial communities from riparian zone in the Pacific Northwest, United States - 14_EM | ecosystem: Host-associated > Plants > Roots > Unclassified | place... | reverse complement strand
AAAGGACAAGTCACTTTTCAATTACCTGACTTACAAGACTAAAAATCGTTGACGCTCCGTTGACACTCATTTTCAGAATGGGGTACGGAGCGTGTATCTCTTGTTTTCAATTATAAAGGCGGCTGATTCATCTGAAAAAACTGACAGTGTGCAAAAGTTAATATTTTGCGATTAACAGTAGGGTATCTAAATGCGACCATAAATAGAAAAACCCGAAACACAGAACCGGAGATTGGAACCAACGGGTCTAGCCAAACCCGGCAAAACCCGCGGGTTGACTGGTACGGGTCCGGGTTTGACCAGCCAAGACGCTGCCGGTCGGGTTTTTGGACGGTTCTGGAACCGAACCGAACCGTTTATCCGGTCCAAACCCGAACCACTGGCAGGTTACCTGGACCCGTAGCTAACACTAGCCTGAAGCTCCATTTTGGATCTCATGCTGCGCAATGCCCCACGTGCTGGGACTCGCTCTGATTCCAAGCCGCTCTTGCCTTCATTCGCATGATGACGTCATTGGGTTGACCGCTTTGTCGATTTGCCGTATCTGTCAGCCGGAAGTGGCGAAATGTCCTTTTCGGAACATTGACCATTGTAGTTTGCGTGCAATTTGTTGTTGGGCGAGATGTTGGATGTTGCAAGTTATGGATGATATGGAAGCAAGCTGCATCATTCATGTCAAGGTTGGTATGTTTACTCATCTTGAACAAAGCAAAATCTACCTCTTGACTGTCAATAACTCAGCAATAGTGACACTAACCATACAACATGACATGATTGATATCGTCATTTTCATGCAATATCCCGGGGATTCTATGAGATACATATCAGCAGACATCCTATCCCTCTAACAACATCCTATTCATATATAGCGATCAGGCGATTCCGGCGGTCGTACACTGCAGTTTATCCCGGTGTCTCAACGAACAACATCAGACCGACTTTCTGGACATCCCAGGGTGGTGGGAAACCTGTTCAACTTTCAGCCATACTCAGCAAGATTTGTCTTGAGCACAATGATCATGTTGGCTGCTACTTATTCCATTCTGACAAGAAGCTAACTATATAGTCCTCAGGGCTTACCACTTCCTCTCATTATCATCTTCCTCTCCTATTTGTCAACAGCACATCATGGATACATTACCACCTCGGCCAGGTGAGAGCGGATTGAATACTGGCCGATGGGCGGGCTCTACAACAAATATGTACATTTTTGGCACACAACAAGAGCGCAGCAACATGTTAGTTCATCGTGACGCTACCAATTCAGCCACTAAACATATGACCCAGGATGCACATTTGAAAATCGTCTGCAGGGCTGGAAGCAGGAAAAGTCGTAGGCCGCATGCCATGGGATGTGAGCATATCCATATCGAGGCAAGGGGCAATCATTTAGCAGTATAATGTACAGACGGTGTCCATAGAGACCTACATAACGAATTTATCGCTGCCCGTAACGGGAAATCTGCATGATCAACAAAGGCATTTCTCTGCACAGTCCGCAAAATGGAACATCATGATGTTGTCAGCTCTGGGATGTTCGCGGATAAATTCCCTGATAAGCATCCCCTTGTTTGGACGAAGCAGGCTTTAATCACCTTAGAGGAGGGCATGGAAGCGAATATGGTAGAGGTAACAGCCGAATTTCATTGTTAGAAGCAGCGACTAATGTCATGTAGGTTTTCAACATGTCTGCAACTACTGCAATGCAAGGAGGTCAGTTACAGCTGGAACAGTCCGACATGCGCCTGGCGTTGAATATAGCCAAAATGGCCAAAGATGACATTTCGCACGCCGCAATCGAGAAACGAAATACCTCATGAAGAAACTAAGTGCCTAGGTCCGAGAAGAGAAGAAGCAGAGAGTTGAGTGTCCTGGGCACAAACAGGTGACGGCTGTGATACAAAGACACCCGGCAATGCTTCGTCAAAACCAAAAGTCTGGCTGCCTTCCTAGCCATAATCGCACTGCAAAGAATCCGCAGACTTGCTGGAGACACAAAGGAACAGGTGCACCTCCACGTGACAGAGGCAGAGAGCGGACTCCGGAGCCGACACCAACACTGCCCGGCACGCCACCAGCCCCAACAGGCAACTTTTCCAGTTCAACGTTGTTAAATTGTTGATTTGCCTGCCAGATATACGTATTCGAATACAGCTCATCCCTGTACTGAATTTTTCGATGTTGAGCATACCGAGCACGATACCGATTTTGATCCACATATGCTGACTGATGATGGTTAGTACACTCTCTGTTGTGTGGTAATGCAGCTAACAATCATTTCGAAGACAACAGCAGCGGATTGAGTGATCCTGCAACTAATGACGAGCATTGAACAAAACACGGGATTTTGGAGATTATTATTATATATATTGATGTATTATTAAAGAACAACGTAGTGATCAAGAAGAAAGTACACAAAAATGCCAGAAAGGCAGCCAAAACGATGTGAATGAGGGACTGTGCCAAATTGAATGATTTCATATTGCGGATACAGCCATGGCAAAATGAGCGTCAACAGAGCGTCAACAATTTTTGGTCATGCGTCCTGGGAAATCATACCTCCGATAGGTTGTAGTCAGTCATAGAGGAATCCTTGGCTGCCTATATAGGCAACACAGATTGCAATGCCCTCCCTGCCGCATCATGAAAATGGGCGTCAACGGAGCGTCAATGATTTTTGGTCATGCGGCCTGGAAAATCACACCTCTGATAGGTTGTAGTCAGTCAGAATGGAATTATTGTCTGCCTTTATAGGCGAAACAGATTGCAATACACTCCCCGCCCCATCATGAGAATGAGCGTCAAGGGAGCGCGAACGATTTTTGGTCATGCGTCCTGGGAAATCACACCTCCGATAGGTTCTAGTCAGTCATAGAGGAATCATTGGCTGCCTGTATAGGCAAATCAGATTGCAAGACCAAATATCGTTGAAGGTCTGTTGACTCTCAGTTGATGCTCATTTTCAGGATGTGGTTGGGCGGGTGAGTATGGTTGTTTTAAACATTAAGGAGGCTGATATGTTGAAATACAAACGTGACGTACCAATGTCAATAGTTTACAATTAACAGTAGCATATCTGAATGCGACCATAAATGTCAAACGCGAAACGCAGAACTGGAGATCGGAACCAACGGGTCTAGCCAAACCCGGTGAAACCCGCGGGATGCCCGGTACGGGTCTTTCCCTGGCTATCCAAGAGTCAGGTGGTCGGGTTTCTGGATGGGTGTGGAATCGAGCCGAACCGTTTTTGCGGTGCAAACCCAGAAGGCTTGTGGGTTACCCGGTCCGTTTGCTAACACTAGGGGGCGCCAATTACAAAGGCTTTATTTGGTGTGACCACAAGAATCTTGAATACTTGCAGAGTTTTAAAGTGCGTGCCAGAATACAGGCAAGGTGGTCGGAGATTCTTTCAGCTTACGACGTTGTTATCGACTACCCGGACAGAAGCAGGTACCCTGCCGATGGCCTATTGGGATCGCCCAACTACGAGATCGGCTACGAAAGGCATGTGGCCCAACTATTGGCAACCGGCTCAGTTGAACCATACAACGATCTCACGCCAGCAATCATAGCGGCCCAGGCTTCCGACCCTTTGGCTGTCGACGTCTTCATAACACTTATCGACCGACCAATGAATGATGGCACAGATCCCGGCACGGTGGAGAGCCAATGGACAGTTGTCTTGGGAGTCGTGACTCACCAGCGGAGAATATACATTCCTGCGGTTGATTCTTTAAGCCGAAAAGTGATGACTCTATTCCATGATAACACTGAGTCTTGTCATTTTGGAGCTCTTAAGACTACTGAGCAGGTACCTAGGGATTTCAACTGGCCAGCAACGAACTCGCACGGACGTAGGTATGAGAATCGATGCAAGGTATCCCACCGAATCAGAGCACCACGGCACTCCATACAACGAATCAACATGCTCTCAGAGACAGCATCGTGGCCATGGGAAGGTGTAACGATGTACCTCGTCACTGACTTGCCAGAGTCACAGGCATCGGGCTACACCGTGATTCTTGTCATCATGGACCGACTGACAGAGATGGCACTATAGTTCTTGTGGCGGAATGATACTGACTCGCCGGAATTGGCCCGGCTCATCTTTGAACACGTCATCTGCAACCGTGGCGTCCCGGACACCATTGTTACAGATCGCAGCACCCAGTACATAAACCGATTCTGGACCCGGGTATGATCTCACTTGAGTACTGACCATCGGCTCTCGACAGCCTTCCATCCACACATGGACAGGCACACGGACCGTTGAAACCAGACGATTGAGCAGCATCTCTGGGCTTTCTGCAACTACATGCAGGACAATTGGTACGAACTCATACAGCTAGCCGAATTCATGTACAATCATCAGCAAACTGTAATTCGGTCCGGAAGCAACACGCAGTCCTCCCCGACACTCCTGGCGACCTCACCAGTGCTTCTAAGTACTTCCAGACGGTCCCAGACCCCCCTGGAGCTAAGCAAAGTGCTCTCAGACTCTGCAAGAGCATTCAGGATGCTCCATCTAGGATAGTCAAATTTCGAAGCTCCTGAGACCTCTGTGCAGATCGGCGGGAGACTTCGAGAGAAGCTGAGACCGCTGCGCAGCTCTGTGGGATACTTCGAGAGTGGCCGAGACAGCTGCGCAGCTCTGCGGGAGACTTGATACCGTATTCGCACCGGAGACTTGATGCCGTATTCTCACAGCAGTCGTTCTTAAATAACTACAAGGCATTTGGTCTTATCATATTCATCTTTGTTTCAGTCACAATATTCACTACATCATAATATGGCATGCTATATTTAAGTCTCTCTCTATATATACATTGGGTCAATCTGGCCGCAGATGGTACTCCAGCATAATCGGAGGAGTACCAGGCCACGCCCATTGAGAGAACTTATGGAGATGCACCATTAGCAGGCTGTTGCGTTGAAACGATTGAGCTAGACGGCAGAGAGACCACTGTAAACACTCCGCCTCACGCCTCGCGATATCCAGAGGGAACTCATGAGAAAGAGCAGTTCTGGATCTAGGAGCATAGGAATCGGGTGAGAAGTTATGATACTACCCAGCGGCGAGGATCCCACGCAATTGCGTGGATCCATGATATTGCGGACAGATCGAGTGAGACCAAAAGGTTGGGAAAAATAGTGTATTTTCATTGTATCATAAGATAAGATGGAAATGAGATGATGGCTATCTACTCCGGGGTCTGCCGAATATGTACGCCCCATCACTGTTTGCACCTTCGTTACCCCGCTATCTCCGTACACCCGCCGTCGCTCCTTAAAGATGTACTTGGAGGCTGTGATCGAGCGTGTTTGGAGATGCACTTGGTGGCCGTAATTGTGCGAGTTTGGAGATGCACTTGGAGGCCGTGATCGAGCGAGATTGGAGGCCATAATCGAGCGAGTTTGGAGATACACTTGGAGGCTGTGATCGAGCGAACTTGGAGTCCGTGATCGAGTGAGATTGGAGGCCGTAATCGAGCGAGTGTGGGATACACTTGGAGACTATGATTGATCAAGTTCAGAGATGCACTGGGAGGCCCTGATCGAGCGAGATGGGAGGAGTACTTGGAGGCGGTCAATCTGGAGGCGGTAGTTCGGGAGGGATGCCCGACGGGAGCTGAGACTCTATTCATTGGTTAACTTGTGATTGTGGGAATGTAGAGAATTGAGTAAAACATGGTCTGCCGAGAGATGAGAGCGGGAGACAGTCGATCGTGGGATGATGCAGTACGCGGTGTATGCAGAACTCGGTGCATGCGGTACTTTGGTGTATGCTGTACTCGGTGTATGCTGTACTCGGTGTATGATGTACTCGGTGTATGCTGTACTCAGTGTTAAGCCTTGATCATGGCATGGAGACATAGAGAGCGATGACTTAACTTCGTGTTCTTAGGTGATGGTAGACTAGAGGACGAGACTGAACGAGATGAGAGGAGATGGGGGCAATCATCATGAGAGACTGGGACTTAAGAGAATGTCGTGTGCAAGTCTATTTACCATCCGCGATACAGCATGTACGAGTCCTGATCCCAAGTGTAATTACACCGATACGAGGTCTTTCCAACCCAATCAGGCAAGTTGTACACCTGATTTCTCATATCCGCTCGGATCCTCCACATCGTTCTCATCTTCATCCCCCATCTCTCTCCTTCTCGTCCACAACTCTAAGATCATTACAGAACACAAAGTTAAGTCATCCCTGACAATCTCTCCATGTCATGATCATGAGTTGACACCGAGTACAGCGTACACCGAGTACAGGATACACCGAGTCCAGCATACACCGAGTCCAGCATACACCAAAGTACAGCATACACCGAGTACCCAAGATTGTTTGTCTTCCCTTCATTCTCATGATTACGAGGTGACCCCTGAATGTAGCTTCAGCTTCCGGCGTGCCTCCCTACACGATCGACCGCCATCAGCCAGCTCCACATGAGAGCTCAAAGGTAAAGTCACCTTGTCACATTCCCACAGTTGCAAGTTGACTAACTAATGAAGAGAGTCTCAGCACGCAGTGCGCCATCCATTGACCATCTCTAAGTACTCGTCCAAACTTGCTCGATCACTGCCTCTACGTGTATCTCCAAACTTGCTCGCTTACGGCCTCCACAAGTGCATCTCCAAACTCCCTCGATCACGATCGCGGACTGCATCTCGAAGTTCACTCGATCACGGCCTCCAAGTGTATCTCCGAATACGCTTGATTACCGTCTCCAAGTGCATCTCCAATGTGGCTCGATCATTGCCTCGGAGTGTATCACTGAGTTCACTCGATCGTCATTTTCAGGCGCATCTCGAATTGCTCTCAAGCGCCACATGCAGCCAAACCAGATATACCTTGTGTAGATCAGTAGCTATATAGATCCATAGATGTTAATACAAACTGAATAGATGAGTTTTAAAATTGTTGAACGATATGTAGTAGCTATGATTTCCAGGCGCATCAGCAGCGTTCCCAAAGAAGATGATTTTCCCAGACTGCTCTACTGTGATTCGAGGTGCTCCCAGACATGTCGCCGGCGTACGCAGGTGATCACAGGCTTGTCGTCGGCGCTCCCAGGCTTATCGCCGGCGCTCCCAGGTGTGCCCAGGTGGACCCAAAGTTCTCTCCGGCGCTCCAAGGTGTTCCCGAACCTATCACAATCACTCCCATGGTCCTCCTGTAGCAGTCATCAGAGATCCCAGTTACTGTGAAGGCCGGCCGGAATGCCCTGCTACGGTCTGATACTCTTCTGAAATTGACGCATCTACGTTTACACTCCACATTCTCTCAGACACTCCTGGAGTCTTCCAGTGACTACAATGCATTTTGCTGATGATAATTGGATGCACACGTCCACGAGGATGACTTCATCATCGGCCAAATACCACTTCCATCCGGTGATGCAGTATGAGGCCCCGAAGCAACCATCTACCCTCAATTGGAAAATCCAAGCACACACTTTCGTAGCGGGGCTGGAGGATACTGATCAAACTCTCCGTCAGAACTTCCAGGAGGCTCAAGCCAGTCAGACGAAATAGACCAGTGGCAATGAGGTTGTTTTGGAGGTTGGAGATATGGTCTGGCATTCAATGCGGCACTTCCGGACGACAAGACTGTCAAAGAGATTAGAGTACCAACGGACAGGACCGTACACGGTAAGGAAGGTCATCAATAAGGATGCTTAGAAATTAGACCTTTTGTATATGATCCCGAAGCACAATGTTCTCCACGTCTCTCTGCTTCACCGCTATACACCCCATATCCCTGGCCAACCACCACCTGACCCGCAGCCGATGTGCGTCAATGACTCTGATGAATGGGAAGTCGACCTGATCCTTGACTCTAAGCGACGTTACCGGAAGCTCCATTATGTCGTCCACTGGGCGGGTTACCGTTAGGTACGGACTAGCTGGGATCCTGCGGAGAATCTTGGGAATGCGCAGGGATTGGTTGACAAGTTCCACCCAGCGCACCGGAGGAAGCCTCGATGATGGGTGGACTGGAGGAGTGGGATTGGATGTTGATGTGGATTTTACTATGCTTACTTTCTTATGCATCTCGGGCTGTTATACATGGCCTCGGCACGGGTGTTTAGCACCTCCCACTGGGGGTGGCATTTCCCAGTGCACCGAATCTGCCGTGAGGCCGTTGATAAGGCAGTGATCAGTTGTGGGACGTACTAAAGTCTTATGGAGGTGTACACATTTGGGTTTGGTCTTCTGATGGGGTATCTATTGTTATATACATATGTGGCAGCCCAGGGGGTCTGCTCCGAAAGGGTGGGATGATGTAATGGCAGTGAAAATTAGGTTCTCGGCAATGGCACAAGACGTGTCCAAGGCCGGGTAACCGCAACATTATATAGATGCCTCGCGATCTCTCAGAGATCGCTAGCGACAATCCTAGCTATCAAGGAATCAATTATATTACCACATCCACGGGTGCAACCGTATCATCTCATATACACTCATACGCGGCCATATACGGATATACGGCCTAACACTACACCTCCATTCCCTTTTGCCCCATATTGAACACCCTGCTTGCATCCTAAAATATCACAACATCACATGACTTGCTCAAAACATCACATCTGGTTCCAAAACACACTAGATAACCTACACAACAGTGTACATTGCCTCTGGGCATCCTTCCGCAACATTGAACTGTATCATAATGGTCAAGTTGCCGATGTAGATTCGTTTTCAACCTACACCAAGGGAACAGAAGGGCAGCCGCAAAAACAGTGGAAGGCAACTGCTAGAGCGAAAATGTCAACTTCCGTTATGCCTGGAAGCGAGTTGTTCGAACCGGAACATGAGAAGGGATTCATTTCGGAAATCATCCGGCGACGCGTCTGATTGTAGGATTCTTGCAGCGTCAAGGATGCGCGGGCATGGAACCTCTAAATGAAATAATCTTCTTGATCCGGTCATGACTCGCCACTTGTCACAATGCCAGCGAAGGAGGCCGGACCGCAGGAGTAGGTGGTCCCTATTTCAGGAGTCGCGGGCAGCTTCCCACGGATATATGGGGCAAATGTTCGACAAAACCCGCAACCAAATGATCAATTGGAGGGGGGATAACCCCCATGTGTTTGGTGAACAAGTTGATCACCCAAATCTGCTGACGGCCAGCTCTGGGATGGTTAAACCCGCTAGCATGCATTCCTCTTGGTACAGTAGCAATGATCTGAGCGGAAACATTGCCTCGCAAAGCAGCCTGCAGTACAAGTCGGGAGACTTCCTGACCATGAGACCACTCAATTGCAATGACAGAATGTACCAGAATGATGCTGAGGAGAAGTGGGTGGATCACGGAGTGTTGAGAAGTGGCCGAAGCAGTCCTGGTGTCGCGAATGAGACTAACAATGTTACAGGTGAGAATGACACGCAGGGTGGTGAAGAGTGGACCGCGAAAGTGAAGGGATGAAACGATGTGAAGTGGAATGGGCAGGTGACTGAGGACGGGAAGTGAAAGGGATGCGGAAGGGCCACAGAAACGGCAAAGGGAAAGATATTGTTCTACAAACCCCAGGGGTATGTCATATCTGTTGAGTGGTTGTGTGGCAGTTGCAGATGGGAATGTATGAGGCAGACTCGGACACGGAAGGCTAACTACGGCGGGTACATCCAGATCCAGAAGCATTGCTTGCCATGTTCATTTGCCCAGGTGATGAGACTTGCTCTCCCTAGAAGTCGGACAGCGAAAATGACACAGAACATGATCCTGATGTGAATATCAAGATGGAGGATGATGTGGACGTGCCGGACCAGGTCGATTTAGATGGCGATGTGGATGTGGAAAGGGACGGTGATGTTGAAGATGAGCAAGAAGAAGAGGAGAAAGATGAATCTTAGGAGGATGAGCAAGAGGAGGAGGATGAGCATCAGAAGGAGGATGAGCATGAGGATGATGGCAAAGAACCTTGGACGATTGGCCAGGGAGATGTGGTATATCCTGCAGCTGAAGATGTAGATACCCTGGTAGACGATCAGCCGATGGTGCTATCTGAGCAAGGCACGGTCATGCGCCAGCATACCCCAAGGCCACAACCTCCGGTGCGTGCCCCACGGCTACAGACTCCTGAGCCTCCCCCATGACCATAAACTCCAGAGACCCATCCTCATTGAACATCAGCAAAATGTAAATTGGTCCGGAAGCAACACGCAATCCTCCCAGACACTCCGGGCAACCTCACCAGTGCTTGTTAGTACTTCTAGATGCTCCCAGAACCACCTGGAGCTAAGCAATGTGCTCTCAGACTCTGCAAGATCATTGTCAGGATACTACAATATTTGGACGTATAGGATAGTGAAATTTTGGAGCTCCCGAAACCTCTGCGCAGATCTCCAGCAGACTTCAAGGACTGCTGAGACCGCTGCGCGGCTCCGGAGGAATCTTCGAGATCAGCCCAAACCGCTGCTCAGCACTGCGGGAGACACAGTGCCATAATCTCACAGCAGTCGTTCATACACAACCACAAGACATTTCGTCCTATCATGTTTGTCTTTGTTACAGGCACAAAATTTGGTACATCATAATATGGCATGCATCACCTCAGTGTCTGAATATATATACATACGGTCAATCTGGCCACAGATGGTAGTCGAGCATAATTTGAGGAGCACCTGGACACGCCCAGTGGGAGAACTGTGCGATGCACTACTTGGAGGCCATTGTGGTGAAACGATGGAGCTAGAGGGCAGAGAGCCCACCATTAACACCCCGCCGCAAGTCCTGCGACATCCAAACATAATACATGAGACAGAACGGTTCTTGTTTGAGGAGTGTATGAATCGGGTGATATAATATGATACCACCTGGTGTTGATGATCCACGACCTCTCAGAGAGTGCGAGTGAGAACAAAAGTCGCGAAAGATAGAGTGTATTTTCATTGTATGATAAGATGAGATGGAAATGAGATGAGGTCTATCTACTCCCCAGTACTCTGTTCACCTCTGTTACCTCTGTATTTCGGTACACCCGATGTTCCTCCTTAAAGATGTATTTGGAGGTTGTGATGAAGCGAGATTGAGGATGCAGTTGGAGGCCGCGACCGTGCGAACCTGGAGGCTGTAATCAAATCTATGAGGAGATACTCTTCGAGGTCGTACTCGAGTGAACTTAGAGATTAACTCCAAGATCGTGATCAACTGAGTTTGGGGATACACATGGAGGCCTTGAGTGTGCAAACTTGGAGGCGGTGATTGAGCCAGTTTGGAGACCGTAATCGTGTGAGTTTAGAGATACACTAGGGGGCTGGGATCAACCGAGTTTGAATATGCACTTGGAGGCCGTGATTGAGCGAGTTTGGGGATGCACCTGGAGGCCGTGATTGAGGGAAATTGGAGGAGTACTAGGAGGTGGTAAATGTGGAGGCAGTAATTGGCGAGGGAGGGGCGACGGGAGCTGAGACTGCATTCCTTGGTTAACGCGGAATTGTGGGAATGAAAAGAATTGAGTACAACATGGGCTGACGAGAGACTGGGTGGGAGCTGGTGACAGTCGATCACGGAATGATGCAGTACACAGCGTATACTGTACTCCGTGTTAACTCTTGATCATGGCATGGAGAGATAGCCAGTGATGACTTAACTTTGTGTTCTTAACCTTTAGGAAATGGTAGAGTAGAGGACGAGACAGATAGAGATATCAGGCGTTGGGAGCAATCATGATGAGAATCAGTGACTTAAGTGAATTTGGTGAGCAAGTCAATTTACAATCGCTAATACAGCAGGTACGAGTCCGGATCTGGTGTGTATTGACACCGATATAAGGCCTTCCTTACTCCTTCAGGCAAGTGGTACCCCTGGTTTCTCATATGCACTCTTATCCACCACATTGTTCGCATCTTTATCCCCCATCTCTCTCTTCCTCGTCCACATCTCTACCATCATTGCAGAACCCAAGGGGTAGGTCATCCCTCTCTATCTCCCCATGTCATGATCATGAGTTGACACCGGGTACAGCATACACTGAGTACAACCATACAGGTAGTACAGCATACACTGAGTCCAAGCATACACCGAGTACAGCATACACCGAGGTACAGCATCCACCGAAGCTTAATGGACATCCCTTCATTCTCATGATATCGTGTTGACCACTGAATGCAGCATCAGCGTCCTGTGTGCCTCCCTACACAAATCACTGCCATCAGCCAGCTCTCTATGAGAGCTCAAAGGTACAGTCACCTTGTCAGATTCCTACTGTTGAGAGTTAACAAAGGGATGAATAGCGTCTCAGCACCCAGCATGCCGTACATCGACTGCGTCTAAGTACTCGTTCAAACTCGCTCGATTACGGCCTCCAAGTTGGCTCAATCATGGCCTCCAAGTGCATCTCCAAAATCGCTCGATCACAGCCCGCAGGTGAACCTCTTAACTCACATTATTACCACCTCCAACCTTGCTCAATCACGGCCTCCATGTGTATCTCCCAATACACTCGATTACCAGCTCCAAGTGCATCTCCACACTCGCTGGATCACACCCTCAAAGTGTGTCTCTGAGGTCACTCGATCGGTATTTTCAGGTGCACTTTGAATTGCTCTCAAGCACCGTCTGCTGCCAGTCCGATACACTGTGTGTAGATAGGTTGCTGTATAGATACATAGATACATTGATGAGAATACAAACTGAATACATGAGTTTTAAAAATTGTTGAATGATAAGTAATAGCTATGAGTTCCAGGTGCACTAGCAGCGTTCCCGAAGAAGATGTTGTTTTTCACAGACTCCTCTACTGTGATTCGAGGTGCTGCCAGACATGTCGCCAGTGCTCCCAGGTTTGTCGCTGGCACTACCAGATGCTTCCAGGCTAGTCGTCTGCGCTCCCAGTTACTCTGAAAGCCGGCAGGAATGCCCACCTATGGTCTGATACTCACCTGAAATTGACGCAACTAAGTTTACACTCCACATCCTCTCACACAATCCTGGAGACTTCCAGTGACAATAATACACTTTGCTGACATAGGCTGGAGGATTTGGGGCTGGCGACGCCACTGGGTGTTAGCAAAGGGTCCAAATTCCCGGGTCGGTTCCACCCGAATCTGGACTGTGGTACCGGTTCTTACCACATTCACAACCGGGCCCATTGGAAATGGGCCGGGTTTACCACCCAAAACCCGGCATTTCAACATCACAACTTTGCTCCAATTAAGTATTTGAGTGAAAATCGTATCATGACATGATCAGTATGTAGATTGTGGAAATCTACCCTCTCTTGCACCTCCCGATCTCAGAAAACTGATCCGACCAATATTCGTTGAGCCGCTATTGAAAACCTGCTAATTTTGCTACTCATTTGCACTGTGTTCACAGCCAGTCAAAGAATATCGGTCAGATTGAAAATCGGACAGTGGGAGGTCAATGAGCGGGTAGAACTGCAGAATCTACGTACTGAGCACGTCATGATATGATGAGAACTCACATACTTAATTTGAGGCAAAAGTGTGGGAACCACAATGTTGGAACCGCGGTCTGGTTCCAACCCTTGTAAATCCCTGCAGGTTTATGTTTGGTCCGTGTAACAAACCCGCCAAGAAAAGGCGGGCTGGGTTTTTGGCCGAGTCTGGAACAGAACCGAACCGAACAGCCATCCAAAAACTTGACCTCTGGCGGGTTACCTGGACCCTTTGCTAACGCTAATACAAATGAAACCTCGGCTAGTGGTGCGGACTGTGCAAGAAGCTGAGGTAGCCGGAAACACTTCAGAACTGTATATGGATCAGCAACTGCTCAACCAAGTGGCGGGTGGCGACCGTCCCCCTGATGTCCCGCTCCCTGAGGCACAACTCAATGGCTTGGTAAGCAATGAGTGTACGATTCCTTGCGTTGCAGACTAGGTGATGGTCATTCATTTTCGGTTAGGGTCAGGTTCCAGTGCTGTTCATTTCTTTTGTTCTAATCAATTTATCTCAGGCGTTATTGATTAGGCGTCTCTAGTGTTAACATCAGTTCCGGACCATCACTGCTGGTCCGGGTCTGGGTCCAAACCAAACCGTGACCAAATTGGCGGTCCAGGTCGTCAATACACCCCGACTGCCCACTCAAGTACGGTTCCATGGTCAACTCCCTAAGCGTCTGAATTGGGCGGGTTGTAACCTGGTTGCCCAGCGGCTCCATCTATAGATTCAAATAAGGCTCGTGTATTTGCAGTGTGTTAATAGTATCTTATCAAAATCGGGTTCTCAGCAACCAACAATGTGCTTTTGCTTGTTAAGCAGTTTGCAATATCGATTAATATGGTATCTGTGTTTCACCCTCATTCAATGCTATTTTTGACTAGCAAGGCATTCAATAATACAGTTATGCACGCGAAGATCCACGTGATGCCTTGATTATGAAATATGCAAGTCCTCAAACTGTTGACGCTGCCGTTGACGCTCATTTCCATGATGCCGAAGGGAGCATGTCACTGTTGTTTTTGCTAGTAAAGGCTGCCAATATCTCTTAACTGGATGTCTGCAACCAATCGGAAGATAACTTACCCAAGATGCAAAGCCAAAAATCATTGACACTCCGTTGATGCTCATTTTCAGGATTCCGCAGGGAGCATGACGCTGTTGGTTTTGGTAATAAAGGCTGCCAATATCTCATAAAAGGATGTCTGCAACCAATCGGAACATAATATACCCAAGATGCAACACTAAAAATCCTTGAAGCTCCGTTGACGCTTATTTTCAGGATGCCGCAGGGAGCGTGTTGCTGTTGATTTTGCCAGTACAGGCTGCCAACATCTCATAAATGGATGTCTGCAACCAATCTGAACATAACATACCCAAGATGCAAAGCTGTACATCGTTGATGCTCCGTTCACAGTCATGCTAAGAATGCGGAGGTGACTGTGGGGGTATCTCTGTTGCCAAAACAAGCTGCCAATACGTCCGTTATGCATAACCACGACCAAGTCACCCGTGTATTACCGCACTTACAAGACCACAAATGGTTGACACTCCGTTGACGCTCGTATTAATGTATTGTCCATTCCTCATATGCTCACGTCGATAATTATGTTCATTCTGATTCGACATCATTCGTTGTTATTCTGCATGATTGAGACTCAGCCCTGTGGCAAAGCAGAGCGGCATAATGATCTTGCACTGTTCACTCTCACAGGACTGAAAATGATGTATCATGCGAAAAGATTCATTGCGCCTGCAGTATATCTATATATGAACCAATATTCACACGCTACTTGTTACCATTCGCCTATATTATATCTCTAACTAAAGCTTTTAGTCACGGTACATCTAGCTGCATCAGCAAAAAGAGAAATTGGTTTCCGAAAATGGACCCAACGCACTGATCCCCCTCCAGATCCCGCACAAATAATCCGAGCGACTTATTTGCCATCTTCCACCACTCTTCGAAGCATTGAATGATGTGATCTCGTCGTCACGACATCTCACAATGTGTTTTGTCATTTAAGCTACTTTATTGCACTTTTTTCTTTCACGTTAGTCATCTAGATTTTAATCATTTCCACGGTTTTTTGAACTGTTCTATTGATCTCAAGAATATTCTTAACTATTTAATCCCTTGAGACATCAATTATACACAAGCTTGCACAACTCCCATTCCAAAAATTAAGACACCCAGAGGAAACACACCAGATTTCAATATATCGCTGCAACGATTACTTCAAGCATCAAGTCGAATAATCTACATGGAAAACAAATTGGACGCGTTCAAGTCAATCGTGTTCCTCAAGTACCATCGTGAGTGATCTGGCAGCGGGGTCAGCGGAAGAAGGTGTATAGCTCCTTGGATCGCGCTTAGAGGGAGGAGATGAGTGGTTCCGACTCCGAACAGTAGCATACGACGGTAGGTTCCATCGTGGAATGGTTGCATCGGAGGTTGATGCCTCTCCTTGACAATCACCGCACCAGCAATCTGAGGTATCGGCCCTGTTGCAAACGTCCGACCCAAGCCAAGAAGCCCTTGAACGCTTTGTTCAGCATCCTCGACAGCAAAGAGAGACTTCAAACGTGCGGGAATGAGTCCCGCAGTCGACTTAAAGTGGCTATCCGGACTCGTCCCCATCCCGAGATGCACTTTATCATTTCTTGGTGGCTTATGCCTTCTCCACCTTGTGGACCAAGTGCAACGAACCGTATGAACCGCTTGCTGATCGCATTAAAATGAGGTCACCGGAATCGCTCTGCGTTGTACCCGATGCATTTTGCATCCTGGAGACGACTGAAATACTGATCGTGATCGACGTAGTCTGTGATGTCGGCAAATCTGTTGAATAACCAAGCAATGTGATTCTGTAGCTCCGCTTTTGGCATTGCACACCACTTGGCCACGGCATCAAGGATCTTGATTTCAGGTCGTGGGTTTTTCATCATTCACTTGACAGGCACTTTGGTTAGAGGCATATCATTGTCGCGACAATGTTTTGCAGCGTTTGCATTTAGCTCTCGATTCTGAAAGACCTCCATTTTGGCTTTCGTTTGCAAAATCTGAAAGGCCGCCTCATGACAATTCGATAGTCAGTACACATGTTTATGATCCATCATTGCTTCTTCTGGGAGTTCAGAGCTTACATTTAAGAGGTTGCCAAGCTGGCGGATATGGTCAGAGAAGTGGTTCAGGAGATGCATCTTCACAAAGTTGAAATCCGATTCGTCGGCAAGATGTTGTGCAATTCCTGACTCAATCTGCGTTCTATCTTCATCAACGCGACGAAGTTTTCCAGGCGCAGAGAGATTGTTCCAAGCGAGGTAACTCTCCCGTTCCTCCTGTTTGTCCGAAGTAAGCTGCATTATTAAGGCTTCCGAGACCTTCTCTGTGTATTTACTGGCGCGGAATCGACTGAAAACATGCTTGTGAAGATGAAACTCCTCCAGATAATTCTCCAAGTACTCGATTGTGGCCTCAGTATGGTACCAGTACTGTGCCATAAGGTGATAATACACTAAGTCCATGACGCACAACAGGGCTTCTGTCAAGGGAATCCTTTGGCCCGCCGAAGGATTTATAAGAGTCGCCGCGAGAACTGGAACACTCACATACCACAGTGAATTCATCTCGTTACCACTCGATGGCGTCACCTTGCTATATGGCTTGTTGCATCGAGCGAAGCCAGTATATGGAGGGATCATCACCCAGAGCTGGTTGAATTTGTCGATGCTGGAATGTTGTTTGAGGAAGGACGTTACCCAGTCCATCAAATGCTTAAGAATATCGAGATAGACGGAATGAAGGATATCGGATACGATCATAGTTGTCGGAGAGAGGCATTTCTTATCACAGATGACTCCTTCTGAGGTTCCAACCGCTCAGTCTTCCAGATACTGTCTCGCTTCCCGTCTCTTCGTCTCATCTCGCTGAGTTGCGAGTATCATTTTTTGGAAGTATAGCCAATAATCTCTCAAGTGCTACGACGATGAATTCCCTTGTCCGAACGACGATTGTGCTGCTTCGCATACAGGGCAATGGGGCTGCTTGATTGAATTCCAGTGAATGTCTTCGAAGTAGTCAGCCGTCCATGCACAGAGGACAGGATAACATTGCCACATCCGACAGTCCACACAAAGCAAACACTTTCCAGTGTTGAATAGTGTGTCCAGAGGACGAGACATAAGCTCGAAGACCTTCCTCAAAACTTCTCGATTGTGTATTTGTTGATCCTTCACGGCAGTCATTTTTCGATGGCCTTTAAAGTAATATTTCGGAGGAACGGGAAGAAGGGCTACAAAGATGTTTGGAAGATTTGAAGGGTTTGATCTAATCGTCGAGTTGATGTTTCCAAGACTCAAATATACTGGCCATTTCTTCCCGTGGCCCGAATAGTGTGTAGGATGTGTCTGGTCTGAACTGCTGAATAAACTTACAATCGTAGCTCCAAGCGGCTGACGTAGCAAATGAAGAGGTCAAAAACATCGTAGCTATGACGAAATTCAACTAATGTACCTGTTCATTCCACCACCAGTCGCTTGATTTCACCTCTGAGTCGATATGTTCCTCAGAATCATTGAATTTCATTGCTGGAGTATACGACATATGTTCCCTGGACGCAGGCTGTTGCATGAGAAACTCAATGCATTCAACAGGATTGTGGTGAAAGAAACGTGTGTAATCAGCATTGTGAAGGTTGTTTGGATTGGCCAAACGATTGTAACGCACTTTGCCGGATATCGAAGAGTCGAAGCCCATCGAGTAAGACATTTTGTTCAACCTTTTGAATAATGTGAGCGAGAAACTGAAGTGGCTGACGGTTGCCATCGTAGGGTTCCTGAAAAGCTCGTTGATAGCAGCTCTGCTGAAGTTGTGTTTAACGCACTACTGCGCTAATCGATACTCCTCCTTGCCAGAACAAGGTGATCATAAATCAATTTCATCGTCGAAGATATCGAAATACTTCTTACTTATATGCTTGCCGGCTAGACAGTTTCCCAAGTTGGGAGTGCCACTAATATATGTCCGAACTGGAGCTTGCTGTGGATCGATACACGCCTTCTCGGTGTTGGCTTCGGTATCGGTGGAATCATCGTCGCAACAGTGACAAAATCGGTCATGATGCGGTTCATGAACAAATGGAAGTAGAATACTATGGTGCGCGATCGCAACAACATCATCTGGCAGATGTTCACCTGATAAGTATACTGTTCTTTCTTTGTGGCCGCGACAGTGGTGGGTGACATAAGCACCAATGTCGGAGTACGTCTTGGAGCAGTGAAGACACAGTTGACAAAGATCCATGTTTCGTTAGTAAAATTAACTGGCGCAACAACGTTAAGAAGCATCTCGACGGTCATTTTCCAACTCACACCATTACAAACCGGTTGTCCTCGGAAACAGCCGCACCTCGAGTTTCTTTTTCCAAACAGGGGTCCTACCACTCTCGTAGGATTTCTCTCATCCTCCTTCACACGTTTGCAAAGTGTTTACTTGCTCTTTCAATTTCAACATCCCTTGGATGTCGAAATGGATACCGCATCTGCATTCAGCTCGTCACGGCAATTGTTTTGCACCCTCACATGACCCTCCTATGCCCATTGCCTGAGTTATGGTTGTCACTTTCTGTTAAGTCACTACCTTACATGAACCATGCATTCTCCATGGATACCGACCCAGTTACTTCATCGCGGGGTACAAGAACTAGAGCAAGGTCAATCGAGTGAGATATGACTGCAGAGCACGCTTTCAGTTGTCTTGGTGATGAACCTAAGCGTTCAGTCGACCAATCAGGGCGCTTAGATGATGCTAAGAAAATTGCCTCCTGGTTGAATTGAAGCCATGATGATGTCGCCGGATCAAGAAAACCCTCCAAGCCCATATATATATTCGCCTTGCCTGCCCACCTTACCTACAATCTCCAGAACCTTCGACACACCCTGCTCACCTCTGCTATTGCATTGAATCACCCTTGACGATATGTTCAATACTCCTGACATTTGTATAGCGTGACAAGCATTTGATATCCACCACTCAATCATTACCCTCCGTTGAGAACATAAAATGGAATGTGATGCCTTCTGGTTGCCGAAATCAGTTGTCGCAGATGCTAATACAATCTAGATGCCGACTCTTCAAGTCTGCGTCTCTGCCGAGAACGCCTGTATTGGAGTCAGCCAATGGGCAGCAGAAACCATGGGGATTTGTCAGGATAAGGGTGGCTTAACAACCCAACGGATAGATAATACAGTGAAGGAGCACGTCTGGGACATTGGCCAGTCCATGAGTATCATCAACAAGCAGGGTGGTGGCACCGAGCAATGGGATCTGCTAATCGATCGTTGCGTTACTCGAATCAGCGAACTGGAGTCTAAAAGGCCACTCTGGATAAGGTACATGCCAGACACGACTAACATCAATGGTCAGAAACCCAAGGCATCACGGGACGAGGTCGCGGAGGTTGCCCTTCGCCGAAGGAAGATTAGGCTCAAAGAAACCCCAACCAGGAAGAGGACACTGCTGCACGTTGGTATGTATTTCATTGCTCCGATGCTTCTTTTGCTCTTCCTGATGAAGGGTACATCCAGAAGATGATGAGGAAGGAACATAGGGTCACAGGTCTTCACTGATAAAGGTGCGTTGCGACTCCTCAAACGATTTCCTTGTCAACCCATTTCGCTTTCCCATCACCTATGTGGATCCCGACATTGCTGGGCAGAGGGTGGGTGAAAACAATACTGAGCTACTCTCATAGCACTGGCCTGGGGATGATGAATCGATAGTTCCGTTAGTTACATCAATCGTCGTTATGACCATTTTTTCAATCCGGAATGCTGCAATCGCCAGTCTGCCAGACCCCAGCCGGACAATCCGCAAACTTTGGGGCTGCTTGGAGGAGCCTAATGGAGATGGTGGACCGTACGCCCGTAATGTTACCCCAATCTTGGATAACAAAAGTGGTGCTAGATGGGTAAACACAGCGATGAATTGAAGCAACGCAACGCTTTTCTGCGTCATTCATCGTGGCGAACAAGCTGACGGCACAGATGGTGCCTAGATGCCTATGCCTGGTGGCCGCAGCTACCTTCTTGTGGATGACATCCTCCCACCTCCAGCCGAGGATATGATCGACGATAGCAGGGAGGAATCGGATGATGATGGTGAGACGCAGCGCGCAAATCACAGAAGCTTCCCGACGTCAAAAACAGGCTTCCAAAAGTTTGAACAGAGGCTTCAAACGAGGAATATCAGACAACAGCAATACCTTGAAGTCATCCGAAACCGTGCTCTCGGTCTCTTTGCCGATTATGAGCAAAGCATTGTCGCTGATGAGGATGTGGCTTGGCTACGTCAGCACAATCACATTGTGACTGTTCCCGCTGCAGGCCCTCTGGCCAATAGGAAGCGTACAAGCAGCCGCCCTGCTGCAAATAAGTCGTTGTGCGGATGGAATGCACTGGCTGGACGGTTGTTCGAGGATTTGCATTGTGGGTGGGGATTTTTCTGGCACTTTGGAGGGTGGACGGATGGGTGATAATTTGGAGTTTTTTAGTGAGGTTTTGGGTCTCTTTTTGGTGTTTTGTTTATTTTATTATTACATCATTCATATTCATGCATGAAGGGTTGTGTTGAGAGTTGACGATGTTGGGATCAATCCTTGTGACGTGTATTTTTGGGAATGGCATAGTAGCACTGCGAGGACTCCGTGTATGGCTATTATGTAATTGGTAGTTCGGTATCTGCACGCAGCAGAAGTTAGCACGAATGATTAGTGAAACGCGAATGCATTTTAGCTCGTTGCGATAATGATTTTCGTCAAAGGAAGCCAATCAACAACCCTGCAGCATGCTTGTCACCTGCCATTCTCAGTTCCCAGTTCCCATCCATCCAAGGAGTTGGAAGTGGGGGTGGCGGGACAAGCTAAGATCTTTGAATCGTTGACAGGATGAAAAGACGCATCACGACGATGCTCTTAATCATATCAACACATTCTTTCCATCACACCACGCTTGAATCCATTTACTCTACATTGATTCACATTTCCTTTCGTCACTCCATTAATTTTTCGTACTTATCACTTGCCACCTTTTTTGATCATCACATGAAGGCACCGCACTGCTCCGCCTCCTCTTCCTTACAGCACCAAGTGAAGCAGATCAACTATCCACAATAAGCATCTCGATGATGATCTCACCACGATACCCATCAATTTCAATGATTGTTGAGATGACCTTTCAGAATCCGACCACCTGCCTGTTCAGCAATCATGCATGAAAGCAATGGGCAAGCGGCCATCGAAAGATTCCTTCACGTCAAACCCTGGAAAACGAGTCGCCGCAACTCAATTAACCTCTACGTGGGCGCAGTCCCTACAATCTGAATGTTGTGAGGTCTATATTGTCTCGGAGGATGTGGATGAACGTCAGCCTGCGCAGCTGGCATCCAAGGACGTATCCAAATAATTGTTTGTATGATTGAATCCGCCCGCTATTGTATATATTTACTAGAGGAAGGATTCAAACGAACCCGGTGAGCAATTGGTTGCATGAAAAGCTGGAAATCCGGGGTGATATGCACCCTTTGTTGACAACGTGACAGGCCTCATCGTCGGCACAGAACACAACGCCCAGACAACCCTTTCAGGCGTTCCGGCGATGGTCATGGCAGGTGGGAAGCCTATACCTATCAATTATGCCATGTTGGTGAATCGCTTTGCGATGAATGCGGTGAAGACCACCTAGATTCATAGTTGGTGGTATGATGAAATCGCCAGGATTGATCCAGCTGTGAGAGACTCAGACCCTCCACGTACCTACATTTCAGTAGTAAATGAATCGTCTCAATCAGTGTTTTCATCGCTACCATTGTGCATCAGGTTCTCGGAAAGATCACTGGCTGCCGTGCAGCAATGGTATACTCCTGCAAGACCTCAAATGACTCTATTTACGGATTTCGAACACAGTTGCCTACAGAAATCTGGAAAATGGTAGCCTGGCTATTGCCCAAGCACGGGTTGACATACCCCACAAACGTTCGTAAGGTAAGTTCAAAGTTCCCTTCTTGTTTAATCATTGTCTTGAGGATCAATTCAGAAGTGCAAGTTTCGATTTGTAGCGACTGAAGTTGTGGAGCTTATTCACCGGACATAGTTCTATGGCATACGACAAATCGCAATGAAAGATAAATCATTGATTGATACACTCAACCCGACATTCATTGCCCTCACCGCAACTGCCATCAACCATTGTCTGTCGGCCTGGAAGACATGCCAGTTTACGGTCCCGCCAGAGTTTGGTCCAGGAGGTGGAGCGCAACGTAAGTACGTTACAATAAACATTAATCACGCGGTCAATGATGCATGCACAGATGTATTTCTTCGTCTCGACGTCGATTTTTGTTCTTCCTTGCCAAAGATTCAAGCCAAAATTATAGACATTATCCGCAACATGATCCGCCGAAGGATCAACTGAACTGGTCCAGACTCAGCGATGGCACAACCTCACAACGATCAGGGCGGCTTTGATGAAGACTTCCTAGATTACGTCCTAGAGGAGCTGATAGAGCAGCCCAACAATTCTCTTAATCATCTCCGCATCTTTGTTGCTGCTACTGAAGCTAGTATGTGATTCGCTGCCATTCTGCCTGCCATCGCCATCAGCAGCCAGCCCGTCCCCTGCAGCGACAGCAACAGCAACTGCAACGACATCACCAACATGTCCAGCGTTGAGAATACAGGATTAGTCGATGGAAGTACGATTGGAGAGGGTGCGATGGGGCTTGGAGATAAGGCAAGGTGTCAGTGATTGGATTTAGGATCTTCTTGGTGTGTGATTTTATTCTAGCTTTTGTTGATATATGATAATAGTAGTAAATATAATAGAGCTGATGGTGTACTGAAGTCTGATCTCAAACGCGTGAAATCATAATCACCACAATGCGTAACCCTCCTGCGATAAACTGCCAGCTACTGACGATCTCGCATCAACACATCAAATATCATGAACCACATCTGCATGGTAACTATCATTGGTCAAACTGAGCAATGAGGGTCCTTAATAACAAAGACTACACACTTCATTGAACGGATGGAGCAAGTACTGACAACATCGCGAGGACTAATCGATTTGGGCATCGTAGGAGTAAGACGGGAGATCAGTTGTGATATTGCCAAAGGAAGTGTAAACTGTTCATCAAGTGCGCGTTGTCAGATTCGCAAGGGTGGGTAGACTGGTTGTGACGCTTGATAACAGCATCGCGATGACTCAATGAACACTCTGGAACAGTAAAGCAATGCCATATTCCAGGGAAACCTCAATTTCATTTTTTTTGACTTTGTGGGTATAATAAACTAAATAAATTTAATCAATGTAATGGCGGCACGTGACCCTGGCCGGGTAACGGCAAGTTTATATTGTCGGCTCGCCACGAGCCCTAGATCTCTAGCGAGAATCTTACTACACTTCTACACCTACAATCACTCGCATCCACGGATGAAACCGTATTTCTATAATTACCATCTGTCTGCCTATGAGGCCCAACTTCGGCGGACGTGCCGTTACAATGAAGGAGATTTAGTTTTTGCTGATGTGGTGAACCATTGACGCATTCTTTCCTACTTTTTCTTCCCTCCTTTATCTCTCCGCGTTTCTGCTGCATTGACTGTCACCAACAACTGTTCAGCCTGTCTCTTTGACTTCCGTGTTGTGCGAACCAATCCAGGCACAATTGGTGCAGCGCCCGACTCCTGATGTTCTGCGCATCCTGGATCCTCGATGCCATTGTTCTGCTCTATATCGGATTTATCCTTCATTGTGCAATCCTCCTCACTGTCAATTGGATTATCCGAGTCGCCATTCCAGATTGGCTAATCATCAGTGTTTAATGTGCGTTTAGGTGTGCTATGCTCGTCGCTTTCCACTTGATGATGGTAGATTCTCCGGATTCGGCGGACATTCAGGATTTGAGTTCGTTCTCCAAGGAGGTTGTTTGCAGACAAAGCTGGTGGCAAAGGTGAAGTTTCTGACAATTTGAATGCAGCCGCACCATCATGTTGAAAAAGTGACCAGGATGCTATGACGATCTCTTCCGTGTCTGAAATGTATCCTACAGCGGTCATCTGCTTGATATGAGAGCGGGATTCGGTCTGGGTAGCATGTTGGTGTTGGCCGCCCTGCCACATCTCCAAAAAGTCGTGAACCTTGGCCATTGTGTGCAATTTCCTTTCCTCAGCCTCTGTCTTCATTTCTGAGTGGTTTTCTGTGTTCATGGTATCCAATTCTGGGTCAGTGCCTGCCAAAATGACATAATTGGCTCAAGCAAACTCCCTGACAACGAGTTTTTCGCGGAAGGTCTCGCCTGGGGTTTAGGACTGCCTCCGGCCAATGACTTCTCGGCCAAAGGAAAAACTGGCCTCCATTCCGACACCATCTGGTCTGATGGAAAATGAGTCGTTCGCCACATTGGGGAAATCGGCGTATTTTGAGTGCGTTTCTTCCTGTTAGTGCCACCAATCGGTTATGTCCGGTATCCAAAATGTACTACTCATCTCCATTGGGTCGGAGTGGTAATCATTGAGATATGGATCAATCTGTCCCCAGTTCCGTGGTGCTTCAGGCGGCGAATTAGAATCGAGCCTGGTGGCGGTCAATCCGCAAGCTGCGGGATTGCTTCGTCTGGGTGTCGTCTCAGCCACATTGTTAGCCGTCAAGTATTCCTCATCATCACTGGAAGAATCATATGGATAACAGGATCATTGATAGGACCCTGATGCCATTGCACAGAGGAGGAGGTTGTTGGTTGGTACAGTTTCGAGTGTATTGGCAGCCACACGTCGATGTTTGGCACAGTATTCATTCTCCACATACTCCATAAAGGCATCTTAGTGATGTGTAGTGTAGGATGTCTCGTCCTGAAGATTGATATCGATTCCCTTGTCCCACTTTCTACACGATCCCAACTTGCGGAAAGGATCGAGGTGTTGTGCAGAAATACGAAGCATGCCCGTCGTTGGGGTCACTTTTGCATAGTATGTTGAAAGCTCCTGTCGAGCTAACTTCACAGTGAAAAACTAGTCATCTTTCCACTGAGTCTTCTTCTTAGGCAAAGCTCACATTACGCCATCCATGTGATCTACCATGTCATTGTACACTGAGATGACAGGATGCAATGTGACTGTATGCCGCTTCGACATCCAAAGGTTCCAATATCGAAATGGCCACATTTCTTCCATGACATACTTGACAATGGTCCACTCATTCTGAGTTGTGATCAGTGGCCGGTATTCACTGTAGTTTGGCTTTTGGAGCCACTCGCATGTGGATCCCCGTAATCGGTAGGCATGCTCGAACAACTCCAGTGTAGAGTTCACACATATCTCAACATCCATAATCGGAAGTACTGCCATGCGGACTGCAGCTTTTCGACAGTCAATGAACTCGTTTGAGCGACTAGGTGTTAGCGCAATTACCACTGCAAGCATTCTCTGCTATATGTAGGTCAGCTTTGGGACATTCAAAATATCATGAAATACCTACTTTCTCAATTATCGTTGCCAAACTTGGTCTCATGGCCGACACCTTGTTGAATCAAGCATTGCCCTCTTCTTGATGTCTCTGACTCTTCCCAATGTCCATGCTTTCATTCTCTCCAAATTGCTGATCGCGCTCGTGGGCTTCCCAAGACTTGGTGCGGCCTTTCACACCCAGACTGCTCATGAATGCACCTGAAGCCAGCTGTATGACGTGCGCCATGCATGCGATGTGGTTCCTCAATGCCTGCCACTCGCTTCCAGAGGCCTCAAGTGTTGATTGGCGCTCGCGTGTAATCGAGTAATTTGAGGAAGCATTATCCATTGTAATACCAAGTAAACGGCCGTCGGTAAGCTCAAAACAATCCAGCACGTTCCTCAAATGTACAGCTAGCCTTGCTCCAGTATGTTGGCGCTTGACCTATCGTCCTGAATGAACGTTCGAAACGGGAACAGAATAGGCGATAAATCTCATCGAAAGCAAGTTGAACTTTGCACAATGCCCAATTTCGATCCATATAGCACGCATTGACCGACGTTGTGGCTAGTTTGTTCGTTGAAGTCCATCAGTCCCAAGCTGAACTAACCTTATTTCGTAACGGCAATTGTTTCTTAATTGAATCCACAGTCAGTGCATATTCCCTCCAGCAAATGTTACTAAGGGTCATAGTGGACGGTAGGACTAGGACGTCCCGTAATTCCTTATATGACCGTCGTATCACAAGATTTGATACAGCATTCCATGGAATGCGTGCTGAAACATATCCCAATATGAGGTAACGATTCCATGTGTCTTGGTGAAATTCGGAAGGTTGAAAGTCCTTAGCTTCCAGTTTGGATCATTTAGTCTGTCATTTCGATTAATATGGAATTAAATGAATATCAAATCTGATTTCCCTCTGCAAAATTATTATTGTGATTCCTCGACTTCCTTGCCACTTCAGAATGGCCAAAGCTGATTCATTCACCGTCGAACAAGTCAATTCAGTGACCTCTGACTCTGTTACTTTGTTTAACTTTGCGACGTGAGAATTTGCCAGCAAGTGTTTTCCCATTGAGCTGCGGCCTTGTTCTGTTGGATGGCAAAGAACTTGATGACAAATGATACAGATCATGACAGGGCTGCCGGTCTCCTCAATTCCGCAGTGTGAATAGAATCGCCAAGACGGCGCATGTGTATGATTATTCCAAGCAATAGGCCTCTTCGAGCCTTCATTCATTGATGCCCACCAAGCATTGAGCATGATTTGCAATGTAAGGTTGCTTAAATCGCGAATAGAGACAAGTCCATTTTTGGAAGAGATCATAACCTCTAGCAATGAGGTGTTCAAAGATTGTGTATCGGCCATGGTGGTAGAAATTAGGATGCTGGGGATTTCAACTCGAGAGACGGCAGAAAATAACGATACAGTTAAGCCGACTGGGGATTCTTAAATATAGACTCTACAGCTACAGGGGAAATGATCAGATCAGTCAGACATTGCATGCATATTTGTGAAGTTGATTACAAGGACAGATTGCAATGACTGCCAGCGTAAAACTCCATTTAAGTATGGCAAAATGCAGTTAATTGCTGTGTAGCATTCGGAGCCTTGACTCATCGTTGGCGCTGAATTGTTTGAGGCGGACGCTATTTCGTCACTTGCATTTTTGCCAATGAAGGCTGTCGATAGAATCATTGTAGTTTATCAGCGTTCCATTCAAGTTAGATTATCTAAGATGCCAGCGCACAAATTGTCGACGTTCCATTGGCGCTCATTTTGGGAAATGGTTACGATCTTGTCCTAGGCATAGCTGCGTAGAACAGTGGTTAATAGTACGATTGTAGATCATTGTGGTCGTATAGCTCTTTGATCTTCCAAGATGGAACGCCTGAAATCGTTGACACTCTGATGACTCCCATTTCTAGGGCATAGTGACGATGTCGTCAGAAGCATCTTTGCCTAGAAAGGCAGCCGATAGTTCCATTATGTGTCAATGTCTCAAAATTGCCCTCGGATTTACCAAAATGCATGGCCAAAAGTAGTTGATGCTACGTTGACGCTCATTTTTAGGGCATAGTGAAGATTTGGTGAAAAGCATTTCGCCATGTAGCCGACAATCTGACTATGGCTCAATGTCGCCGCACAGCCCGAGGATGGTACATGATTCAATGCCAAGAGTCGGTGACGCTCGGTTGACGCTGATTTTAAGGGCATAGTGACAATATGGTCAAACTCATTTTTGGGTAGAATGACGGCCGATATTTCAATTACTTGTTAATGTCGCCGCACTGTCGTCGGATTTTCCAAGATGCATGGTGAAAAGTCATTGAAACTCTGTTGACTCTCATTTTCAAGACATGGTTGCGATGTCGTAGTAACCCTTTCCGCCTAGAAAGGCAGCTGACAATCTGAGTATGGCGCAATGTCGCCACACAGCCCAAGGATAGTACATGATTCAAGGCCCAAAGTCGTTGACGTTCCATTGACGTTCCGTTGACGTTCATTTTGAGGACATAGTAGCGATGTTATTGCCAGAGGTTTTGCCAAGAACGGCGGCCGAGAGCGCGACTATGGGGTAAAGTCGCCGCACAGCTCATACATTTTCCAAGATGCAAGGCCAAAAGTCGTTGACGCTCTGTTGACGCTCATTTTCAAAACATAGTTGAAATGCTGACTCCGCAATTTTTCCCTAGAAAGGCGACCTATAGTTCAATTATGACATACTGTAACTAGTGTTAGCAACGGTTCCGGACTGTCACTTCGGGTGCGGGTCCGGGTCCGGGTCCAGACCGAACTGTTACCAACTTGGCGGTCGAGGTCGTCAATACACACGAACTACCCACTCCGGTACGGTTCCATGGTACACACCCAACCTGTCTGAATTTGGCGGATTGTCAGCGGGTCGCCCAGCGGGTCCATCTATAGATTGATATAAGGCTGTTGTATTTGCAGTGTGTTAATAGTATCTTATCAAAATCGTGTTTTCGGAAACCAACAATGTACTTTTGCTTGTTGAGGAGTGTGTAATATCGATTGATTGGGGATCTGTGTTTCACCTTTGATATATGCTATTTTTGCCTAGCAGGGCGGTCAATAATACAGTTACACACGCGAAGATCCACGCGCTGCCTTGATTACGGATATGCAAGTACTGAAACTGTTGACACTGGGTTGACCATCATTTTCAGGATGACGCAGGTATCATGTCACCGTTGTTTTTGCATGTAAAGGCTGCGAATATCCCATAAATGGATGTCTACAACTAATGGGAACATAACTTACCGAAGATGCAAAGATGAACATCCTTGACGCTCTGTTGACGCTCAGTTTTAGGACATAGTAGCGATGTTGTCGCTACTGTTTTTGCCTTGAAAGGCAGCCGATGATCTGATTACGGCCTATTGTCGCTGCACAACACCAGGATTTTCCATGACACAAGGCCCAAAGTCGTTGACGCTCCGTTGACGCTCATTTTTAGGACATAGTAGCGATGTTGTTGCAAGCTGTTTTGCCCTGAGAGGCGACCGATAGCACGATTATGGCGTAACGTCACCGCACAGGCCCTGCAATTTCCAAGACACAAGGCCACTACTTGTTGACGCTCTGTTGATGCTCATTTCAATGTATTATCCATTTAACATCTGCTGCTGTCGACAATTGATGTCTTCCTGATTTCAGTTGATCAGCTGCTATTCCGCCTGACTGAGACTCAGCCCTGGGGCAAAGCCGAGCGGTGAAATAAACTTGCACTGTTCACTCTCACATGACTAAAAATGATGTATCATGGCAAAAGATTCATTGCGCCTGCTATACATGGATTTATGAACCGATATTCCCGATCTACATATTACCATTCGCTCATAATATATCTTTAACTGAAACTCTCGGTCAAGCTACATGAAGCTGGTGAACCATTGACGCATTCTGTCCTACTTTTTCTTCCCTCCTTTGTTTCTCCGAGTTTCAACTGCATTAACAGTCACCAAGACCTTTTCAGCCTGTCTCTTTGACTTCCGTGTCGGCCGAACTAATCTGGGCACATTTGGCCCGGCACTCACATCCTGCCCCTCTGGGCATTCCGGATCTTCAATGCCATTGTTGGGGCCTATATCGGATTCATCGTCTGCTGCGCAATCATCTTCGCTGTCATTTGGATTATCCAAGTCGCCATTCCAGTTCAGCCAACGATTGGTGTCCGAAATGCTTTCAGGTCCACTATCATCGTCGCTTTCGACTGGATGACAGTGGTTTCTCCGGATTCTGCAGACATTTAAGATCTGAGTCCGTTCTCCAGGGAGGTCCTTTGCAGACAAAGCTGGTGGCAAAGGTGATCTTTCTGACAATTTAAATGCAGCCGCACCATCACGTTGAAGGTGTGACCAGGATGCTTTAACGCTCTCTTTAGTGTCCGAAATGTATCCTACGGCAGTCATCTGCTTGTTTTGAGTGTGAGATTCTTTCTGGTTAGCACGTAGGTTATTGCTACCCTGCCACATCTCCAACAAGTTGTGAACCTTGGCCATTCTGTGCAATTTCCTTTCCTCCGCCGCTTTCTTCATTTCCGTGGCGTTTTCTGTGTGTGGGGTATCCAAATCTCGGTCAGTGCCTACCGAAATCCCCTTATTGGCTCGAGCAAACTGCCTGACAGCGACTTTCTCGCAAAGGGTCTCGCCTGTGGTTTTTGACTGCCTCCACCCAATCACATCTCGGCGAAAGGAATAACTAGCCTTCACAGCGACACCATGTGGTATGATAGAGAAAATGTCGCGAGCCACATTGGAGAGATCAGAGAACTTTGAGTGCGTTTCCTCCTGTTAGCGCCACCAATCAGCTATGTCCAGTATCCAAAATGTACTGGTAATCTCGATTGGGTCGGAGTGGTAATCATTGAGATTTGGATAAATTTGTGCCCAGTTCTGTGGTGCTTCAGGCGGTGAATTCAAATAGAGTCTGGCGGCAGTCAATTAGCGGGCTGCAGGATCACTTCGTCTGGGTGTCGTCTCAGCCACATTGTTCGGCGTTAAGTATTCCTCATCATCGCTGGACAAATCATATGGATCAAAGGATGATTGATAGCACCCTGATGCCGTTGCTGAGGGGACATGATTGCTGCTTGGTACTGTTTCGAGATCATTGACTGACGCACGTCGATGATTAGCGCAGTATTCATTGTCCACATACTTTAGAAAGACCCCTTGGTATTGTGTAGTGTACGATGTCTCATCCTCAGGATTGATATCAATTCCCTTGTCCCACTTTCTAAACGATTGCAACTTCCGGAATGGATTAAGGATTTGTGCGGAAACCAGGAGCATGCCCGTCGTTGGTGTCACTTCAGAGTAGTGATTGGAAAGCTTCTGCCGAGCTAACTTCACTGTGAAGAACAAGTCTTCCTTCCATTAAGTCTTCTTCATGGCCAAACGCCGTATCACGCCATCCATGTGATCAAACATGACGTTGTACACGGTGATAACATGACGCAATGTGACTGTATTCCTCTTCGACCTCCAAAGGGTCCAATATCGAAATGGCCTCAACAATTCCATGACAAACTTGACAATCGTCCATTCTTCCTGAGTTGTGAATAATGGCCGATATTGAGCGTATTTTGGCTGTTGAAGCCAGTTGGAGGTCAATTCCCGTAAGCGGTAGGCGCGCTCAAGCAACTCCAGTGTAGAGTTCCAATGTGTCTTCACATCCATAATAGGAAGTACCGCAATGCGGACTTTGGCTGTTTGAAAGTCAAAGATCTCGTTTCGGCAACCCGGTGTCAGCGTATTTTATACAGCAAGTATTCTCCGTTATATGAAGGTCAGCTTCAGGACTTTCAAAATATCATGAAATAAGTACTTTCTCAATTATCTTTGCTAAACCTGGTTTCATGGCCGACACCTTGTTGATTCTAGCATTGCCCTCTTTTCGAAGTCTTTGACTCTTCCCAATGTCTATGTATTCAATCTCTTCACATTGCTGATCGCGCTCATGGGCGTCCCAAAACCTGGCGCGGCCTTTTACACCGAGACTACTCATGAATGCACCTAAAGCCAGCTGTATGACAAGCGCCATGCATGGTATGTGGTTACTCAATGCCAGCCACTCAATTCCAGAGGCCTCAAGTGTTGATTGCAGCTCGCGTGTCATCGAGTAGTTTGACGAAGCATTACCAGTTGTAATACCATGCAAGCGGCTGTCGGTAAGCTCAAAATGATCAAGCACGTCCGTCAATTGTATGGCTAGCCTTGCTCCTGTATGTTGGCCCTTGACCTATCATCATTAATTAGCTTTAGGAACGGGAACCGGACAGGCGAACAACCTCATTGAAAGCGAGTTGATCTTCACCCAATGCCCAATATCGATCCATATAGTACGCAATGACCGACGTTGTGGCTAGTTTGTTCATTGATTTCCATCGGTCCAAAGCCAAACTAACTTCATTTCCTTTCGGCAAATGCTTCTTAATTGCATCCAAAGTCAGTGCATATTCCCTGCGGCAAATGTTACTAAGGGTCGTAGCAGATGGTGGGACTAGGTCGTCGCGTAATGACTTATATGACTGTCGGAGCTCAAGATTTGATATAGCGTTCCATGGACTATGTGCCGAAACAAATCCCAACATGAGGTAGTGATTCCACGCGTCTTGGTGAAATTCGGAATTTTCAAAGTCCTTATGTGGCAGTGTGGAACCTTTTGTCTGTCATTTCGGTCAGTATGAATTTAATTGGATATCAAATATCATTATTCTCGGAAGACTTACTATTGTGATTCCGCGACTTCCTTGTGTCCTCAGGTTGTCCAAAGCTGTTTCATCCAGCGTGGAACTGGTCAATTCAGTGACCTCTGTGTCTGTTGATTCGTTTAACTTCGCGTACTGAGCTTTTGCCAGCAAGTGTTTCCCCATTGAGCTGGTCCCATGTTCTGATGGATGACGAAGAACTTGATGACAAACGATATAGATGATGCAAGGGCTGCCAGTCTCCTCAATTCCGCAGTGCAAATTGAATCGCCACGATGGCGCATGTCTAGAATGCTTCCATGCCATAGGCCGCTTAAATCCTACATTCATTGAAGCCCACCAAGAATCGAAGATGATTTCCAATGTAAGGTGGCTCAAATCACGAATTAAGACACGTTCATTTGTGGAAGAGATCATAACCTCGAGCAATGAGGTGTTCAAAGATTGTGTATCCGACATGGTGATAGAAATGGGAAAGCTAGGTATTCCGACTCCAGACTGTGCCGAAAATCATGATACAGTAACTCAGAATGCGGGTTCTTAAATATTGACTCTAATGCTACAAGGAAAGTAATCAGATCAGTAAGACATTGCATGCATATTTGTGAAGTTGAATACAAGGACAAATTGCAACAACTGACCGCTCAAAACTCCATTTGGGAACAGCATAATGCAGTTCATTGCTGGGTAGCGTTCGGAGCCTTGACGCACCGTGGGCGCTCAATTGTAGGAGGCGGACGCAATATCATCATTACCATTTTTGCCCACAGAGGCTGCCCATAGGTTCATTGTAGTTTATCTTTGTTCCTTTCCGGTTAGATCATCCAAGATGCCAGCGCACAAATCGTTGACACTCTGTTGACGCTCAATTTGGGACATGGTTACCATCTTGTGGTTAGCATATATGCCTAGATAGGAGGCCGATAGTACGATTGTAGATCATCGTGGTCCCATGGCCCATTGATTCCCCAAAATACAAGGCCTCAAATCGTTGACGCTCTATTGACGCTCATTCTCAGGGCATAATAACAATGTCGTGAAACACATTTTTGCCTAGAAAGTCGGCCAATAGTACCATTATGTGTTAATGTCGCCGCACTGCCACTGGATTTTCCAAGATGCATGCCAAAAAGTCTTTGACGTTGCGTTGACGCTCATTTGCAGAGCATATTCACGATGTGGTACCAAGCATGTTTGCCTAGAGAGACAGCCAATAGTACGATTAAGTGTTAATGTCGCTGCACTGCCACCGGATTTTCCAGGATGCCTGTGGAAAAGAGGTTGACGCTCCGTTGACGCTAATTTTTAGGACATAGTAGCGATGTCGTTGCAACAGTTTTTGCCCAGAATGTCAGCCAATATTCTGATTATGACTCAATGTCGCCGCACAGCCCTAGGATTTTCCGTGATACAAGGCCCAAACTTTTGACGCGTGGTTGACGATCATTTTTAGGACATAGTAGCGATATCGTCGGAACAGTCTTTGGCTAGAAATGCGGGCAATACTCTGATTTTAGCTTAATGTCCCCGCACAGACCTACGATTTTCGAAGATACCACGCCGATAGTTGTCGACGCTCTGTTGACCATCATTTTCAGGACATAGCAGCGATGTCGTCGCTACTGTTTTTGCCTAGAAAGGCAGCCGATAATCTGAATATTGCCTAATGTCGCTGCACAACAGTAGGATTTTCCCTGGTACAGGGCCCAAAGTTGTTGACGCTCCATGGACGCTCATTTTTAGGACATCGTAGCGATGTTGTTGCCAGAGGTTTTGCCTAGAACGGCGGCGGATAGCAGGATTATGGCGTAACGTTGTCGCACAGCCCCTGCAATTTCCAAGATGCAAGGCCAAAAATCATTGACGCTCTTTCGACGCTCATTTTCAGGACGTAGTAGAAGTGTTGCCAGCACCATTGTTCAATAGAAAGGCGGCCGATAGTCTGATCATGACGTACTGTCACCGCACAGCCTACTGGATATTTCATGACACAATGCCAAAACTCGTGGAGGCTCCATTGACGGTCATTTTTAGGAGGTGGCAACGTCCAATTCATTTGCATTTTTCGCAATAACGCCGACCTATACATTTACTTTGGAAGGATGGGATAGTGCAGCCCATTGATTGCTGAATGTGTAAGATTTAAAATTGTTGACACTCTGTTGACTCACACATTCATCACATCGAAACAGCCTTTGTACACTCAATCATTGTATGCAACAAATAATATACACATTTTTGACATCCAGTATAGCGTTTGTATGTATTATCGTTTGCATCCAGGAGTTTTGTTACCTCTCACTTTCTGATCACATGCTATCTACGCTATCTGGGTGTGAAATGAAGTGGCCCTATCACATTCCCACGCTTTCGGCTGGCAATTGACGGCATGTAGATCATTTCACTATTTTTTTGTAAATATAGCTCGACTTCCTCACCATTCCTTATCCAGCTCCTTCTCCTCGATTTCCATGACGTACCACACGCAATTTCAAATATCTCAGTCATGTGCACAAGGTCTGTGAGGAGAGTTATGCAGTTCGACACATGGATGAATGCAGCATGACGGTTGTCATTCAGATCGATTGGTCAGGCACACTGACCGCTCTTTCCATGACACGTATGACATCACTCACTCGAATTTTGTCAGCTCATCTCGTCACTAATATTGCTTTTACTTTGTGACTTACCAGTCACTTGCAGAATGAAACTGAACGTTTTGGCCATCTTACAGCCCGATTCGGCTTCTGGAACGTTCACATGGTGCGTTCAACCCTTGCACATACACAGACGAATTATCAAGTCTCCCAATTTGGTCACTGAAATCAAGCAAAAGCTGACATGTAGCAAAATTGGTAAACAACTTGCTTTTCCCTGCGATCAGATGTCAAAAGTTACAATTTGCATATCTATCATCCCGCAGACGCAGGAGCTATCACCATCTCTTCGTCGGAATCCGATATCTATATGGTAATTTGATGGAGGCCATATGCAGGGGTAAAAGCTTACTGGTTCAACTGGCTTCGCTTTAAGCAACAGTGACGAATCGGGCTCAGCAGATGGCTCACCACTAGCTATGCTTGATTTTGATTGCGGCTTCACAGAACCCAGCCTGATATGACTACTTCCTAGTCGAGAAGTCCCTTCCGATATTCTGGGGACAATGTCCAGACTCTCAACAAGCTCTGCAAGTGTTGTCGTTGAATGCAGCGGAGCGTCGTCATTCGTTTGCTTCTGAACGACTGCTGGAACCCTCAATACGGATGTGCCGTACTTCTTATCTCGTTCACAGAAGTAGTCGGCTGCATCCTCCCATCTCAGTTGAGTCAATTTGTCGAACTTCATCTGCTTGTGCCGAAACCTCACCATGCGCTGCTGTGATGTTTTGGTGATTGTGCCAATCACCCACCCGGGTTCGTCATCTTCGCTCAGCTTGCCCTCCTCAGCCTCATCATCATCCTCATCTTCCCCATCTTCCCCATTGTCAGAACTTGCAAGATCACTGAGACTATCTCCGATAGCAACCAGCATATCCTCAAATGTCTTTTCGGTATATCGGGACGTCAATCACGCGAGTTTGGCGTGCGTCATATCGTCCTGCTCTTGTCGAAGCGCTGCCTCTGCATCTTCAACTCGCTTTCGTGTCCCAGCGGTCTCTCTTTCAACAAAATCCTCAATCCATTTCTCTTTCTCTTTATTGCTTAAGAAGTCCGTTTCTCGTCGTTTCTCTGCCGCAAGCCTCTTTTTGAATCTCAAGCCGCGCAATGCCCCAAGGGCTCGGACTCTCTCTGCCACGAAACCGTTCTTGCCTTCATTCGCTTGATGATGTCGTTGGGTTGACTGGTTTGTCGATTCCCTGTATCTGCCAGCCGGAAGTGGCGAAAAGTTCATTTTCGGAGCATTGACCATTGTAGTTTGCGTGGACTGGGTTGTTAGGCGAGATATTGGATGTTGCAAGTTATGGACAATATCGAGGCAAGCTGCATCTTTTATGTCAACGTTGGTACGTTGAGTCATCTTGAACAAAGCACAATCTTCTTCCTGAGTGTCAAAAAATCAGGTCTAGTGACGCTAACCTTACAGCAAGAGCTCATTGTTAACATCATTTACATGTAATATCACGGGAATTATTTGAGACAAATATCAGCAGACTTTCTTTCCCTCGAACTACATCCTTTTTATGTCTCGCGATTAGGCGATTCCAGCGGTCGTACACCGCAGTTTATCCTTGTTACCAAATGATCAACATCAGAGCGACTTATTGCTAATGGCGGGGCGGTGGGAAACCTCTGCAGGTCGCAGCCATACTAAGCAGGATTCAGCGTCAGCAAAACAGTCATGTTAGTATCTACTTATGTCATTCTGACAAGATGCTAACTATATTGGACTCAGCGCTTCGCACTTCCTCTCGTTATCATCTTACTCTCATTTTCCACACCAGGACATCATGGATAGACAACCACCCCCACCAGGTGAGAGCAGATCGAATACCAGCCGATTGGTGGGCGCTACTTCAAATACGCAAATTCTCGACACACAACAGGAGCGCACACACAAGTTAGTTCACCGCGACGCTGACGATGCAGCCACCAAACATATGACCCAGGATGCACATTTGAAATTCGTCCGCAAGACAGGCCGCAGGAGAAATAGCAAGCTGCATGCGGTGGAATGTGAGTATATCCATATCGATGCAATCGGCGGTCAATTAACCGTATAATGTACAGCGGCTGTCCAAGGACAGCTACTTAACAAATTCATCGCTGCCCATAACGGTAAACCTCCATGCTCGACAAAAGCATTTCTCCTCACAGTCCGCGAAACTGAACATCATGATGTTGTGAGCTATGGGATTTTTGCAGATCAATTTCCTGATAAACGTCCCCGTGAGTGGACGAAACAGGCTTCAATTACCCTAGAGGAGGCTACTGAAGCGTATATGGTAGAGGTAACAGCCGAATTTCATTGTTAGAAGCATCAACTAATGTCTTGTAGGTTTTGAACATGTCTGCAACTATGGCAAGGCAAGGAGGTCGGGTACAGCTGGAACAGTCCAATATGCGCCTGGCGTTGAATATGGCCAAAATGGCCAAAGAAGGCTTTTCGCGCGCCGCGATTGAGGAAACAGAATATCTCATATAGAAACCACACGCCGAGGTTCGAGAAGAAAAGGAGCGGGGTGTTGAGTTTTGTGGGAACAAAGAGGTGAAGGCTGCGATACAAAGACACCCGGCAATGCTTCGTCAAAACAAATAGTCTGGCTACCTTCCTAGCCAAGATGGCACCGCAAAGAATCCGCAGACACAGTGGACACACAAAGGAACAGGTGCACCTCCACCCGCCCGACGCAGAGAGCGGACACCAGAGCCAACTCCACCTCCGCCAGGCACGCCACCTGCCCCAACCGGTAACACTTCCAGAGCTCAACCTGCTGAAATCATCATCATGCTGGCTGGATATACGTATTCGCATACAGCTCTTCCCTGTGCGGAATATTTCGAAGATGACGAGGATACCGGGCACGATTCCGATTTTGATTCAGATATGCTGACTGATGAAGGTTAGTACACTCTCTGTGGTGTGGTAATGCAGCTTAAACTCATTTTGAACACAAGAGCAGCGGATTGAGCAATCCTGGAACTGGGTACGAGCATTGACCGAACGATGGGATTTTGGAGATTATTATTATATATATCTATGTATTATTAAAGAACAACGTAGTTATCAAGAAGAATGTAAATGAAAATGCAAGAAAGGCAGCCAAAACAACATGAATGATACACTGTGCCAAATTCAATGATTACATATTGTGGATACAGCCATGGCAAATTAAGCGTCAACAGAGCGTCAATGATTTTTGGTCATGCGTCCTGGGAAATCCCACCTCAGATAAGTTGTCATTACTCATAAAGGTATTTTTGGCTGCCTTTGTAGGCAAAACAGAGGGCAATACCCTCCCTGCCCCGTCATGAAAATGAGCGTGAACGGAGCGTCAACGATTTGTGGTCATGCGTCATGGGAAATCACACCTCCAATAGGTTGTAGTCAGTCATAAAGGTATTTTTGGCGGTCTTTATAGGCAAAACAGATACCAATACCCTCCCTGCCCCATCATGAAGATGAGCGTCAACGGAGCGTCAACGATTTTTCGTCATGAGTCCTGGGAAATCACTCCACCGATAGGCTGCAGTCCGTCATAAAAGAATTTTTGGCTGCCTTTATTGGCGAAACAGATTGCAATACCCTCCATGCCCCATCATGACACTGAGCGTCAACGGACCGTCAACCATTGTTGGTCATGTATCATGGGTAATCTGGGGCGCGCCAGGTTGCACATTGCCATACACTGATAATTGGCTGCCTTTATAGGCAAAAGTTAAAGTGAAACGCTTCCTGCCACATCTTCAAAATAAGCGTCAACAGAGTGTCAACGATTGTTGGCCTTCCATCATGGTTAATCACAGCACAATGTGGCGGTTATTGTCTATATACATCGTGTTGACTGTCATCATATGCTAAAAGGCTCAAGAATACCTACTGGTAGCTCTGTAAATGAAATAAGTTGTTATTGTCCCCGATGATGTGGCTAGAATATCCCCTACATATCTCTCTATAAAGGCTGCCATATCCTTCTTTATGGATGCGTTTGATCAAGCACCACTCATATTACCGAAGATGCAAGACCAAATATCTTTGACGCTCTGTTGATGCTTTGTTGACGGTCATTTTCAAGATGCGGTTGGGTGCGTGAGTATCCGTGTTTTGCACATGAAGGCGGCTAATACCCCAAAAATGAACCGTGACATACCAATATCAATATTTTACGATTAGCAGTAGCATATCTGAATGCCACCATAAATGAGAAACCCGAAATGCAGAACCGGAGAATGGACCCAACGGATCTACGCAAACCCGGCGAAACCCGCTGGTCGACAGGTACGGGTACCGGTTTGGCCCGCCAATAGTCAGCGGGTCGGGTGCTTGGCCGGGTCAAGAATCGAACGGACTGGTTTTTGTGGTCTAAACCCTGACCGCTGGCGGGTTACCCGGACCAGTTGGTAACACCAACTGTAACCACGCAGCCTACTGGATGTTTCGTGATTCAATGCCAAAAATCATTGACACTCCATTGACGTTCATTTTTAGGATGTAGCAACAAGTGTGTCATTTGCGTTTTTCGCAATAACACCGACCTCTACATCCGCTTTGGAAGAATGTGACTATGCAGGCCAGTGATTGCTGAATGTGTAAGACTCAAAACCGTTGCCATGCTGTTGTCGCTCACATTACCCACATCGAAACAGCCTTTCTACACTAAATACTTGTAAGCAAACAATTATATACTCATTATTGACCTCCAGTATTGCGTTTGTATGTAGTATCGTTTGCAGCCAGAAGTTTTGTTACCTCTCAATTTCTGATCAACTGCGATGTAGGCGATCTGAGTGACAAATGGCGTGGCCCTATCGCATTCCCCCGCTTTCGGCCGGCAATTGATGGCATGTCGATCATTTCACCAGATTTTGGTAAACATAGCTTGACCTCCTCGCGATTCCTGATCCAGCTCCATCTCATCGATTTCAATGACATACAACAAGAAATTTCAAATATCTCAACCACGTGCACCGGGTCTGTGCGGAGAGTTCTGCCGTTGGATACATGGATGAATTTTGCATGACGGTTGTCGTTCAGATCGATAGGTCATTGGCATTGACCGCTCTTTCTATGATACATAGGACATCACTCACTTAAATATTGTTAGCACGTTTCGTCACCAATATTGCTTTTGCATTGTCACATAGCAGTCACTTGCTGGAAGCAACCGGACGTTTTGGCTGTCTTACAGTGCGATTTGGAATCTAGAACGTTCACATGGTGCGTTCGACCCTTGCACTTGCACTGACAAATTATCATGTCTCACTATTTTGTCACAGAAATCAAGAAACAGCTGACACTTAGCAAAATTGGTAAACAACTTGCATTTCACAGCAATCGGACGTCAAGACTTACAGTTTAAATATCTATTCTTCTGCAGCCGCGGGAGCCGTCACGTTCTCTTCGTCGGAATCCGATATCTATATCTTAATTAGTCCGAGGTTTTACCCAGGGGAATAAGCTTACTGGTTGAACAGAGCTTACTAGTTCAACGGGCTTCGCTTTCAGCAACTTTGAACGATCGCGCTCCGCAGCTGGTTCACCACTAGGTATGCTCGGTTTTGACTGCGGCATAACCGATTCTAACCTGATATGACTACTTCCTGGTCGAGAAGTCCCTTGCGGCCTTTGTGATATTCCGGGGACAATAGCAACAGTCTCTATAAGCTCTCCAAATGTTGTCGGGGGAGGTGCCAGAGCGTCATCATTAGTGTTAGCGACGCTTCCCGACCGTCACTTCGGGTCCGGGTCCGGGTCCAAACCGAACCGTTGCCAAATTGCCTGTCCGGGTTGTCAATACACCCGAACTGCCTACTCGGGTACGGTTCCATGGTAAACTCCCAACCCGTCTGAATTGGGCGGGTTGTCAGCGGGTCGCCCAGTGGGTCCATCTATAGATTCGGATAAGGCTCTTCAATTTGCAGTGTGTTAATCGTATCTTATCGAAATCGCATTTACAGCAACCAACAACGTGCTTTTGCTTGTTGAGCAGTTTGCAATGTCGATTAATTTGGTATCCGTGTGTCACCTTTGATATATGGTATTATTGCGTAGCAAGGCTGTCAATACTACTGTTATGCACGCGAAGATCCGCGCGACGCCTTGATGAAGAAATATGCATGTCCTAAAACCGTTGACGCTCCGTTGACGCTCATTTTCTGGATGCTCCAGGGAGCATGTCGCCGTTGTTTTTGCCAGTAAAGGCTGCCAATATCTCATACATGGATGTCCGCAACTAATCGGAACATAACTTACTCATGATGCAAAGCTAAAAATCGTTGACGCTCCATTGACGCTGATGCTTAGAATGGGGTGGTGACCATGTTGCTATCCTTTTTGACAATAAATGCGGCCAATACGTCCGTTATGCATAACAACGACCAAGTCACTGGTGAATTACCGTACTTACTAGACCACAAAGCGTTGACGCTCCATTGACACTCATGCTAAGAATGGGGTGGTGACCATGTTGCTATCCTTTTTGCCAATGAACGCAGCCAATAAGTCTGTTATGCATAACAACGACCAAGTCCCTGGTGAATTACCGTACTTACAAGACCACAAATCGTTGACGCTCCGTTGACACTCATGCTAAGAATGGGGCGGTGAACGTGTTGCTATCCCTGTTGCCAATACAAGTGGCCAATAGGTCCGTTATGCATAACAACGACCAAGTCACTGCTGAATTACCGTACTTACAAGACCACAAATGGTTGACGTTCAGTTGACGCTCATTATGATGCATTGTCCATTCAACATCTGCTGCCGTCGATAATTGTATTCATCCTGATTTCACTTTATCGATTGTCTTTCTGCTTGATTAAGACTCGGCCCTGTGGCAAAGCCGAGCGGCGTAATCACGTTGCACTGTTCACTCTCACACACCTATAAATGATGTATCATGCCAAACGATTCATGCTAAAAGATTCATTGCGCCTGCTATGCATCTATTTATGAACCGATTTTCACAAGCTACTTCTTACCATTCACCCATAATACATCTCCAACTGAAACTCTCGGTCAAGCTACATAAAGCTGGTGAACCATTGACGCATCCTGTTCTACTTTTTCCATCCTCCTTTCTTTCTCCATATTCCAACTGCATTGACCGTCACCAAGACCTTTTCAGCCTGACTGTTTGACTTCCGGGTCGGCCAAACCAATCCAGGCTCATTTGGCGCGGCGCTCACAACCTGCTGCACTGGGCATTCCGGATCCTCGATGCCATTGTTGTGCTCTATATCGGATTCATCGTCCGCTGCACAATCCTCTTCACTGTCATTTGGATTATTGAAGTCGCCATTCCAGTTATGCCAATCATCCGTATCCAAAATGTTTTCAGGTGCGCTATCGTCGTCGCTTTCGACCGGATAACGGTTGATTCTCCGGATTCGGCGCACATTGAATATTTGAGTTCTCCCTCCAGGGAGGTCCTTTGCAGACAAAGCTCGGGGCAAAGGTGATCTTTCTGACAATTTAAATGCAGCGGCACCATCATGTTGAAAGAGTGACCGGGATGCTTTCACGATCTCTTCCGTGTCCGAAATGTATCCCACAGCGGTCATCTGCTTGTTTTTAGCGCGAGATTCCTTCTGGGTAGCTTGTAGGTTTTGGCTGCCCTGCCACATCTCCACTAAGTCGTGAACCTTGGCCATTCTGTGAAATTTCCTTTCCTCCACCTCTCTCTTCATTTCCGAGTCGTTTTCTGTGTTCGTGGTATCTAATTCTGGGTCAGTGCCTGCCACAATCCCATTGTTGGCTCGCGCAAACTGCCTTATGACGACATTCTCGCAAAAAGTCTCCCCTGTGGATTTTGACTGCCTCCAGCCGATAACATCTCGGCCAAGGGAATAACTGGCCTCCACTCCGACACCATGTGGAATGATAGAGAATATGTCGTGCACCACATTGGAGAGATCGGCGTAAGTTGAGTGTGTTTCCTCCTGTTGGCGCCACCTATCAGTTATGTCCAGTATCCAACATGTACTGCTAATCTCCATTGGGTCCGAGTGGTAATCATTGAGATTTGGATTGATTTGTCCCCAGTTCTTTGGTGCTTCAGGAGGCAAATGCAAATCGAGACTGGCGGCAGTCGATAAGCAGGCTGAGTGATCAATTCGTCCGGGTGTCATCTCAGCCACATTGTTAGGTGTTAAATTATTCCTCATCATCGCTGGACAAATCATATGGATCAAAGAATGATTGATAGGACCCTGAAGCCGTTGCAGATGGGATGAGATTGCTGCTTAGTACGGTTTCGAGTTTATTGACCGGCACATGTAGATGTTTGGCGCAGTATTCATTCTCGATATACTTCAGAAAGGCCACTTGGTATTGTGTAGTGTAGGATGTCTCGTCCTCAGGATCAATATCCATTCCCTTGTCCCACTTTGTAAACGATGGCAACTTCCTGAAAGAATCGAGGATGTGTGCAGACATAAGAAGCATGCCCGTCGTTGAAGTCACTTCAGCTTAGTATTTGGAAAGCTTCTGTCGAGCTAACTTCACAGCGAAGAACAAGTCCTCTTTCCATAGAGTCTTATTCTTGGCCAAAGCTTGCAGCACGCCATGCATGTGATCGAACATGTCATTGTACACTGTGATAACGTGATGCAATGGGACTGTATGCCTCTTCGACATCCAACAGGTCCAATACCGAAATGGCCTCAATATTTCCAGGACATACTTGACTATCGTGCATTCATCCTGAGTTGTGAATAGCAGCCGGTATTCACTGTATTTTAGGTTTTGAAGCCACTTGCGTGCGAATTCCCGTATGCGGTAGGCGCGCTCGAGCAACTCCAGTGTAGAGTTCCAATGTGTCTTCACATCCATAATCCGAAGTACTGCAATGCGGACTTTGTCTTTTTGACAGTCAATAAACTTGTTTCGGCGACCAGGTGTTAGCGTAATTAATACAGCAAGCATTCTCAGCTATATGAAGGTCAGCTTCAGGACTTTCAAAATATCATGAAATACGTACTTTCTCAATTATCTTTCCTAAACCTGGTCTCATGGCCGACACCTTGTTGATTCTTGCATTGCCCGCTTTTCGAAGTCTTTGACTCTTCCCAATGTCTATGCTTTCATTCTATCCAAATTGCTGATCGCGCTCATGGGCTTCCCAAGACTTGGTGCGGCCTTTTACACCGAGACTGCTCATGAATGCACCTAAAGCGAGTTGTATGACGTGCGCCATGCATGGTATGTGGTTCCTCAACGCCGGCCACTCGATTCCAGAGGCCTCAAGTGTTGATTGCAGCTCGCGTGTCATCGAGTAGTTTGAGGAAGCATTATCAGTTGTAATACCAAGCAAACGGCCGTCAGTAAGCTCAAAATGATCCAGCACGTCCTTCAAATGAACGGCTAGCCTTGCTCCAGTATGTTGGCCCTTGACCTATCATCCTGAATTAGC
>Ga0307512_10000857_pt1 | contig 44792 bp, 40 predicted proteins | sample 14_EM_MG_FD_200267 | JGI IMG/M metagenome (GOLD analysis project Ga0307512, IMG submission 200267) | Populus trichocarpa ectomycorrhiza microbial communities from riparian zone in the Pacific Northwest, United States - 14_EM | ecosystem: Host-associated > Plants > Roots > Unclassified | place... | reverse complement strand
GAAGTTTCATGGACTTAATTGAGGGAACCGTTTGGTACAAACCCGGACCGAACCGGCTAGGGCCGGGTTTTGTTGGAACCGCTATATTAGAAACGGTCCGAAAACGGAACCGTTGCTAACACTACCCCCATCACGAATCCAGAATCCCGCGCGATCATTACAAATCCACTGCGAACACGAGCTACAGAAAGGGGTCAGAGACAGAGGCAGTGGCAATTGCAAACGCGGACGTTGTCTACACCTCGATCAGTGGTCTGCGGCATTCGCAGCATCCATCGATTTTGGCACTCCGACATGATACGTCTTGGATTTGCAACTGGCACACTCCTGGAGCTCCACAGGTGGAACAGAGCGCCGTTTATGAGTGGTAGCGACTTGGAGACGGTAATTTATGCAACGCAAAGGGTTGCAGAAGCATTAGCTGAAGCCTCACACCGGTAGATAATAGAGACATACTGGAACACCGCATTGCAGCAAAACAACATTTGGTCCATAGCATTTGAGGTACGCAGAAAGGAGATCTTGAAAGAGGTATGCTGAATCAACGCCCCACGGTGGATATTACACGCTCAAACCGGTACCAGGTTCGCGCACAAGTCCATAAAGTTTTGTCCCATTTTATTCACTCAGCAAGGGACAGTATAGCAGTGCGTGTGGAAGGTGGTGTATGCGGTCCAAATCCAACCCAGAGAGTGTCGCAAGCTGCAAACGAATGGCCACCGTCCACTCTACTTTGTGGCGGAACCAATCCCGCGGTTTATCTACATCAAATTTTACCATCGGGCGAATAACTGCGGTAAGTATGCTGATGGCTTTTATAATTCCATGATTGACGACAAGGACGGTCATATACCCTCGCCACTGATCATATTTACCTGCACCGCGTTCTGCCAGACTCTCCTGGAGTGGCAGAAGAACAAAGGCGTTCGTCCGAAAGCTTCCGAGTCTCAGCTGAAAGCGGACAGACCTGATCGCTCAAACTACTTCAATTCCAAGAATGACTCTGGTAAGAACACATCCTGCTGCGCTACAACGGGTCGCAAGGTGTTAACCTCGCCTGGCGTCGCAGACACATATGCATTCTCCATGAATACCTGGAACACACTACCGGAGAGCTACCGACAGAGGGTGTATAACAGCACTCTTGCTACTGTCAAGCGTCAGATCCAACAGGCGGAGATCCCAACGCCTAGTGTGATAATCAGCGTGGAAGCTTTGCGTGTTGACAATGCTATTCTTCTTGAGTAATTGACCTCAGAAGTGGCGCTGGAGGAGCATGAGATCGGAAGCACTGATCCCAACATCCCAATAGACAACAATTGCACAGATGAAGAACTGCATTTTGGGATGCCAAGAGGCAGCGGGAATTACGAAGAGGAAGGCGATCAAAGCAACGTGCACGATGCCATCCCCACCGCCAGCCGGCGACAACGGCCCGAGACTGAACTCGAGAGGTTTGATCTGGGAACCACTCACGTTGACGTGTATGAAGCTGAGGATGAAGACGATGGGTATGCGGATGAGGAGGAAGACGCATCGCAATTCGATGATGGATCAACGCAGAATATGGAGGACCGACGGCATAGTAGGTTTGAACTGGGAACCAGTGATGTGGACAGGTATGAGTGCGAGGATGGCGGCGATGCGGATGCAGATGAGGAGGAATAAGCATCACAAGCCGATGATGGATCAATGCAGAATGTGGAGGACTAAGGGCATAGTACTAGAGGGTGTGAAGATTGGACTGTATATTTCAGAACTGTAAATAACAATAATGGTGAAGCAAATGCAACGGCACGCGATGTATCCGAAGCGAAGACTGTATTGCAATATGGGACACAATCTCCAAGCTAAGCATATAGGGGGCAAGTGCGGCATCCGATATATAGCTATAGCAATAGCGGAGAGGTAAAACATGGCTATCGGCTGAAGCAAGGAATATACATCGCCAGGCATTGTGTAAACGGCTACAGCATGACTGCAGCCCCTGCGAAGAGTGTAACACACGTGTCGTTCTGATGGTGTGTATACCAGGCGCAAACTAATGTGGGTAAGTATGCAACGCGACCCGTCGCCTGGGCGACGGACAGGGTGTAATTCTCCATGAGAGGGTACGAGGTTCCGTCGGAGGCGTCAGAGCCGTCCGGAACACCCAGGTGTTTCCGACGGAAACTAGCGTTGCTGCTGACGCACTCTACCTCCTGGCGGAAGCAATCCCGTGTTTTACCTACATCAAATTTTATCATTGGGCGAATAACCCCATTAAGTATGGTCATGGATTATATAATTCCATGATTAATGACACGGACGGTCATGTACCCTCGCCACTCATCATGTTTGCTTGCACCGCGTTGCGCCATGCTCTCCTGGAGTGGCAAAAGAACACAGTTGTTCATCCGAAAGCTTCCATGTCGAAGTTGACAGCAGACAGACCTGATCATACGCGCTACTTCAATTTCAAGAATGACTGTGGTAAGAACCCATCCTGCTGCGCTGCAACGGGTCGCTGGTTGTTAACGTCGCCTGGCGTTGCAGACACGTAGTCATTCCTGATGAATACCTGGAACACACAACGGGAGAGCTACCAACAGAGGGTGTACAACAACACTCTTGCTACAGTCAAGTGTCAGATCCAACAGGCGGAGAGCCAAACACCTGCCATGGTCATCAGCATGGAAGCAGCGCGTGTTGACAATAATATTCTTCTTGACTATTTGACCTCCACAGTGGCGTTTGAGGAGCCTGGGATCGGAAGGGCCGACCTAGCCATCCCGATATTCCACAATTGCATGGATGGCGAACTGCATTTTGGGATGCCACGAGGCAGGGGGGATAATGAAGATGAAGGTGAGGTAAGTGACGAGCGCAAGGAAATCCCTGCAGCCAGCCAGCGAAGACTGCAAGCGACTGGACTGGAGGAGTTTGACCCGAGAACCATTGATGTCGACTCATATGTGAGGGAGGATGGCAATGACATGGATGCTGATTCGGATCAGGAGGAAGAAGGATCTCAAGCCGATGATGGCTCAACGCGGAATGTGGCGGACTGAGTGCATCGTATCAGAGAATGTCAAGATTGGACATGACGATGATGTCGATACAGATGACTAGGAAGAAGCATCGCAAGCCGATGATGGATCAACGCAGAATGTGGAGGACGCAGGACATAGTAGTAGAGAGTGTGAAGTTTGAACATGGCAATGATGCAGATGCAGATGAGGAGAAAGAAGCATCGCAACCGGATGAGGGATCGACGCAGAATGGTGAGGACCGAGTGCCTAGTACTGGAGAGTGTGGAGATTGGACATTATATTTCAGACCTGGAGAATGAGATAGTAGCGACGCAAATGCAACAGAAGCGATGTATCCGAAGCAAAGACTAAATTGTAATCAGTGACAACATCTGAAAAACAAATATGGGGAGAATGCTGCATCCGATATATAGCAATAGCGGAGGGATAGATGTGGCACTCAGCCGGACAAAGGAATCAACATCGCCAGGCATTGTGTCAATGGCTTCAGCAAAACTGCAGCGCCTGTGAAGAGTGTAACACACGTCTCATTGTGATGGTGTGTTTACGTGAGCACAAAGTAAAGGAGGTTGGTATGCAGTGCGACCCGTCGCCTGGGCGACGGGTAGCGTGTAATTCGCTGTCACAGGGTGGGAGGTTCAATCAGGGCCTTGGGAGCCAGGTGTTTCAGACGGAACCTTCGGTCATTGCTGATGGGGCTGCGCAATGACATCTACCTACATTGCATGTATCAGCCACCTTTCAAAGCAAAAATGCTAGACAGGACATATCGACTATCTCCTAAAATCAAGAGTCAACAGAGTGTGAACTGTTTTTGGCTTTGCATAATGCATAATCAAAGGGCTGTGAGTCGGCTTTAATCCAGAATAGAAGTATTGGATGCCTTTATGGGTAAAAATGCTAGCGACAATATCACTACTGCCTCCTGAAAATGAGCGTCAACAGACCGTCAACAGTCTTTGTGCTGGCGTCTTAACCTACACAGAAACATACTGCATTGTGTTGTACCGAAATCAAATTTTCAACCATCAGTCTTTCCTATACGTCTTTGTTTACCACTTCACTACTATGTATGCAATGTCTCACAGGGGTAACTTCGTTGTTGCTCGTAGCTCTAGAGTCGACAATCAAGAACTAGCAATCTTCTCGACATTACCATACCTATTGACATCATGTCAATTCCCATTACCCAGCGATCCAATACCTACCACCATGTCGGGTTCCCAATCTTTGAATACCACTTCGCTAGAGGTAATGATATCTTTCAAAAATGACCATGGCTTTATACATGATTTGAATGACCTTACTCAACAAGTCATATTTGATGCTTGGTGGGCTTCTATTAATGTGGGCTCGAAGCATTCTATTGCGTGGAAGAATGCTAGACATGAGCCTTCATGGCAGTTCTATTTGCATTGCGGAATTGGGGAAACCGGCAGGCCTGGCATCATATGCATCGTTTGTCACCAAGTTCTTCGACATCAATCTGAACATGGGACCAGCTCCATGGGCTAACACTTGCTGGCACAAGCACACATCCCAAAATTGAATGAATTAACAGACTCAAAGGTTACTGAATTGACTAGCTCAACGGTCGATCAAGCAGCACTGGCCATTTTGAAGGGGCATGGGAGTCATGGGATTACAATAGTACGGTCGCAGGAGCAATTCATTGGCAACATTGACTTCTAAGCTATATTGACTGTATTAACAGACAAAACGCCTCAAAGTTGCAGATAAGAACTTTGTAACTGCCGAATGTCACCACGACACTTGGAATCGCTATCTGATGTTAGTATTGGTTCTGGCTCATATACCAGGGAACGCAATATCAAACCATGAGCTACGGCGGCCATATAAGATATTACGCAGCGAGCGAGCGCTACCGTCAGCCAGCACCCTCAGCAACATCTGTTGGAGGGAATACGCACTGACTGTGGATGCAATTGAGAAGCAGTTGCCAACAAGAAATAAAGTTAGTTTAGCTTTGGACAGGTGGACATCAACAAACAAATTAGCAACAACGTCGGTGATTGCATACTAGATGGATCGCGATTGGGCAATGCCGGAAGTGCAACTCGCTCTCGATGAGGTCAATAGCCTGTTATTCTTCTATTTCAACAGCTGATTCAGGATAATTGGTCAAGGGGCAATATACTGGAGCAAGGCGAGCCAAGAATTTGAAGGAAGTTCTGGATTGTTTTGAGCTTACTGACAGCTGCTTGCTCCGTATTACAACTGTTAATGCCTCCTAAACTTACTCCATGACTTGGGAACTACAATCCACATTTCAGGCCTCAGGAATCGAGTGGCCAGCATTGAGAAATTACATACCATGCATGGCGCATGTCATTCGGCTTGCATTGAGTGCAATCATGAGCAGTCTCGGTGTCAAAGGCCGTACACAGTCGTGGGAAGCACATGAGCGCGATCCGCAGTGTGGAGAGACTGGAAACACATCCATGGGGATCAGTCAAAGACTTCGAAAAGAGGACAACTCAAAAATTAATAAGGTGTCCGCTCTGAAACCAGATTTGGCCAAGATAATTGAGAAAGTATGTGTTTCAAGATACTCTGAAAATTCTGAAACTAAACATCATCTAGCAGTGGATGCTAGCTGAATTGATGACATTGACACCTGGTTGTCAAAACGAGTTTATTGACTGTCAAACAGCCAAAGTACGAATCGATGTGCTTCCTATTATGGATGTGAAAACGCGGTGGAATTCGACACTGCAGTTACCTGAGCGAGCCTATTGGTTAAGAGTATTCACCCACAAGTGGCTGGAAAATCCCAATTACAGCGATTACAGATCACTCTACACAACAGATAATGAATGGACAATCATCAAGTACGTCGTGGAAGTGATAATGCCATTCCGATACTGAACTCCATGGATGTCAAAATGACATACAGTCACACTGTATCATGTCATCACGGTCAATAATGACATGTTCAATCATATCAATCGCGTTTTGCGAGCTTCACATAGGAAGAAAACCCAGTGGAGGCAAGATTTATACCTCGCTTCGAAGTTTGCTTGACAAAAGCTGTCCAAATACGATGTTGCAGTCACTTCAATGATGGGTATGCTTCTTATTTCAGCACACATTCTTGATCCTTTTTGCAAGTTGCGATCGTTTAGGAAATGGGACCAGGGAATGGATATCACTCCTGAGGACGAGACTTCGTATACTACGCAACACCAAGAGGCATTTCTAAAGTATGTGGAAAACCATTATAACACCCAACACAGATGATTGTCGGTTACAAAACTTAAAAATCTACACAGCAAAGACTTCATCCATTCAGCAACGGCTTCTCAATCTGGTCAATCATCTTACGATCCATATGATTTTTCCAATGGTGATGAAGAACGTGTAACGCCTAGAAATTTGGGTGAAAAGTCACCCGGACGAATGGATCGCCCAGCACGCGTATTGACAGCTGCCAGGCTCAATTGGAATTCGCCGCCTGAATCACCAAAGTACTGGGGGCAAGTTAATCCAAATCTTGATCATTAACACTCCGACCCTTTGGAGATTAGTAGTACATTTCGAATTCCGGGAATCACAGAATGGTGACGACAGCAAAAGCAAACGCACTGAATGTACGCCGATCTCTCCAGTGTGGAACGGGACATAGTCCCAATCATACCGCGTGGTGTCGGGGTGGAGTGCAGTTTTTCCATTGGATGAGAAGATATCCGCTGGAGGCAGTCAAAAACCACAGGTGAAACCCTTCAGGGAAACGTTGTACTAAGGCAGTATACTCGTGCCCATAATAGCATATTGGCTGGCAATGAGCCTGCCTTGGATAGGTCAGAAACCAATAATGACCTGGAATTGAAGCGAGAGGCAGAGGAAAAACAATTGCTCAAAATGGCCAAGGTCCACGAGTTTTTGGAGATGTGGCAGGGCAGCCGAAACCTACATACTACACAGTAGGAATCACGCACTCAAAACATGCAAATGACAGCCGTAGGATAAATTTCAGATACGGAAGAATGCGTCAAAGAATACTGGTCAATCTTTCAACATAATGGTCGGGCTGCATTTAAATTGTCGGAAAGATTACCATTGCCACCAGCTTTGTAGGCAAAGCAACTCGCTGGATGACGAACACAAGGATTGAATGTCCGCCGGAAACGGAGAATTGACCGTCATCAAACAGAAAGTGATGACGACAGTGCACCCGAAAGCATATCCGACACTGGAAATTGGCTGAACAGGAATTGTGACGTGTGCAATCCAACTGGAAGCGAAGACGGCTGTTAGGCAGATATAGTAAGCAACGAGTCCGGATAACCAGTCAGCGGTCCAGGTTTGGAGCGGAAAAACGGTTCTGTTTAGTTCCAGAACGATCCAAAAACACGACCTGCTGTGTCTTGGCAGTCCAAACCCGGCCCCGTACCCATCAACCCGCGGGTTTCGCCGGGTTTGGCTCGACCCATCAGGTCCAATCGATGGTTCCGCTTTGTGGGATTTTCTATTTATGGTCGCATTCAGATATCCTACTGTCAATTGCAAAATATTGACTATGGTACTGCATGGTCATTTTCTAATGTATTGACAACGTTTATATAGCAAACAAGTAGAGAGACGCACCCTGCCCCATCCTGAAAATGAGCGTCAATGGAGCGTCAAGAATTGATGGTCTGGCATCTTGGGTAATCTAAGTGGCGCTTGATCGCACGTATTGATAAACGAGTGATTACCGGGGTTTACGAGCAAATAAGCAAGTGATATTCCCGCGATAGACTCCTCAAGAGTAACAAGTTATTTCATTTACAATGGTGCAGCTACGTGTTCACGAGCGTTTTAGACTACAAAAACGGCCAAAGCTGAGTATATGGACTTTGACAGCCACAGCGCGCTTCAATCAACCATGATCTAAGGCCCAAGATCGTCGACACTCCATTTCACACACATTTTCATGATGTGGCAGGGAGTATGTGGCATTCATTTTGGCCTATAACGGATGGCAACACTTCCATTATGTGTAATCACGATCAAATCGCGTTTTTATTACCTGACTTACAGGAGCAAAAATTGTTGACGCCCAGTTGCCGCTGATTTTCAAGATGGGACACCGAGCGTCTTGCTTTCTTTTTTGTGTGTAAAGGTTGTCAATTCTGTTGTTATGTATAACCACTACAAAATTATTTCATAATAACTAGACTAACAAGACGTAAAATCATTGACGCTCGGTTGATACTCATGTTCAATATGGGGCAGGGACCGTGTCGCTTTATTTTTTGCCAATAAAGTATTGCGGAACGTCCATTACGTATAATCACTACTGAATGGCGTGTTGATTACCCGGCTTACAGTACCAAAAATGGTTGACGTTCCTTTGACGGTCATTTTCAAGATGGGACACCGAGCGTCTTGCTATCTATTTTGCGTATAAAGGTTGTCAATAATGTTGTTACGTATAACCACTGCAAAATCGCTTCATAATTACCAGACTAACCAGACCTAAAGTCGTTGACACTCTGTTGATGCTCATTTCCAAAATGGGGCAGGGAGCGTGTCGCTTCGTTTTCTGGGAATAAAGGATGGCAAAACTCCCAATATGTATAATGACTACCGAATCGCGTGTTTAATACCCGACTTACAGGACCCAAAATTGTTGACGCAATGTTTACTCTGATTTTCAAAATGTGACACGGAGCGTATTGCTTTCTTTTTTGCATATACAGGTTGTCACTACTGTTTTTATTTAGAACCACTACAAAAGTACTTCGTACTTACCAGACTAACAAGTCCAAAAATAGGTGACACTCTGTTGACGCTCATTCTCAAGATGAGGCAAGGAGGGTGTTGCTTTCTCTTTTGCCTATGGAGGGTGGCAACACATCCATTATGTGTAATCACTAGTGAATCACATTTTTAGTACCCGACTTACAGGACTTAACATTGTTGACCCTCCGATGACGTTCATTTTGCCACGCGCATAACCGCAATATGGAACCATTCACTTTGGCTTACCATATCAATAATGGTCTTGTGGCAGCTGTTCTGCGCTTTTCATGTACATTCTCCTTTCTAACTACATTGTTCTTTAATGATGCATATAAATATACCCTTTAAAATATACTTTAAAGTGTCTGCTAATTGTAGATGATGATAATACTCAAAAATGCCATTCCCTTCCGTCAACTCTCGTCTTCGCTGTCATGTTCACTCAAAAGGCTGCTGTTGTCTACAAAATGGCTGTTAGCTGCATTACCACGCAGCTGAAAGTGTACTAACCTGTGAATGGACCTTCATCAGTCAGCAAATCTGGAATAGAATCTTGTTGCGCATGACATCTTTGTCATATGGATACAGATTGAATAATCGAGCACAGGGAAGTGTGGAATGTATATACACATATGCAGGTGGCACACCCTCTGTTTCGGAGCTTTTAGTTATCGCACTGTCATCAGCTGGCGTGTTTCACATTCCGGGCCTCAGTGGCGCCGGTTGAGTTTGATGTGCACCAGTTTCTTTGCGCCTCCAGCAAATCTGTGGATTCTTTGCTGAACCATTGTGGCAAGGAAGGCTGCCGACCGTTTGATTTTCCCGAACCATTGCCAGGTGCCTTTCTATCGCAGCCTTCGCCTTGTTATGCACGGGAAACCTAACACCCCGCATTTTCTCTTCTCCAACATTGGCGTGTGGATTGTTGATTAGTTGTTGCGTTTCGTCAAAAGCGGCGCGCGAAAGCGTTTCTTTAACCATTTTGGCCATATTCAAGGCAAGATGCATGTCGGATTGTTCAAGCTGTACCCGACCTCATCGTCTTGCCATAGTAGCTGTTATGTTGACAACCTAGAAGAAATCAGTTGCTCCATCTAGAGTGCGAATCGGCTGTTACCTCAACTATATACGACGCTGTAGCCTCCTCTAAGGTCTATCCAGCAATTTTCATCCATTCCCCGGGATGTTTATCCCCAAATTTGTGTGCGGAAATTCCAGAAATGACAACATTGTAATGTTCAATTTCGTGGGCTGTGCGGAGAAATGGCTTGGTTCACCATGGGAGTTTCCCGTTATGGGCAGCGATGAATTGGTCACATAGCTCTCTCCGTACCTCAGCTGTGCCTTATACTGTTGATTGAACGTCGTCTACATCGATATGGATTGACTCACATCCGATTGCATGCTGCTTCTTCTTCTTGTAGCTTCCAGTTTTACGTAATATTTCTAAATAGGCCTCCTGGGTGATATTTTCTGTTGCGACGATTGCTGCGTCGCGGTGAACTAACGGGTGTCTGCGTTGCTGCTGTGTCTCACCCGGTGGCGCATTGTGTGAAGTGCCAGTCATTTCGCTTGATTCGGCTTCAATCGCACCTTGTTGAACTATGTCTGGAGCTATGACTTGCCGTTGTGGAATGGTGAGGAAGATGATCACGAAAAGAAGTGGGAAGTCCTGAAGATTATATACTTAGCCTCAGGTCAAAATGGAACCAGTGACAGCCAACTGGCACCATCAATTCAAGCTGAATCCGGCTGCGTATAGCTGCACTGCGTATAGCGGCAGGGGATTCCAACAGCCCCGCGGTTTGCAGTAAGTCGGTGCAATGTGATATGTATGTTTTCAGGGATAGATCATGATAAACGTCAGCTGTTATCTCATGATTGATAGATATAAGAAGGAGATTCTTCGACGGAAAGGACTGCTGGGGATGTTTGTCTCAAGCCATCGCCGGGATGTTACATGAATCACATGCTAACCATCCAGCCTTATTGTATGGTTTGCAAGACTGTTCCCAATGAAGTGACGGTCAAAACGCTGATTCTGCTTTGGTTGAAATGATGAAACCTACCAACCTTGACATAAAAGATTCAGCTTGCCTCCATGTGGTCCATATCTTGCAACAACCAACATCTCGCCCAACAACAAGGTCAACACTAGATACAATGGTCAATGCTCCGAAAAAAAACCTTTTGAGACTTCCAGTGGGCAATTACGGCAAATCAACAAAGAAATCCACACGACGACGTCATCAAGCGAATATAGGCAAAAGTGGCTTGGAGGCAGAGAGGTCCGAGCGTTCGGTGCGTTGCGCAGGTTACGATCTAGAAAGCAGCTTCCGGCGGAGAGACGACAGGAAACGCAACTTTCATGCAACAAAGAAAAAGAGAAATTGATCGAGGATGATGTGGATAGAGATACCACAGTGGTGAGAAAGCGAGTTCAAGATGCAGAGACAGCGATTATGTAAGAGGAGGAACATATGATGAATGTTGAAAAGGCACGATCGACCACCACAAAGCCTGAATCAACATTCAAGAAGATGTTGAATGCTTTCGGAGACAGTCTGAGCAATCATGCAAGTTCCGCTGATGAGGAGGATGGGGAAGACGAGGATGAAGATGAAGCAGATACAAAGCTTGGCAAGCTGAGCGAAGATGATGAACTTGGCTGGGTGATGGGCACAATCTCCTCAACGGTACAGACCCTCATGGAGAGCTTTGGGCAGATGGAGATGACGCTTGAAGAATTGAAGAAACCGGGATGGCGGGACACAGCCGACTACTTCCGTGGGAGAGAAATGAAGTACGGGACAACTGAATTGAAGGTTCCGTCAGTTATGAAGCCCTAAACAGACACGACTGTAGCCACACCATTACCAACAACATTTGGAGAGCTTATGCAGGTTCTTGAAATCGTCCCCGGACAATCCCAAATGCCTCAAGTGACGTCTCGCCAGGGAAGTAGTCAAATGAGGCTGCATTCAGAGAAACCCCAGGCAGACAATCACATAGTATCTCTCATGCCTGATGTGGTGCCGGATTCGTCACCATGGGAGATTAAGACACCAGTTCAACCCGTGAGCATTTCACTGGTGTTAACAATGGGTCCGGGCAACACGCCGGCGGACCGGGTTTTGACTACCTGTTCGGTTCAGTTCGGTTCCAAACAGGGCCACAAAACCCGAACCACTCATGTCTTCGCGGGTTGTTTCCCGGACCGGACATAGAACCATGCATATTTGGCTGGGTTGGAACGGGACCGCGGTTCAAACTTTCCAGTTCCTGGAGCTTTGTTTCCAGTTAAGTATTTGAGTTCTGATCGTGTCATGACATGATCAATACGTAGATTGTGCAGTTGTAGGCGCTCTTTCACTTCCCGCTCTCAGCTTTGCAATCCGACTGATTTTAGTTGAGTGGCTGTGAAATAAGGCCGATTATCAAGCTCAAGTCGCAGGTTTTCGACTGCCACCCAGCGAATATTTGTCGTATCGCATATCTGAAAATGGGAGGGGAGAGAGGGGCTGAGACTGCACGATCTACTTATAGATCTTTTACGATACGATCAGAACTCAAATACTCAATAGGAGCGAAAAATCTGGGCTTGCAATGGCCGTGTTTTGAGGTGGAATCCCGCCCAAATGCAACATTCAGGGGTTTTGATGAGGTTGAACCGTTGCAACGGTTCAGTTCCGGTTGGAACCCTAACCTGGAACTGCTCTAGAGGGTTGGAAATGTTGCTAACACTACATTTCCCCCAGCGTATAGCGTCGCCAGCTGATCAGCATATAGAAATCTGGTTGGGATGAAGAGATGGTGACGGCTGCTGCGTCAACTGAGGAATAGATAGCCAAATAGGTATTTTTGATGATGTATGTCTATTAGAAGCAATTTTTAACTACTTTGTTACGGGTCAGATTTTTCTGCGATTGATTCACCAAATTGTGAGAAAAGATTATACTTCAGTGTATGTGCAAGGGTCGTACTGGCCATGCAAATATTCCGGACACCAAATCGAGTACATTGACGAACAGTACACTGTATAAGGTGTTGCCTGTCAGGGTTAAATGATGAAACAAAATCTAAATTTGAGACCAAATTTAATAACAAAGTTTAAGTCAGTGATGTCATAAGACTCATAGAAGGAGCAGTCCAAGTACATCCGAAACCAGGATGAATGACAGTCGTCAGTCGGCATTAATCAATGCAGCCAACTACATAACTCTCGGCTCAGACTTCCTGCACATGGTTGAAAAATCGAAAATTGTGTATGGTACGTCATGGAAGGTGAGGAGAATGGGCTGGATAAGGAATGGTGAGGACGTTGCGCTATCCATATCTAAAACTAGTACATGCATGTTTATGTGTTAAATTCCCAGCCGAATGCGCAGATATGCGATGGACTTACGTCATTCATCACGCAAATGACGTGGATAGTGGTGCCTCAGAAACTAAGATGTCTCGACGATTTTGGATTCGGATGATGATACATAGCAACAGTACACTCGGTGCGAAAAATGGCAGTATGGATTTTATGTACAATTGTTGAGCACCCAACGACCGTGGGTATGTCTCTAAGGTGAGCTCACAGGTAAGAGTCAGCGGAGGGTCTACCATTATTGGCATTGCATTATGGAAAATTCAGATGGTTTATCTGCAACGTTCATTCATAATTGAACTATAGCCCGCCTTTCTATTCAAAAATGGTTGTGACAGCATCGCTTCCATGTCCTAACAATCAGCGTCAACGGAGTGTCAACAACTTCTGGCCTTCCATCTTAGCAGATGGCAGGGCTATGCGGCAACATTAAACCATAATCGAAGTATCGGCTGCCTCTCTAGGCAACCATGCTTTCCACTACTTCGTCACTGTGCCCTGACAATGAGTGTCAACGGATCGTCAACAATTTCAGGCCTTGCATCTTGCAATATCAAGGGGCTGTGAGACTACATTGATCATTAATCGAACTATCGACCGCCTTTGTAGGCAAATGTTCTTTCAACAACATCGTCGCAATACCATGAAAACAAGGGTCAATGCAGAGTCAACGATTTTATGCCATGCATCATGTATTATCCTCGCGCTACAGGACTACTTTGATGCATAATTGAACTATCGGCCGCCTTTCTAGGCAAAAATGCTTTCGACGATGTCGTCACTATGCCATGAAAATAAGCATCAACGGAGCGTCATTGATTTTATGTCTTGCATTGTGAAATATCAAGTGGCTGTGAGACTGTCTTGATCCATAATCGAACTAGCTACCGCCTTTCTAGGCAAAAATGCTTTCGACGATGTCGTAACTATGCCATGAAAATAAGCATCAACGGAGCGTCATTGATTTTATGTCTTGCATTGTGAAATATCAAGTGGCTGTGAGACTGTCTTGATCCATAATCGAACTAGCTACCGCCTTTCTAGGCAAAAATGCTTACGACCAGATTGTTGCCATGTTGTAAGGGCATGTATACACCCGCGATAGGCCTCATAGGTATAAGTATGGTAATTATCAGAATACGGTTGCAAACGTGTATGTGAGTGATAGTATGTGCAGATGTAGAGGTGAGATTATCACTAGAGATCTAAGGCTCGTACCGAGCCGACTCTATAGAATAGCTTTTACCCGGCCCCAGGTCATCTGTCTCAGTTACATTATCCCCGTCTTTAGGAGCAGACCTGTTGGGAAGCATATACCGTATAATAGAAAATGAACCGAAAGCATTGGACAATCCTGCCACGTATGTACTTGGACAAACTCAAAAGTCCAGTTACCGATTGGTAGCACTCATGGTGACCTTTGTGAGGATCCAGCCCACGGGGAAACTGCACCTCTCATTGACTGAGATTCGGAGGTGGTAAAACCCGTGCCGACGCCATTTATACCTGGTCGAGATCCAAACATGTAACAAAGTATGGGCAAGAGAAGAGAAGAGAGGAAACAGAAGAAAGAACGCCCAATGGATAACTTTCCTCCAGTCCAGAGTTCCGGAACTCTATTGACCCATTCTTTCCGCTCCCGAGCCTCGGATGTCAATTCCTCCTTAACTCCTCTCCTGAACTCATACAGCATGCGACCTGCCATCCAGGAGCGCACCCGTAGGTTGTGTATCTCGCTGTTGGTCACTGTCAGAACTTGTCAGGGTGGTAATGCTTCCGCGCGTGACTAGGCAGCGATGGGGGCTTCCGCTGCCGGCATCGGTCGTAGCCGTCAGTCGTATAGGTCAATTGCGTGTAGTCTCATTCGTACACGCCTAACACGTAAGATCCTCTAAGATGGTTATACTTATCAAGTTCAAGCGAGTTTGCGCAGTCCGAGCTCTGGAGTAGATATTTTACAGCCGGTAGTCATCGGTAAGTGGGAGTGACTCGTAGATGCTACATGACTCGGCAATGGTCTTTGGAAGTCCAGTTTTGGTGGCCATCCGGTCGACTTCATGGTTGCGCTTTTTGACTTGTCGCTAGGACTTCTTGGTAGACTTGCTGGTGAGTGTCTCGGCAGACATGTCGGTCGACGTCTTTGTAGACTTGTCGGTGCGTGTCTCGGTAGGTCACCTCCAGGTGGGCTTGTCACTTGTCAGTAGGACTTGACTGATCTGACACGGGTATCTCCCTCTTTTTGAAAATTCGTTGCTCCGTTGACGACTTGATCATATCAATTGTCGATTGCCATTGTGGCTCGCTAGAAGTGTAACTTCGATCTCCCAATTGATATAGGGATTCATTGGTGATTCGGGATTGTAATTGTAATCTCTCTGATGCATCACTTAATGCAGTTCAGCATATGTTCCTTCGGCTTCGGTCGTCCTTCTGTGTCGCCCGCTGTCTTGTGTCTATCCTGACTTGCTCTGCCTGTTGATATACTGTCGTATGAGATGTCCCAATGCGCTCAATCTCGACATCATTGCAACGGCTATGCCTTGTCGTGACTTCTTATTCCTGTTGACTTACTGTGGGATGAGGCGTCCCAATGCGCTCAATCTCAACATGATTGCAACGGCTATGCCCAGTCGTGACTTGTTATTCCTGTTGACCTACTGTCGGATGAGGCATCCCAATGCACTCAATCTCAACCTCATTGCAACGGCGCCTTGTCGTGACTTTGGGCAATGATGTGAGTTTTCGATTCTGGCATCGTCATTGCCAGCGGTTCTCATGTAACTCACTGGTGACCATTGGAGGATGGTAGAATGCGCCAATTGCATCAGCATGGCAGTACATCATTGATCCATATCTAACACGTAAGCTTTACAGTATGTAGTTATACTCACAGCGATTGGAGTGTGCCTGCGCTTTCGGAAAGACGCTGTGCATATGCTGATTCCGGCATCTCTTGATGCGGCATCTGATAGGATCTCGGTACAAGTCCTTCGGATCATAGCTTGGGTGCGTTCTTGGTAGACTTCCCCTGGCCATCAGTTGACAGCTTCAGTAGAATATCCGTTGGCTTCCCAGTAGTCATTTGGTAGCATTGTTCCGCATTCAGTTCTGTATGCTGTTCGGCAATAGTCTCAGATTCTTTGGTACGCCATTCGGTAAGTGTCTCGGTCGGTGGCTTGGCACGGTAGCGCTCCCAGTAATCCTCTGATTCGATCTCCATGTCAAGTCCATCGGCAGTGATATCTGACACTGTGAGATCTCGGTCATCATCTCTTGGTAGTGGTCTTGACTGTCTCTTGCAACGCCATTAGGTAGACTATTCAGTAAACTATTCGGTAGACTATTCGGTAGACTATTCGGTAGACTATTCGGTAGACTATTCGGTAGACTATTCGGTAGACTATTCGATAGACTATTTGGTAGACTATTCGGGAGATCATTTGGTAGACTATTTGGTAAACTATTTGGTAGACTATTTGGTAGACTATTCCGTAGGCTCAGTGGTCATTTTCGAACTCCTTCACGACCAATTCGGAAGCCATATTGCAGTTGTTCGATATCTCGTTCGGGACTGTTTAAGTATTACCATTTGCCCTCATTCGGCATGGATCGGGCTCGTTTGACTGGTCGTCTCTCTGGTGCATTTACAGGCCAACTGGACATCAGTCATATACTAGGAGAACTTATCATCTTAGACCGCAGGGTGCGTTCGCTGGCTGCCTCTCCTCCCGGTGTGCTCGTTGATTCATCTGTTGGTGTGTTTGCCATCACTTGACTCGGTTGACTTATCGTCATTCTCTGAGTCCACTAGTCGATTCATGTCCAGGTGAACTCCCGGTAGGGTAATTGTTTGCGGTAGGGGTGGTGATTCCGGTACAGTCATCCCTTTCGGTAAATGTCATTGCTCTGCCGGCGACTAATCTCAGATAGGTTTGTGTGGAACATTGATTGGAAGGGCTTGATTCGGAAGTCGATTGCAGTTGTCAATTGTCATTGTAGTTGTATAGCTTGGGTTTGCCGAGTCTGAGGCAGGATCCATTGGGGTGAATTCTGGTTAATGTAACTTCGAAACAGATATGGCATTGTATTTGGTATTGTAATCGATGATGTATTTGGTATTGTAATTATCATTGTATTCGGCATTGTATTCGGTGCAGCAAGGCAGCCGGGTCATATACCTGCGTCTCGGCATTCAATTGCTAGTTTCGTGTTAGTTGCCATAGTCAAGGGTTGATTGTCATCCGTCACCGAGCATCTCTGGGTTGGGCATATTGGCGCTCGAAAGTCCAATTCTCATCTTCTCAATGATAGCTCTTTTCCTCAATAGGTAACATTCTGCATGATCGTCGTCTCTAGTGTCTGGAACATTATCTCATGCCCGGGCATCCAATTGCTTCTTAAGTCTTCGGCGTTCGTAAGTGGGATCTTCAGTCTCAATTGTCATATTTCTTCGGGGTTATCTCCGAACTGCGCCATCCATGTCAGCCAAAGAATCAAGAAATGATGGAAGCGGTGGAAGAGAATATCCAGGAGCCCTGGTCATTAACGGTTCGCCCACACAAGAGCCGAGCCCTGCTGTCCGGTCACACACTTCGGGTCTCGGTTAGCCAGCGGCAGTCATTCAAGCGCCACCTCGGAGGGACTCTTCTGCCGCAACTACCGCCGCTGCTCTCTGCTCATCGCGTCCAGCTCTTGGGTCTGTATCACATGGTGAATCCAAGATGATGTCTTCCGAAGTCACTCCCAGCAGCCCTATGCATTCCCCAGTCGGTAGGGTAAATGTTTGGTCGACTTCAATGCTAGTTAGAAGATTGTCCGAATGCAGTTGCTTCAATTGTCTGTATACCCGGACCGCTTCCCTGCAGCTTGTCATTTTCGGCTTCTGAGACCTTTGTTACCACTGCCGTGGTCATCGGCGTCATTTCCTCGGCTCCACACGCACTCATTGACCGCAAGGAGTCAATCGAGCCCAGTCAATGTCGGGATGTTGTTAGGGAAACCACGGTAAGCCAAGTACTCAATGGTACGTCCGGATTGACACGACTAGCACGTCTGATCTGTCTACCGGTGCGAGATGGTCCACGCACTGGACTGTAATCAGCGTCTTCCGGCTGTCCTTTGCATGTTGCATCACACCTCTGGTCATGTGAGGGTGATGATGTGTGCCACTCGATGGGATATTCGGAGTCACTTGAGAAGCCTCGGTGTCTTTATACAAAGATGCTTGTTATGCCGCGGTCGATAAGAGCCTGTACGCGTTGGATCTCGACATCAGATTTTCAATCAGAATCGCCATTAGTGCCTGCGCCATCAATAGTTTTTACTTTCTCAGTGTCTGAGGATCGTTGACGCTTGATTTGTCAATTACGGCCTTTGTCATTAATGTATTTGCTGTCGAAGATCATTCAGAGGGTAGGTGAACTTCGATTGTCCATAATCCTCATGCTCTGAGGTCATCATGGTTGATGTAGTCATTTTCGTCGTTGTAGACAGTCTGCGGAATTGAGTCGGTCAATGAATGCAAATGCACTTCACACTGCACAGTGTATAGCCGCTCTAAGTTCGATTCAATCGAGGGAAAGCTTCTCATGCTCTATTTCCTCCAAATGTGGGGTGTCTTCTCCGTAAGTGCACTTCGCTTGTGCAGACCTTCTTGGAGGTAAGAGTGCTTCATTCAGAGACTGATCAACCTCAGTAGGTATTGTTCGCTCGAGTAGTGTTCACTAGTTTGGCCGTAGAATGCTTCTGCGAGATTTCTAGAGCTGTAGGTGTACACGCAAACTGGGATAGGTGCACTTCGCTCAAGTAGAAGAATTGTAGTCGCAACTGTGCTGACTCAAAATTGGCTCTGAATTGAGCTTTTGGTTTTCGATGATGCGGCATTCAGGGGTAGTGTCACTCCGTCCATGGTAGCTGCTTGGTCTGGTGATTGCGCTCAATTGACGAGTAGGCATGCTTGTACTCTTGATCCTCGTCTTCAATGTTGGTGACGCGCCTTGTGTGCCAATTACTCTCTGAGCTCTCTAGGTATCTGCCGCGATTGACGTGTTCATGGGTGCAGTCGCGACTCCCCAGCTGATTCGATCATCTGCGATGTTTATTATTGGCTGGGTGGTGTCCGGCAAGATAATCATCGTCTTCATTGGCGGTGACACGCCTTGTGCGCCAATTGGTCTGTGATCTCTATTTCGCTGCCATCAGGCTCAATTGAAGGATGGAACGGTCAACGCGTCGTGCTTCTCAGTAATGATGCTTTAGTATCGTTTGGCAGGCAGTATTCTGAATTATTCACTCCATGGAGTCGCGTCCGAAAAGGGGTAAAACTTGTGAACTCGTAATCCTATTAGCGAAACGTATCCATCTACCAAATGGGCGATGATAGTGTAAGGGCACATATTCCTGCGTTCGGCCTCATAGGTATACGTATGGTACTTATAGGGATACAGTTGCAAATGTGGATGTGAGTGATAGTATGTGTGGATGAAAGGTAAGATGATCACTAGAGATCTAAGGCTGGTACCAAGCCAACTATATAGAATGGCCGTTACCCGGCCCCGGGTCACATGCCGCCGTTACATATGTCCCACAATAAGCGTCAATGGAGCGTCAACGATTTTCGATATTGCATCTTGGAAAATCTGACTGCAATGGGACGTAGAAAACACACAATGAAACCATTGGCAGCTCATGTTCGTAAAAATCCTTGTGACGATATCGCGTCCGTATCCTGTCATTCAGTGCCCGCACTGCGTCAACAGTGTTGGTGGAGGCTCAGAACGCTACACAGCAATGAACTGCATTGTGTGGTTCATAAATCAAGTTTCACGCGGTCATTCTTTGCAATCCAACCTTCTTTACAACTTCATAAATCTGCATGCAATGTCTTACAGATCTGTGTTTGTTACTTGTAGCAGTAGAGACAATATTTAAGAACCCGCAGCGTGCTTTGATGTATCATCACTTTCAGCAGTCTTTCAGATCGGATTACCCAGCTGTCGAATTCCTCCCGCCATCTCGGATTCAAAATCTTTGAACACCTCATTTTTTGAGGTTACGATCTCTCCCAAAAATGAAAGTGTCATTATTCGTGATTTGAGCGACGTTACTCTACAACTCATCTTTGATGGTTGGTGGGCTTCAATAAATGTAGACTCGAAGCGTCCTAATGCTTGGAATAAATCTAGACATGCACCTTTGTGGATATTCTATTTACACTGAGGAAGTGGGGAGACCGGCAGCCCTGGTATCGTATGTATCGTTTGTCATCAAGTTCTTCACCATCCATCAGAACAAGGGACTATGTCAATGGGGAAATACTTGCTGCTAAAAGCTCACATCACAAAGTTGAACGAATTAACAGAGTCAGATGTCACTGAATTGAGTAGTTCCACGGACGATGAAATAGCTTTGGCAATCCTGAAATGGCAAGGAAGTCGAGGAATCGCAATAGTAAGTTCATAGAGGAAGAACTGATTTGATATCGAGGTTGATCCATATTGACAGAAATGACAGCCAAAACGTTCTTAACTGGCAGCAAAGGACTTAGAAATTTCCCAATTTCTCCGAGACAGATGGAATCGCTACCTCATGTTACGATTTGTTTCGGCTCACATTCCATGGAACTCTATATCAAATCTAGAGCTACGACGGTCATATAAAGCGTTACGTGATGACTTAGTGCTGCCATCAGCTTGGATCCACAGTGTAAAGACGCATACGCCGGCGTCCGGCTGCATAGGAATATGGTTGCACATGTGGACTCAAGTGACTATATATGTGGATGTGTAGGTAAGATTGTCGCTAGAAATCTAACGCTCGTGGCGAGCAGACTATATGGAATGGCCGTTACCCGGTCCTGGACACGTCACGTGCAGCTGTGCCATTAAATCATCCCCCTCTTCAGACGCAGACCTCCTGGGCTGCCAAAGCCAGTATAACAGAAGAGATGGAACGGGAAACAAAGAATGAAACAATGATCCTACGTACCCAATCGTACGAACCGATAAGTCCCATAACCGATCGTTACAGCTCTATGGTGACCTTTCGGGGGATCCGGCGCACATGGAAAATCCACCTCCACTTGTTACTCCGAAGGTGGTAAAAACCCTTGCCTACGCCATTTGTACAGGGCCGAGATCCAAAGAAGAGAAGAAGAGAAGAGACAAACAAGAAATCATCCAATAGGCATCCCGTCCGCCATATCTCCACTTCCGAACAGAACCCATACTCCTCCGACCATCCATTCCCGTAGCCTGTATATCTTGGCGTAGGTCATCGTCGCAATTCACCAGGGTGGTAGAGCTTCCGCTCATGACTTGGCATCGATGGGAGCTTCCGCTGCCGGCATCGTTCGTAGTCGTCGGTGATCATCAATCGTATACGTCAATTGCGTGTAGTCACATTTGTAGACACCTAACAAGTATCCTCTTTAACATGGTTATACTTACCAGTTCAAGCGTGCTAGTGTTGTCTGAGCACTGTGCAGTGCTTCCGCATGCTCTGTAGAGTATATCTTGCAGCCGGTAGTCATTGGTACTCGGCATTGAGTTGTAGGTTCATCTTGATTCGGTAATCATCTTTCAAAGTCCGCATCGGTGACCATCCGGTAGACTTCATGGTTGCGCCCTCCATAGGCGGCTTCAGTAGAATCTTGGTCGACTTTGTATACTTGCCTGTCAACTTCTCTGTAGACTTCTCGGTCGACTTCTCTGTGGCCAACTCGGTAGACAGCTTCGGTAGAATATCCGTTGGCTTCTCGGGAGTCATTTGGTCGACCTCTGGTAAGGTGGTTCAGCATTCCGTTCGGTATGTTGTTCGGTAAACGTCTCCATCAGTGGCTATGTCCGGTTGGGCTCCCGGTAATCCTCTCGTTTGATCTGCATGTGAAGTCGTTCGGCAGTGATATCCGTCGCTGTGAGATCTCGGTGATTATCTCTTGGTAGGTATCTCGACTATCCTTTGTGATGCCGTTCGGTACGTTCGGTTGTCATTTGCCATCTCCTTCAGAACCCATTCCGTAGCCATATCGCAGTCGTTCGGTTTCTCGTTCGGAACTGCTTCCGCTGACTGCTCACCATCACCATGGCCGTCGCCATCGCCATCGGCCATTGCATCGATATATCTAACTTGTAAGCATCCCGGTAACCGGTCATACTCACCAAACTTTCAATTGAGCTAGCACTCGAGTTCTCCCAATTTCTCGTGAAAAACTCCGCAGGCCCATCAGTGATCACTGTTGCAGCTTTGGAAGCAGCTTCGGTAGTCATATTCGCGGTATATCCTCCCTTCGGAGGTCAGGGCCCCTGCTACGACTTTCCAATTCTTATGCGAGTCCGTTGCGCCCTCCGCTCTACCTTTCTCTGTCAGGTCTGGGCAGCCGACCATTGGGATATCGACGATTCTCTTGTTCACGTCGGTAGCCAGTGTGTCGGTAGCCTGGGCTGTCTTGATAGCCGGTACTCATCATAAGGTTCAACGGCTGCTAAGGTGCTAAAAGTCATGCAGTAGGTCTCTCATATCCGATCTCGTAATCAAATCGTCTAGAGGGTCCATCTGCCGGGTTCCTGTGTCCATTCGATCACTCAGGCCCCTTTGCAGGTCGTGATATGTCTCAAATACAGATCGCACGAATTCGTACAACTGCTTCTGCTCTGTCATCTGCATTAGCTAAAGAATCAACAGCAGATGGAGGCGATGAAGAGTAAAATCCAGGAGGCCTTGTCATTAGGGGTTCACTCACGAATGGACCAAGCCCCGTTGTCCAGTCACTCCCTTCCTGCCTCGGCGAGCCGGTAGCAGCCATTCAAGGATCCCATGTGGACGCTCTTCAGCCGCAACTACTGCTGCTGCTCGTTTCTTGCTCATCCAGCCCACGAGGGTTACCACTTCTGATGTATAGCCTCCTTGGTTCCACTCTACCGCAGCTCTAGCAATCCTAATCACAAACTCCACACGTTGTGGCTAATGCCCGCTCCCGGACGATGCCAGCCGGTTGACGACTGGACAATCGTGACATCCCTTCTCGCCGGGTTTAGAGGATCAGCAGGCAATTGCCATCCAACCGCCGCGGATCATTATCAACAACTAGTTCCGAACTGGAACCGTAAAAGCTCACAGTTTAGATTTCATGTATCTTCCTCACCCGTGCACAGGTGGTCTATAAACAGTGCCTTAGCCCAATGTAGGTGGTAAAAATAACCTCGAGATCAAGAAGTCTCGGTATCAGTGGGCCCCCAGTTCTAGTCATTGGGACACCCGATTGCCATCTCGATGGAGAGACAGGCTGGCGGTCAACGTAGTACCGCAGGATAAATTCGGATTTCGCTCATTTCCTGGTCGCTTGATAGTTGTTCACGACTGGTAGTAGTTCCGAATCGCTGCTGGGTGTCGGGTGCAGGGCATCCGAGTTTGTAGCATCGTAGGTATTGGTGACTGAATTCGCAGAAATGGTAATCGCTCGACTGGGATCGACTTCGGTGGTGTCAATTGAATAGCAAGCGTCTTGCTCTATGTAGCATACGTGGTCGTTACAGTGGGTATTCACTGAAATCGTAGGTGGACATCGAGTATCTGATCACAATATCATCATTCCCGTCGTAAGTGAGCTTCGCCGGATGGCATCACCTCCGTAAGTGAACTTTCATCGTGTAGTTGATCACATTAGGCGGATTGCGTCCGCCGAAAGCCGCTGCTTCGTAGGCGCAGCGTTCAGGGGTAATATTGTCGTTCTCGTCAATCGCGATCTCTTCATTGCTTGGTGCTGCTCAATTGACTGCAGTCGATTGTAATTGTACTCGTAGCAATAGGATATATACGATTTCCTCTTGTGGGGCGTCTGTGGGAGTTGTCTCTCGACTTGTAGCAATGGTCGACATTGTTGACCCGTAATGCGTCTCGCTGCCGAGTGGATCTCCGAAATAGTCTCTGCTGTTGACAATTCACCTGGTTGAAGGATGAACGTCTGAAGATTCGTCGCTCGTGTAATCGGTAGGTATCTGGACTCATGTCGCAATGCATTTTCGCATTGTTGACTTCGTATTCTTCTGCGTCGAAGTAGGGGTAAACTCGCTAATCCCGTGAGCGAAACATATCCATTTACAGAAAAAGCAATATTAGTGTAAGGAAGCATACGCCAGCGTCCGGCTGCATCGGGATATGGTTGCACACGTGGACTCGGGTGACTATATATGTAGATGTGTAGGTAAGCGTATCGCTAGATATCTCAGGCTCGTGGCGAGCTGACTATATGGAATGGCCATTACCCAGTCCTGGACACGTCACGTGGAGCCGTGCTGTTACATTCAGCCACATTTGCCGGAGACAATATGCACTGACCGTGCATGCAATTAAGAAGCAATTGCCGTCACGAAATATAGTCATTTCAGCTTTGGATAGATGGACATCAACGACCAAACTAGCCATAACGTCGGTCATTGCGTACAATATGGATTGAAATTGGGCATTGAGTGAAGTTCAATTCACATTCGATGATTTTGGTCGCCAGTCATCTCCACATTTTAAAAGCTAATTGAGGATGATAGGTCAAGGGCCAACAGACTGGAGCAAGGCTAGCCGTACATTTGAAGAACGTTCTTGATCGTTTTGAGTGTACCGACAGCCATTTGCTTGGAAATACGACTGATAATGCCTCCTCGAATTACTCGATGACACGCGAGTTGCAATCAACACTTCAGGCCTCTGGAATCGAGTGGCCTGCTATGAGGAACTAAATACCTTTCATGGCACACCTCATACAGCTCGCTTTAAGTACATCCATGAGCTGTCTCGGTGTGAAAGGCCGCACCAAGTCCTTGGAAGCCCATGAGCGCGAGCAGCAATGTGGAGAGAGTGAAAGCATACACATTGGGAAGAGTCAAATGATGCGAAATGAGGGCAACGCTAGAATCGATAAGGTGCCGGCCATGCAACCATGTTTAGAAAAGATAATTGAGAATGTACGTATTTCAAGACATTTTGAAAGTGCTGAAACTGACCTTCATATAGCAGAGAATGCTTGCTGTATTGATTACGCTTACACCTTGTCATCAAAATGAGTTCATTGACTGTCCAGAAGCCAAAGTAGGTATCACGGTACTTCCGATTATGGACGTCAAGACATGTTGGAACGCGACCATGGTCTTGCTCGAGCGGGCCTTGCAATTACATGAATTCACACGCGAGTGGCTTGAAAACCCAATATACAGTGATTACCGGCCACCCTTTGCAACTCAAGTTGAATGGACCATTGTAAAGTAATTGATTGAAGTGTTGAGGCCATTCCGATATTGGACCCTGTGGATGTCAGTGAGGCATACAGTCACATTCCATCATATTATCACAGTGTACAATGATATGTTCAGTCATGTGGATGGCGTAACACGTGTTTTGGCTACGAAGAAGACTCCATGGAAGAATGCATTGTTCTTCGCGGTGAAGTCAGCCCAACAGAAGCTATCCAAATATTATGCTGAAGTGACTCCATCGACGGGCATGCTTCTCATTTCTGCACATATCCTCGATTCTTTCCGGAAGGTGTGATTGTTTAGAAAGTGGGACAAAGGACTGGATATCAATCCTGAGGACGAGACATCATATACTGCCCAATACCAGGAGGCCTGCCTGAAGTACGTGGAGAATGAATACTGTGGCGAACATCGACGTGTGCCAGTTGATCAACACGAATGCTTACCGAGGCGCAATCATATCTCCTCTGGAAAGGTTTCAGGATCCTGTCAATCGTCCTTTGATCCATATGATCTGTCCAGCAATGATGAAGAATACTTAACGCCTAACAATGTGGCTGAGAATACACCGGGAGGAAGCAATTGCCCAGCACGCTTATTGCCCGCCGCCAGGCTCTATCTGAATTTGCCGCCTGAAGCACCAGAGAACTGGGGGCAAATTAATCCAAATCTCAATGATGACCACTCCAACCCAGTGGAGATTAGCAGTATATTTTGGTTAACGGACATAACCGACTAGTGGCATCAACAGGAGGAAACGCACTCCGAGTACGCCGATCTCTCAAATGTGGCGCGCAACATATTCCCCATCATCCCACATGCTGTCCGAGTGGAGGCCAGGTTGTCCCTAGGCCGATATGTTACTGCCTGGAGGCAGTCAAGACCCACAAGCGGGACTCTTCGCGAAAAATTCGTTGCAATGCAGTTTGCTTGAGCCAACAACTGGATTTTGGCAGGCGCTGACCCAGATTTGGATACAATGAACAATGAAAACGACTCGGAAATGAAGAAAGAGGCGGAGGACAGGAAATTGCACAGAATGGCCAAGGTTCACGACTTTTTGGAGATGTGGCAGGGCAGCCAAAACCTATGTGCTACCCAAAAGGCATCTCGCGCTCGAAACAAGCAGATGACCGCCGTGGGATACATTTCGGACACGGAAGAGATCGTCAATACTTTCTTGTCACTGATTCAACGTGATTGCGCGGCTGCATTTGGATTGTCAGAAAGATCTCAATTGCCACCACCTTTGTCTGCGAAGGACCTCCCTGAAGGACGAAATCAATTATTGAATGTCCACCGAATCTGAAGAATCAAGCATCATCCAGTCGAAAGTGATGAGGATAGCCTACCTGAAAGCATTTCGGCCACTGAAGATTGGCTTATCTCGAGTGCGGACTTATAAGATCCAAATGACAGCGAAGATGATTGCGGGGCGGACGTTGAATCGGATATAGAGCATGAAGATTGCATCGAGGATCGGGTCAGCCAAGAGCAGCGGGATGTGAGTGCCGCGCCATAGGTTCCCGGATTAATTCGGCCTACACGGAAGTCAAAAAGACAGGCTGAAAAGGTGTTCATGACGGTCAATGCAATGGAAACGAGGAGGAATGAGGGAGTGAAAAAAAAGTAGGACAAAATGCGTCAATGTTTCACCAGCTTCTTTATGTATCTTGAACTAGAGTTTTAGTTGGTGATATATTATGGGCGAATGGTGAGCAGTAGCTTGTCAATATCGGTTGATAAACAGATGTATAGCAGGCGAAATGAAGATTTGGCAAGATAGATAAATTTCAAGTGTGTGAGAGCGAACAGTGCAGGGAAGTTATTGCGCTCGGCTTTGTCACAGGGCCAAGTTATAATTCGGCAGAAAGCCTACCTTTATGTTAGAATCATGATGAAAACTATTATCGACAGCAGCAGATGTTGAATGGAGGATATATCGAAAAAAGCATCAACGGAGCGTCGACGATTTGTGGTTTTGTATGTATGGTAGTTACACAACATGTTGGTAGCTGTGATGCACAACCGATATATTGGCACCCTTTGTTGGCAGAAGAGACAGTGACATGCTCCCTGCCGCATGCTGGGAATGAGCATCAACGGAGCGTCAACGATTTTCAGCTTGGCATCTTGAGTAATCTATCCTCCGACTAGTTGTAGACATCCATTTGTCAGATATTGGCAGTTGTTCCTGGGGAACACTACATTGTCCTCTTCCCTACCGCATCCTGAGAATGAGCGTCAATGGAATGTCAACGATTTTGAGCTCCGTATCTTGGGTAATCTATGTTCCGATTGGTTCTAGAAATCCATTTGTCAGATATTGACAGCCTTCACTGGAAAAAACTGCAGCGACAAGCTCCCTGCCGCTTCCTGAAAATGAGTGTCAACGGAGCGTCAACACTTTGTAACTTCGCATGTTGGGTAATTCATGTTCTGAGCGGTTGTAGACCTCCATTTTTCTGATATTGGCTGACTTTACTGGGAAAAACTTCATTGACATGCTCGCTGCAGCATCCTGAGAATGAGCGTCCTGGGAGCGTCGAAGATATATAACTTCAGATCCTGGGTAATTTATGTTCCGATTGGTTGCAGACATCCATTTATCAACTATTGGCAGCTTTTCCTGGCAAAATCAATAGCGACATGCTCCCTACTGCATCCTGAAAATGAGCGTCAATGGAACATCAACAGTTTTGGTTGTAGCATATTTGGTAATCAAGGGATCGCGCAAATCTCTGGGTTCAAAATGGGATCATTGACCGCCCTGATAGGCAAATATACAATGTATCAAAGATAAAATACCGATTCCAAATCAATCGATATTGCAGGCTGCAATGCATGCAAAAACACATCCTTGGTAGTTGAAAACGTGATTTTGATAAGATACTATTCGCAGGCTCCAAAAGCAAGAGTCTTAATTGGATCTACGGATGGACCCGCTAGGCGACCGACAGAGAACCCGCCCAATTCAGATGGGTTGTGAGTTTCCCTTTGAACCATACCTGAGTTGTCAGTTCGGGTTCATTGACCACCCGGACCACCAATTTGACAATGGTTCAGGTTGGACCCGGACCCGGACACGAAGTCACGGTCCGGAACCGTTGCTAACACTAGATGCAGACGATGAATCAGATGTAGAGATAGACCATTGCTTCAAAGATCCGGAATGCCCTAAGCAACGGAATGTGCAATGATTCCATCAGTCCAGACAATCCCGGTCCGCGGTATGGCTCAGTCCAGTCTGGTCTAATGGGAAGTTTAGACCGGACCGATCCACAGACCATCGGTCTTGGACTGGACGGGCTTGGTCTGGACCGATCCATTTACGCATATAATTTTGACATAGCTTTTTAGCCAAGTACTACCGAAAACATAACTCAACCTCACTTTTTATCACCACTCACCCCAGAATACCCAGTCTGATCGAAATTATACCACTTCTGTCTGTATATTCCGCCTCATCGAGATAGATTTTCCTCATCAGAAGACTAATAACTGAGAATGTATACCCTAACCCTGGACACTGTGAGGGATCGGTCCGGACGAAGCGCAATCCAGTCTGTCAGCATCGGGGATCAGTCCGATCCCAGTCAAAAAAATTTGAAGGACTGGACCTGGACTGACTGGACGGTTCCGCTCTGGACTGATCCAGTGCTGGACTGCTGGAATCATTGGGAATGTGTGTGCCACTCCAAATGTGCCCGGATTCATTCGGCCAACAGGGAGAGCAAACACAAAGACTCCAAAATGGTTGGTTACGGTCAATGCTACCGAAACAGGGATGATCCTGGGACACAGAAAAATGTACGACAGAATGGGACAATGTCTTTTCAGCAGGTTCTTCATGTCGCTTGACCGAGAATTTCACTTAGAGAATTATGATCGCAGAATATTGACCAGTTATGTCTAAATGGTAGTTGATAAACACAAGCATAACTAGTGATAGCAACGGGTCCGGGTAACCCGCCAGCGGTCCGGTTTTTGCCCAGCGGTTCAGTTCGGTCCAGTTCCAAACCTGGCCGAAAACCCAACCCACTTTGTCGTGGTGGGTTCGTTGTCCGGAAAGGACATATACCCATGGGTTTTCGGCCGGGTTGGAACCGGACCGCGGCTCCAACTTTACGGTTCCTACACCTTGGCCTCCAATTAAGTATCTGAGTTCTCATCGTATCGTGACATGATCAGTGCGTAGGTTGTGCAGTTCTGGCCGCTCTTTCACCTCCCATTGTCCGATTTGCGATCCGACTGATATTCGTTGAGTGGTTGTGAAAAAATGGCAAATTTTGAGCGAAATTAGCGGGTTTTCGATAGCGACTGAACAAACATTGGTCGGATCACATATCTGAGATTGGGAGGTGAAAGAGCGGCTGGAACTGCACAATCTACGTACTGATCATGTCATGATACGATCAGAACTCAAATACTTAATTGGAGGCAAAGTTGTGGTGTTGAAATGCCGGGTTTTTAGTAGTAAAACCGGCCCATTTCCAATGTGCCGGGTCTTTCTTGTGGTAAGACCCGTTGCCACGGTCCGGGTTCGGGTGGAACCGGAACCGGACCCGACCAGTGAATTTGGACCCGTTGCTAACACTAAGCCTAACAGGCAAAGTGCGTCATTCAATGTGATACATACCTTTATGTACAATGACAGCGACCTGTGCCAGAATATCAATATGGCCGCAGGATCAAGTCCTAATCAGCCCAAAAAGCATCCAATGAGTTTAAATAATCATCCGTACAATTATCAATGGCGGCAGATTTTGAATAGACATTACATTCAAAAGAGCATCACCGGAGCGTCAATAATTTTTGGTCTTATACGTAAGGTAATTGAATATTGAATTGGTCACGGCCATGCAAAACCAACCTGTTGACAGTTGTAATTCACAAAACAGATAGCGACTCGATCACTGCCCCATTCTGACACTGAGCGTCAACGGAGCGTCAACGATTTTTGATCTTGTAAGTAGGGTAATTCGGTATTGATTTGGTCCCTGCCATTCAAAACCAACATGATGCCAGTCTTTATAAGGAAAACAGATAGCGACACGGTCACTGCCCCATTCTGAAAATGAATGTCAACGGAGCTTCAACACATTTTGCTCATGTAAGTCAGGTAATTACAATTCAATTTGTTTGTGAGTATACATGCCCAACGCATTGGCAACTTTTAGAGGCAAAAAAGTTAGAGACATATTCACTACCCCATACTGGGAATGAGTGTCAACGGAGCATCACCGATTTTTGGTCACGTACGTAGGGTAATTTCAAATCAATCTGTTCGCTGATTTACACAACCATTGTATTGACATCCTTCATAGGCAGAACAGAAAGCAACACAGTCACTGCCCCGTTCTGAAAATGAGCGTCAACAGAGCATTAACAAATTTTGGTTATGTAAGTCAGGTGATTACGATCCAATTTGGTCGTGAATGCACATAACCATCGTATTACCAGCCATTATAGGCAAAACAGGAAGCGACACGGACACAGCTCCAATTTGAAAATGAGCGTCAATGGAACGTTGACGAATTTTGGTCATGTAAGTAATGTAATTACAATTCAATTTGGTCGCAAATACACATAACCGTCGTATTGACAGCCGTTATTGGCAAAAACGTAAGCGAAGCGGACACTACCCCATTCTGAGAATGACCATCAACGGAATGTTAACGGAGCATCAACAAATTTTGGTCTTGCACCATGGTTAATCAAAATATTGCTTGGGTGTACAAATTCATATCCCAAGAAATGGCCACCTTTTCGGCCAAAATAGTACACCATTTCTTTGTGAACCCATCAAGAAAACGGCGTCACCCAAGCCTCAACATGATTTGGTACTGCATACAGGGTAATCCGGGTATCGCGCAGATATTTGAGTTCATTACAGAACTGTTTACAGCCTTGTAACGCAAAAACACAAAGCAGACATGGAGAAATACTAATTCCAAAATAATCAATGTTGTAATCTGCAAACCATGCAAAAAGTCATTATTGGATGTTGTAAATGCGATTTTGATAAGATACTATTATTATACAGCAAAAACAAGAGCATTATATGAATCTACAGATGGACCTGCTCGACAACCCGCTGACAACCCGCCCAATTCAGACGGGTTGTGAAATGTCCATTGAACTGTACCTGAATTGACAGTTCGGGTATATTGACGACCTGGATCGCCAATTTGGAAACAGGTCGGTTCCGACACGTACCCGGAACCGAAGCGCCGGTCTGGCACCATTGCTCACACTAGTTCCAGATTATGGGCTTTGGAACAAGGTTCAAATGCGTTAGCCTTATGTAGGGAATTTATGAGACCGTATCATTTCATCACCTTCACCACAAATCCTGATTGAGCTGAGATCAATAAACCCCTGTATCCTGGTAAAGATGCCGCTTACCAATCAAAACTTGTCGCTTGTGGTTTCAAATCACGCCGTTCTTTGAAGATGAAATCTAACTTGTGAACTATTCCCTGGAAACCCATATTGAGTTTTTGGCATAGCTAACCTCATTTGTAGCTCCAATTTGGGTGAATTAGTTTATCAAGTATAAGTCATCAAATTCCTGAAGCGTGGTTTGCCTCATACACCTATCGTCATACAGGTTGCACACTAGATTTTACTTATTTTACCATGAGTTTGAAACTTTGTCTTTGCAATCTTTTGCTTCTAATCATTGGTTCTGGATACATCCTGCACTACCCCTTGAAATGATTGACACCATTGTGAAAGCCGAACTTCCCAGCTCTGAAGCAAATCCTTCCCTGTGGAAAAAGATTCTGAAATATAACATGCTATGACAAGATCACCTTTCCTCTCCAAATATCCGTTGCTAGAAGGTTGGAAAATCTCAATACCATTAGCCGAAACCTTTGCAGTGAACCATTGCAAAAGACGAATCCGGCAGATTGTTCCATAGGCGTCGTGAAGTGGATCACAGGATGGTCATTTCGTATATCCTATTCTGAACTGAACTTATGGATTGTCATGTCAACATGGATGTCACCTTTACTGTTAGCATCCTTATGTATCTGTATAAATATATCTCCCAAGGACCCGACAGCACTCAATACACGATAATTCACCACCAAATGGATCATATGGATGTGATCAAGGATCTCATCAACGCACATCATGTCAGTGCTTCTGAAGCTTCCTGGAAAGTATTGTGCTTAGCAATTCCCAGAAAGTTTCCTACTGTTAGCAGCCTTCCTGTACACTTGCCTGGCCAAAATTCTCATCAGATGCCTCAACGAAATGGATCTGCATCTACTGCATTTCAATTGTTCGGATATTTTGCCCATCCAGACATTCCTCCGCTTACTGCCCTTGAATACACCAATTTCTACACTAAATACTTACCCAAATGTTTTCTCCAAAATGGATTATATCCTGGCAATCAGTGGTTAGAAAGTAGTGTACCTCATATAGATGTGCCTCCACTCATCTCAGCCTGTATTCGAGACGATATCTTGTGCAGATTGCTTTCAGTTTCTTCTCGGAAATGTGAACTCTTCAATAGATGAACTCTACTTCTCCGGAGACCGGCATATAGTTGCAGAAAACTTTGAACAGTACACGGCATCACTTATAACACGTTTCACGAAGTCGCTACAAGCTTTGGCTTATTTGCCCACAATGCTGAAGCCGAACTTTGTCTACATGATGCTATATCCCTCTATCACGCTCCTTACCATTTGCGTTTTCTCAATGCTCAACTTATAGTTGACATTCCTGTCCCTGCCATGGATCCTGTGAATTAATTCAAAGGTGAGGTTTCCGCTGATCAAGTTCAACATTTTCCAGATATTGATCAAGTATAACGACAATCTTTGTGTGATCTACAACATCATCTCACTGCACGCGGTACCAGTCTGGAAAACTTCGGTCTTCGTGACCCCGGCAGATGTATTCACAAAGTTGAAATAGAACGAGAAACTTTGATGGTTAGATCCGAATACCTAGCACTTATGGCGCACTATATGTTCACCTCTATGAATGCCCAGCAATGCACAGTATTTCAAACAATATACACCACAATTACTGACTCTCAGTGTCAAAATATGGTTTTCTACTTGGATGGCAAAGCTCGTAATGCCAAATCTTTGATTTCTTTACCTGTATGCAAAAGACTTTGATCCAAATGGCATATACTGGTTATTTTTGGTACTCCTACTCTCAGTGTAACCATGTACAAGAGAAGACGGACTGCTCTTTCAGCGTGCGGGATTGCAGTAAATCAAGTTCGCCTCTCCGCCCATGTTCCATCTGTTGGCTAACTACTGTACCAGAATATCTCTGGAATTCATTCAAATATTAGATCCGACTCTTAGTGTACCCTCTACCATGATGGTTGCGATTTCATAATTCAGGAAGTGATGCCCATGGCTCAAGGATCTTCTTAAGAGTATGTCGACAAATTACTAACAGGGATCATGGGAAACACATCCCATTTTGGCGGTACAATGTTCTTAGGAATTGGCGACTTTTGCGAAGTAGCTCCAGTCATCCGCGTTGGCAGGAAAACCGACACCAACGACGTATCCATCGTTTGGTGTCCGCAGTGGCATTCGTATTCACTTCTCCATGTATCTGAACCCATTTGTAATGCTTCCGATCCTCAATCTGTGCAATGGGTTCACAACATCGGCCAAGGAACTGGTAGAATTGATTATGCTGATATATCACTCAATAAGATTCCTGATGTTTACAATATCGATGATGCCATTGCTGTCCAATATCCCCCTGAAACGTTGGCAAATCCGGAACAAACCATTTGCAATTCTTTTTTAATCCCTTTTAACTTTTACAATGACATATTCAACCACTCTATGCTCAACCATGTACCAAACGAACAAGGTCTTCCACAGCTCCAGTCATCTCTATTTACTCTGCTAACTTCATTCAGTTACATATTACAGTTTCGATTTGATCAAAGAGGAAGAAAGTAGTCTGTCAATAAACCATCCTGCATCTACATTGAACTATCTTGCTCTTGAATGAGAAAACGGAGTCCCTGCCCATGAACTCAAGTTAACACAGTTGAATATGTACCATTATGAGGAATATTGACATCAACGAGGGTCTGGTCAAAAATTGACAAGTATTAGTCAAATGTTTACACAAACATTCATTTAAATACATCTCATTGACTCTTCTTCACAATGTCTTACTTTGTGTATACCTCGTATAACTTTTGAGTTCCAGCCAATTAACTCCCCTTTCACTATCCAACGTCATCAATTTTCTCTATGATTGGCTCATGCTACTACGTTCAATAGTTGTCAAGGTCTAACAGTGGATAATCTTGTCTTGAACCTCCATTCAAACGTTTTCTCATATGGTCAACTCTACTGCAGCGTGTCCCATGTTTGACACAGAGAGGCATGTCGTAAGGTTTTGAGTGAAGACAATGACACAAGGGAGACTAAAAATTATGGATATCAAGAACTGTTGTTGCGTGGTTAAGTACTTATCGGATTATGAATGAATGTGTTTTTTGACCTAAAATTCTGATATGTATTCATTATGCCAAATCACTACTATACTTCACCGGCCATGATGGTCGAGGGGTATAACACTGCGATTACTACCGATACTACCTCTGAATCCACTGCTGGAAGTTTCTACACTCTTTCGGCCGGACCAGAGGACGTCGAATTATATATGAGTGTTTACGATCACGTGATTTGCCAAGCTTTTTGTCGTCATGTTCCCTGCTCTCTTGCTCGCATACAGCTAGCGCAGTCAACTATCTTACAAAATCACCCGTTCCGTACCGACCGCGGTTCGAACCCCACCTAAGGCGGCGTCGCCGTCTCCTCTGCTAGTAAGCTTTTAAAGCAGTACATGAATAATCTAAATTCCCTGAAAGAACCTCACCAGGATGCACTGAAGATTCTTAGCGCTCCTAGACATGTCAACTGAATAATAGTCTTCAGCGGAGCAAACTTACAATCTCTGGCCACAAAAGCGGTCTCGATGATTATACAATAGAGCCAGTTGAATGCTGTATGTCGTAGGAACGACAGGGACTAATTTCTGGGTGCAAACTGAGATGTATGAGATGGAGTGTATGTTGATTGAATTGTATCAGGATAGATGGCAAAGGACAAGTAGAGTCATGAAAGCATTGGTCGATGTACTACTAGTTGTATAATTTCGAACTTTTACACCGGACTACAGTTACCTGTAGACACCTGCAGTTAAACTGTGGGCTTTTCAAACCATGGTTTGCCCAGGCGCCCACAGCTTTCTCCTGCTCAAAGCCTGTGGGTGTGGGCTGTGTCTATGGCCTGGCCGGCGATGTGCGGGCCCGGCCGGGCTGACGCTGAAACTGACCGGCCTGGCCCACCAGGATTACTATCCGTAGTGCTTGTTACGACTCGCAGCACCCCCACTATTTCTGTGCTGCGATTTTCCCCCCCAGATCCTTCTAGCTCTATCTGCCACGGAGACGTAAATTTGCACCCTCCACGACCTTCACGGGCCGTGTTTGCTTGTCGATCAGCCTCTTCGTTGAAGTTCGTTCCCAGCGATACTGGAGTGCCTTGAAATCCACCGAATCTCCGTCTCAAAGCTGACGTCTTTTGGTCCGAATCTGTTGTGCTAAACCTTTCTCGACCGACCTGAACTTGACTTGACTAAGACAACATGACGCGTACTAAAAGTGCTGGCGGCTCCCACCGATTACTGAAGCGTGTACCACCAAAGAAATCGGCAACTCACGGAAGGAACCACAGACTGGGAAAGAGAGATTGACCGGGCCTTCCAGTGATACAACGCAGGATGGGAACATCCCTACTGCCAGTGAACATATAAGGCAAACAAACAAGGCCGGACAATCGAGACCCGCTCCAGTGTGAAGCGGAAGATTTCAACATCACGCTAGGAAGACGATGCAACGTCCGATGGCCATACCCAAGAAGTGGTCGGTGTTGGCCTATATGAGCTGCCGGATGGGAGTACTGAATTGATCAAAGGGGTGGAGACGGAGGTGAGAGCAAATTAGTACATGCAACATCTAAAAATTGTGGTCGCCAGACTTGCGGCAGAGCACAGTGGGCTACATGGATGGGCTCTCACATGTACAGCTGCCGAATTACTTCTCCGGTGGGGAAGAAGGGTCGATAGAAGGGAGCGCCCCTACCTAGCCGGCTATCCGGAGGGGAGGGGAATCGGCACTGCATACTCTGGTAAGAATAAATGCACTACGATTAACACAAAAACAAAGAACCAACTCCTTCGGTTCTTTGTGTGGTCGCTTCCGCCCAGTTCCACATACATTATGCACGTGCTTGAAGGTGGCACGGAAAAGCGTAAACTCTAATCTCAAGCGATTGGTCTACTTTCTGTCCCCCGCGAGGCAATTAGCGAGAGCTTGTCTCAGTTCAGCTAGCCGCAAGATCGGCAGATGATGCCTGCTACTTGTCGTTAGACTTGTAATGCATCCGACTTGCAGTATTCGCATCCTTATGCAATCCTTCACTCAAGACCACATTCCTCGCTCAAGACTCCATTTCCTCACTCGAAAAAGGATTACGTTCCAACATACTTAAGTACTCAGTACAGTCGCGTCCGATAGGTCTGGCCACTGTGATCCAAGTGGCGACTTTTCGTCTCTCAATCATCGACATGGCGCCCTACAACAATTGGAGACAAGCGAGAGAAGCCAAGAACATGATCTTCACACTCCAACTTCACACCACAATGGGTTAGGATAAACTAGCGAAATACACAGCAGCTGCAAAGTCTAATGTGCGAGGTGTGATTAAGCATCTGAGTCAAAATCACCATTTCGGAGAAAGGCGCGCAATTTTAAAAGGAAAACATTTGCAAAGAGGCATTACAATGGTGATATCGATCAATGGAAGAACTTTGTCTTCGTAGATGAAAGTACAATGCATATAACCCTAGCCCTGTTGTGGAGAAGATTGAGTCGATAATCCCACGTCACTGTCGATTCCGTTACGTTGCATCTTCACACGTTTGTAGTGGATATAGTCAACGTTTAAGTTGCCAGGGAAGCTGCAGTGGTAGCATGTTTAATCGTCGTTTCCCCCGCTCTCGAAGTTGCCGTTCCCACCAATTCTCATTCTCGTAAGTGTAACTATTTAGTAGCAGCGGCGGATAGCTAGTTTTCGAGAGTGAGACAGGTGTGTCGGGTATAAGAGGGACCTAGCCCCATCCTCCAAATTCATGCTTCGGTTAAAACACTGAACAGGCCGGGCCGCAATCGATCCTTGAATCTACTGTGCTCGGGACATTGAAAATGACTTTCTTCCCGCATTTTGCCCAATTCGGTGCGTGCCGCTCCGATTATTCCCGGTTGGTAGGGATTTCCGAACTGATCTTCTGTGACCCAAGTACGTTGGTTTAGAAATTTGTAGACATCGTTTCCAAGTAATCTGACACCCACTGCGCATGAAATAAGGTTTAAGGGCTACATAAACGAAGCACACTAGCCAACCTCACCATCACATTCAAAAGTGCTCATACCTCCGGTAACATAGCCAGTTTACCAAAGCTAGGTCGAGCCAGTTTGCTTGCACCACATAGCTTCACGATGCCAATGGAAGGAAAGAAATCCGTAAACGACAGTATTGACGTGACCACATTCGCTTCTTCTCCAAGGGGGCCAAGACCGAGGTAGGTTCCGGTATCACCGGATAGATCGGCTCTGTTGTTCCGGAACCCGAAGCCAAGCCGGCGTGGCCCGAGCCATCAACGTAGAGTAGATCGACGCTAGGCATCCTGACGTCTTACAGAGTCATTCTGCGTAATTGCAGTGATACTCCTGCTCCTGCGGGACAGTGTTCTGTCATGCGTAACAGTGCTCAGTTCTGACCTGCAGTAACTGATCTGGGTGGTCACTATGTGAATCAGGGGTTGGGATGTGCAGATAATTATGCTGTACGTAGGTAATGAATACTTTATGAAAGTCCATGAACAGCTCCATATGAATGGTCACGTATTGTGTTGGCTGAGCGAAGTTCGGTAACCAAGGCCTCTAGAACCACAAAGTCACGGTAATCTTCGATCCAGCATTTGGATGTGAACCGCAGGAGCCGTTCTTACCCGGTGTCCGTTTTTGTGCTTTCAGTTCGGAAAAGTAAATCCCGTTGATATACCTTGATTCGGCCGGGCCCAGGGAAATTTTGATTTGGCACAAATACGTGACGGTTATTGCACAGGATTCCTGTTTTCATCCCATGATTCTCTCAAGTCCGGTCTGCCCTTTCCACTGCATATAAAGGCCAGTCCGGCTTATATCTCTACATACAACCTTGAATCATAATTGGGAGAGTAAGATTGAACACAGAGATCTGAGTGATAGTAGATGAAGCTGTGTAGGTAAGATTATCACTAAACATCCAGGACTAATTACTAAATAAAGTTGCGATTTCCCAGACCTAACATCACACGTACTAGCCCAGAAATTCTTACTTCGACCACTATTTCACTAGACCGGATTCTACCGATCCCTACTTCAGACTGGGATAGCCATGGCTGGCGGAATCATTGCTAGAATTAGTAGGGACACCAGGAAAGAATGTAGGAAATCCACCGTTGGGAAATGTACTCTATGATGGATCAATTGTGCTTGCGTCAGCGATGGGCAAGACGGCAGGGGAACCGTTGAGGGGGATCCTCGACTCGCTGTTACAGAATAACATTAGGGAGGTGTTAGCAACGAGCAACAAACCAAGGGAACAATTGTGGAGAAACTCACTGGGATCAACCTATCGGCTAGGCGTTACTGAGGAGTAGGGAGGAAGAAAGTGGAGGCAACCATCGTGGCGAACAGGTGCCGGGCCGGACTGTGCCAAGGGCGGCACCTGCGAAAATGCGTACAAGTACATCAGGGACCTGCCGGCAATGAATACACACTGGAACAGAACCTCGCTCCGCAACTATGGTGCCATTACTAGCTATAGATCACGATATCTGCTCATCCGTTCCAAACTAACAATTACATTGGCGCCAGGTGTCTGTATACACCGCCGGTGCCAGGTAAATCATGGCGCTTATACCGGTGCTTGGCGGTACTGCCAATTCATGCCGTCTTTAGCGGTACAGGTGGGTACTGGTAAGTACATGCAGTCCTCACCGGTGTGGTGGGAAAACGGCTCCCACCACTACAAAGCCACGCAATTGAGTGGGCACGTGACTGGGTTAGGGTTATCGCGGCTCTGCATCACGCCATCGACAAGGTTGAAAAACCTTCGCTCGACGGCATCCGACGGCCACGATTCAGACGGACCTCACCAATCATCATCTCATCTCTTTCCTTCTTCTCTCTTTTGTTTCTTAGTTTCTAGCCAATCAACTATCTCGCTGCGGCTACTCCCTCCCTACGCTCCTCGAAACGAAACCTCCATTTTCGTAGCTTCCTACGGAAGCTGCAGTGCGATCTCCTGATCCGGGATTTCCGCCACACCGGTACCTGGTGGTGCCTATAAGCCTGGCGGCTTTGCAACTCTTATGCTGGGACTGTGCTGGCATTGACAAATCAAGACCCTGCCTCGCCATCAGGCAAGCCTACAGGTGCCGGCCAGCTGACCGGGCCGCTTGGGAACCCTGGTGGGGATACTTACTCGCTGTCGGATCGAGTCGGGGATGCCACATTGTCGGGTGTTCCCTGCAGTCCCGGGCAGTCCTTAGCAGATATCCATTAACGATGAAATTCAGAAGTAGTAAAACGAGTTCAATCATACGAAACCTCAACTTTACAAACACTATATACGGAACTCTGTCCATTGCCGTTGATTCACTCATCTCTAGCTATACAAAACACTCAAATGATTGATATCGGCCGGGGACTATCCCCAGCCATCCAACGTGACAGTTGAGAACACTGCTCGAAGTGGAGCATACAGTGACACGGTACACGACAATACCGACGGCCCAGTACGAATTTACTGAAGGTATTGTTCTAATGCACCTACATCCCGCGAGCGGACTATCAGGTCTAGATAGGTAAACTGGCACATTCGACTCTCTCCACATGATACCATTGCTCAAGTACACATTAAGTCTCCAAACTTCGCCCTTTCAGAGTGAACGAAAAACAAGAATGATTGATGCGTCTAATGAATATAGCTTCAGCACCTTTGAACCCCAACCTCGCGTTTCCCTCAAAACCATGCCATGAACGGATCCTAGCATCACCATGTCAAATGTGATGCTGTTCGTATTCAGTATCAGTAATATGGACAGCTATATATATATTGAGATAAAAGAGCTTTAACGCACCTAAACGCTAGTTACCCCAGGTCCTCGAAGGAAACTCTGAAAACATCAGGCCTTTACACTTCTCCAAGCAGTTATTCGCCGCTTTCTGAAACGCGGGGACCCAACTACAGTCTCTATGAGCTTCGGTATAGTTACACGAATGACTATAGGGCGGCTTTTTAAGCCCACATGGGCAGTAACTCTGATAAGTTTCAAATACGTCTAACGTCATTTTAGGGATTTTCTTGATTGTGTTGTTGATGTTGTTTAGGCTATCCGAATACAGACTATCGCTGACTAGCAAAGACCTATAAAGTAGGCCTAACTGCATCGCATCACACTGTCTGGCATTTAGACCTTTCGAGCAGACCACATTCGGTTCCTTGTCCTCGCGAATATATGTGTGCTGGACATTTTCCATGTGAGTTCTAATTGAATTGACGCAATGTACACGTCCCTCCACGAGTTTGGCTGCAACCAACAGATTAGCAAGAGTACATGTCATAGAAAGCGGCTGGCTGGAGGCTAGTAAGGGAGTATGTTACCCGAAACAGCTGCAGGGATACAGTCAGCCAGTAGGAACTGTTGTTTTCCGAAGAGAACGCCATCGCCGGAATCTGAAATGTCGACTAGCATTAGATCCCTCGAGACTTTCGTAAATATATCCTCCGGTCCGAAGACCCAGGATATCAGAAGCCAGTCTGCGGGATGCGTTTTCGTCTTGGTCTTCAGCAATTCAGACCAGATCCCGGCCATAACCTGCAACCCTTCATGCCAGCCGTATTTATCGCAAATGATGGACACACTGGCCATTCTCTCGATGGTTAACGTACGAGGTACCATTTTGTGCTGCCCATGCATCACGTGAAGAACAATTTGCATCGTATTGAGGTCATCTCCTTGCAGGGTCACCACAAGAGGCTCGCCGTCATCCTTTTTGTGGGACTCTCGAAGTGCGACAGCTTCGGCAAATTTCGACTGTTTGCCCAACATGCTTCTGAACACGACTGATGTGGCACACAGTACCTGTGAATAAACAAGATAGCGTCTGGAGCTATCACCTGCAGAAACATCGAGTATCACATCGCCATCCTGGATAATGGCTACGTACGAACTGAGCGAAGGAGGTATGACGGTTGGAGTCGCGACGGAAGAAGTGGCGTTGGTGTTGCTACACCATACGTTGGTTGCCTCTGGAGAGTCAAAGACATTGCCCCACATTTTGGTAGAGCGCAGCGCAGTAGAAGATATGAATGCCGCTGTGTTGATATTATGGGATGCTTCGAGTCAGTAAAATAACAGCGTTGGGGCAGATTAAATCAGGAAGATATCCAACTTAAAAAAGGACGTTGACAAACTCCGTTGCCACGTCACTGGCGCTTGTATAGTACTATTTAGGAAAGGCGGTAGTGTTGGGCTGGGCACGGTGTGGTTACACGACAGCGGTTACTCGACCAATCACAATCAGTTTCATGAACTGTAGTGGGTGACAATGGTTTGTAAAAGCGCCACATGATACAACACAACCACCACAAGCTCAAGTACCACGACCACACCCACAACCACTACAACCATTGCCGTTGTCAGGTACTACTAAGCCGCAGCCAGAGAGCACCACATATCCAAATAATGGTTCAGCTCTTAACGTGTCAGAATGAGGCAGGCACGGTGCCTAGCTTTTAACATCATCTCCGGGCTTTCGTTATGGTTTCCTGAACGCTCTACTCAGAAAAGTGGATCCAAGCCAAAGCTCAGGTGGCATAGCAGTAACAATTGGACGCCGCATAACCCCAATGATCCACCGCTATCTCCAGCTCATACGGAAAAGCAACAATACCTTCCAAGCGGAGAAGACAAATGCCAATGCGTTAGGTGTGACTGCCAAGGAGGATGCAGGACAAACTTCATTGGAAGGCAGGTTTCCTGCCGCAAATTTGAGGAGTTTCTCGGTGTTTATGATGTAGGTACAAGTGTTCCTAAGCGCTTCGGCCGGCTGCCAGGCTTTTCATATATCTGTAGGCTGGCAAGGCTCGGCTGGTAATTTACCGGCCTGCATATATCTTCGAGGCCTGCATAAGACTTGGCAGCCTGCAGGCTATCTGGCGGCCGACCAGGCTTCATTTACAGGCCTGCACTAGCGAAGATCTGGCCCGGCTTCATGCAGGCCGGCCGGGCCAGACCGCTTAGGAACACTGATAGATACTAGTTTTGATGCGATACTTAAGGCTTGTGAGGAGAGATGAAGTGTATATAGGTTGAAGGGTGATTGAATCATTGTTTCAAGGGGCGTTTTGTTGGCATAAGTTTGCGTTTGGAACATTTTATTTTCAAATAGAAAGCAATCCAGTGGTTCCAAGTCATACATCGCAGTATAGTTAAATGTATAGTGAGTTGTTATCCAGCCGTTGCCATAATTTCGTCACTGCGATCATTCAACAGGTTGTGCAGAGTCATAGTTAGGAACATTAAGCATCATGCTGGTGGTAGCGATGCAGACCCTTGCGCAACCTCGGCCAGAATTTTTGAGGAATGCAGTACAAAACCGGTGGAAACAAGCGGGATTTTGAAGGTTGTTGTAATCGCCGTCCGGAACTGTTCTAAACTGTGTGGGATCGTTCCGGGACCACTTACCGTTACGAGACTGTCTGCGGAATTTGGAATTGCAGTCGAATTCTTGTCTCGTACCAGACATTGCGGACCCTATGCTACAATGCTCCACAGAAACCGAGGAATGTTTGAGGCCGAGGAACTAGGCTCAAAGGAGAATGACGAACCAGAAAGAGTTTGGTGCAAGAACCACTGTTGCCTCATCATGTTCTGAATCATTGGAAGCACCAGGTGGGAACTAATGCAACAGGGACCGAAGCGAGACTCCGCACACAAGGTTGGTTCGGTTAAATCCGCTGATAACTACCCTTATTTTCATGGACTGTCAAATCAACTGCTCAGTAATTCCCTACAAAAACAATTAGCGAATGTTGGTATCCTCATCGTGGTTGTATGACAGATGTGTGATCAGATCACGTGGTATCCCGTTGACGCAGAGAGTAAAGTGGAACATCGATCAGGGACAAATTCAGTTTATGCAGGGTTTCAGGACGACCACTGCCTATTGTCAGAATGAGTACTTAATTTTAAAAATATACCTCAGGAAGTATATAACGAAGTATCGTAGAAGTTTCGAAAGAATTTTGATTACTGCGGTCGGTCACATTGAAAAGATTATCAGAATACCATCATGTACTTGAAAAGACACATGGTTATCTCCTCGAAGCAGTATCTCAGTGCCAATCCAGGTCCTCAATATATACATCGCTGTATTTCGCACAAGGATGCATGGAATGTGGCATCATCGATTATCACTCATGCAGCTTTCACTAGTCATTGTTGCATGAACCTGACCGAGCTGATGTCAAGGCACACAGCCGGTAGGGCATAAGGCACTCATCTACCATGTATATATCTCGAGTCTTTCTCCTGCTCTCCAGTCTCTGTACCTAAGTCTATTCACACGGTTCTCCCTTCCAGATCTCAACAAGCCATGTGTTATGATATGAGGAGAACCGTGTGAATTGACTATGGTGCGATGACTGTCTAGGCCTAAAGATCCAAGATGCATAGGGAAGAAAAGAGTAAAGTGTGAAGTCTAAAAGAGGAGTAACAAACCCTAAGGCTCTGACTCATCTCGTCCTATGACGGGATTTGGTACGGCCAAAGGTTGAATTACCGTGATTTCGTCTGACCCACGAAAACCCCGTCTTGGCACAAACATGGGACGGTTATTATCCGGGATTCCTGTTCCGTTATCCTCCCGTAGTTCACACGAGTGTCAATGAAAGGTGCCTCGACTCTCGGCTCGGTAGTTGTCTTGATAATCTCTCGTGAGGTCATTCGGTAGGCCATTCGGTAACCGCTCAGTGTCTCGCTCGGCGTCTTTTGTTTGGTTTATTTTATTCATACTGTATGCACTCTAATTAGAGTATGACAGAGCCCCATATCCCCTCCGCCTCCGGGCAAGCCGGTTATATTGCATGATAGGTCTCCGCCATCTTATGGCCGGAGATGACTCTCGTATGACCGGAGATTGCTGTCTGCCTGAAGGGTCTATACATAGATGCGTACGCACGCATTCACACTTGTACTCTCATATAT
>Ga0307512_10000856_pt1 | contig 44797 bp, 38 predicted proteins | sample 14_EM_MG_FD_200267 | JGI IMG/M metagenome (GOLD analysis project Ga0307512, IMG submission 200267) | Populus trichocarpa ectomycorrhiza microbial communities from riparian zone in the Pacific Northwest, United States - 14_EM | ecosystem: Host-associated > Plants > Roots > Unclassified | place... | reverse complement strand
GTATGGTCAGAAAAGAGGTTCAAGCGATGCTTCTTGAAAATTTGAAATCTGATTTATCGACACGATGCTGTGCAAGTTCTGACTTGATTAGTGTGTCTTCCTCATCAACGCGACGACGCTTTGCAGCCACAGAAAGATTGTGCCAAGCGGGGTCACTCTCCTCTTCCCTCTGTGTGTCCAAAGTATGCTCCTTGGTCAAGGCTTCTGAGACCGTGTTTGTGGCTTTGCTAGCACAGAATCGACTGAAATCATCCTTGTGATGATGAAACTACTCCAGATTATTCTCCATGTACTTGATGGTGGCTTCAGTACGGTACCGGTACTGGGCCATAACTTGAAAATAAACTAAGTTCTGGATGCCCACCAGGGCATCTGTGAAGGGAATCCATTGGCTTGCCAAAGGATTCAAATGAGTTGCCATAACAACTGGAACAATCACCCACAGAAGTGCTTTCATCTCCTTACCACTCCAATGCATCACCTGGCTATATGGCTTGTTCAATTGAGCGAAGCCAGAATGTGGAGGCATCATCACCCAGAGCTGGTTGAATTTGTCGATCCCGGAATGTTGTTCAAGGAAGGACATCACCCAGTCGATCAAATGCTGAATGGTACTGAGATAGCCTGGATGAACAATATTGGGTACAATAATAGTCATCGGGGAGATGCATTTCATATTCCAGAACATGCCTCCTGAGGTTCCATCCGCTCAACATTCCAGATATTGTCCTGGTTCCCATCTCTCTGCCTCATTTCACCGAGTCACGAGTATCATCTTTTGGAAGTATAGCCAATAGTCTCTCCGTTGCCACCACGATGAATTCGCATCTCCAAATGACGATTTCGGTGCTTCACACACTGGGCAACGGGGCTGCTTGATCTAGTCCAAGTGAATGTTTTTGAAGTAGTCTGCTGTCCATGCACATATGACAGAATAACAGTGGCGCATCGAACTATCCGCGCAAAGCATAAGCTTTCAAGGGTTGAAATCAGTGTCAAGAGGACGCAGAATAAGCTCGAAGACATTCCATAAAACCTGTCGATTGGGGCTCTGTTGTTCGTTCACAGCAGTTTTTTATCAATCTCCTTTAAACTGACACTTCGGAGGAACAGGGAGAAGGGCAGCAAGGATCCTGCCAAGATTCAATGGCTTTGAACTAATTGTCAAGTCGATGTTTCCGAGACTCAACTATACTAGCCATTGATTCTTGTCGCCTGAATAGTATGAAAGATGTGGCTGGTCTGAACTGCGAAATACAGGGACCAGCGTAGCTCCACGCGGCTGACGTAGCTATTAAGGTGTTCAAAATCATGGTAGTGATGATGAGATTCAACTAAGGTACCTGTTCATTCCACCACCAGTTGCTTGCTTGGACCTCTGAGTAGATATGTTCCTCAGCATCATGGAATTCCATTGATGGAGCATACGACATATGTTCCCTGAACTCAGGCTGTTGCATGAGGAACCCACTGCATTCAACAGGATTGCAGTAACAGAACCAGGTACAATTGTTGTCTCAAAGGTTGTTTGGATCGGCCAAACCATTGTAATTCGCTTTGCCCGATTTCCCTGAGTCAGTGGCCATCAGGTAGGACATTTCGTTCAACGACTTGAATAAAGTGAGGGACCAACTGAAGTCGCTGATGGTTGCCATCATAAGGTTCCTGAAAAGCTCGTTGATAGCAGTACTGCTCAATTTGTGCTTGACGAGCGAGTGGGCTGATCGATGCGGCTCGTGGCAAGAAAATGGTGATCACAGATCTATCCCGTTGTCGAAGATATCGAACTCCTCCTTGCTAATAGGCTTCCAAGCTGATATGAAGTCCAAGTGTGGAGTAACATGATTTCGTGTCCGAGCAGAGGTTGCTCTCGATCGATAGAGGCATTGTCCCTGTCCACTGCTGTATCCCTGGAATCATCATCGGATGGGAGAAAATATCGGCAGCAATGTGGTTCCTGAACGAATTGATGTAGTATACTATCATGCCCAATCAGACAACCATCATCTTGCAGATGTTTGGCTGATGTGTCTACTATACTCAATCTGTGGTCGGGACAGAGATGAGTGATGTGAGGGCCGACGTAGGTGTAGATCTTCTAGCAGTAAAGACACCATTGAAGAATATCAATGTTGTGTTAGCAAAATGAAATGTCACAACAACATTAAGAAGCATCCCAACATTTTTCAGCTACTCATACCAATGCCAGCCTGCTGGTCCTTGGAAAAAGCCGCACCTCAATTTACTTTTCCAAATAGGGGTCCTACCACTCCCATAGAATTTCTCTCATCCTTCTTCACATGTTTGCAAACTGTTTAATAGCTCTCTCATTTTCAACATCACTTGGATCATGAAAAGTATATTGCAACTGCATTCACCTCGTTGCGGCAATTGTTCTGCACTCTCACAAGACTCTCCTACGCTCATTGCCTGATTTATGGTTGTCACTTGGTGTTAAGTTTGTACCATACATCAACCATGCATTCTCCTTAGATACTGACCCTGCAATGTCATTACAGGGTACAAGAAATAGAGCAAGGACCAACGAGTGAGATTTGACTGCACAGTATGCTTTTAGTTGTCTTTGTGATGAATTTAAGTGTTTAGTTGACCAATCAGGGCGCTTAGATGATGCTAAGCAAATTGATGCCTAGCTGAATAGCAGCCAAGATGATGTCGCCAGATCAAGATGACCCCTCCAAGTTCACATATATATTCGCCTTACCTGCCCAACTTACTTACAATCTCCAGACTCTTTGACACACCCTTCTTACCTCTGCTACCGCATTGCATCACCCTTGATGACATATTCGACACTCCCAATGCTGGTTCAAAGTAAAGAGCATTTATTATCCACCACTCAATCATTGACAACCATTGAGACCCCAAAATGTAATTTGAAGCCTTCTGGTTGCCAAAATCAGTTGTCACAGATGTGGATACAATCCAGATGCCAACTCTACACATTCTTGTCCAGGCTGAGAACACTGGTGTTGGAGTCAGCCAATGGGCAGCAGAAACCATGCGGATTTGGCAGGAGAATGGTGGCTTGACAACACAATGGGAAGATAATAAAGTGAGGGAGTGTGTCTGGGAGATTGCCGAGTCCATGAGCATCAGCAATGAAGTAGGCACTGGCCCTGAGCAATGGGACCTGCGGAACGATCATTGCGTTATTCGAATCAGTGATCTAGCATCTTAACAGGCCCTGTGGAAACGGTACATGGCAGACAAGACTATCCTCGATGGTCAGAAACTCAAGGCAGTGCTGGACGAGTTCACACAGGTTGGCCCTCATTGAAGGAACAATAGGATTGATGAAATGCTGGCTAGAAAGAGGAAATTCATCCACAGTGGTATGCATTTCATCACCCAGATGCTTCTTTTATCATTCCAGCTGATGTGTAGATACAGAAGATGACTAGGAAGGAACCTCAGGTCCCAGGTTGTTGCCGATACAGCTGCATTGCAATGCCCATACTGATCTAGTTTTTGGGCCATTTAGCATGACCATTGCCTATGTGGATCCCGATATTGCTGGGAAGAGGTTGGGTGAAATCAATACTCCGCTGTTCTCATGCCACTGGCCTGCGGATGATGAATCGATACTTCTGATAGTTACATCACTCGTCAATACGACCATTTTGACCATAGTGAATGGTGCACTTGCCTGTATGCCAGACCCCAGCCGGACAATCCGAGTGCTCTGGGGCTGCCGTAAGGAGCCCAATGGAGATGGTGGTCCACACACCGGTAATGTTACAGCAATCGTTGAAACAATTCTGCTGCCGGGTAAGTAACACCAAGTATGAGATTTCATGACCGAATGCGTTTTTGCGTCCTCTATCGTGGCCAACAAGTCGATGGCACATGTGGTGCCCAGTTGCCTCTGCACGGTGGCCTCAGCTGCCTTCCTGTATATGACATCCTCCCACCTCCAGCACATGATATGATTGACAAACTCGGGGAGGAATCGGAGAATGATGCTGAGATGAGGTGCCCGAATCCAGGATCCTTCCCGCCAATGAACAGAGGATTCTTAAAGTTTGAAGGGATACTTCGATAGAGGATTATCCGACAGCAGGGATACCTTGAAGCCATCCGGAGCTGTGCGCTTGGTTATTTTGCCGATTACGAGCAAATGGTTGTTGGTGAAGAGTATGTAGCATGGCTACGCGAGCACAATCACATGGTGAATCCTCCCGCTCCGCGCTCCTTGCCCCATAGGAAGCTCATAATCAGCCTCCCAGCTGCAAATTAGTCAATGTGTGGATGGTATGCACTGGCTGGACTGTTGTTCAAGGATTTCCATTGTGGGTGGCTTTTTTTGTGCCACTTTGGAGGGTGGTCGGGTGGGGGATATTGTGGAGCTTTTTGGATTGGTTTTGGGTCTCTTTTTGGTGATTTGTTTATTTTACTATTACATTGGTCATATTCATGCATGAAGGGCAGTGTTGAGAGTTCACAATGTTGGGATTAATCATTGCGACGCTTGTTTTTGGGAAAGGCATAGTGGCAGCTATAATACTTCCTGTATAGCTATCATGTAATTTTTAGTTTGGTATCTTTGCCCAGCAGAAGTTAGCCCAAATGAGTAATGAAATGCAATGAATTTTTTGCTCATTGCGATAATGAGTTTTGTCAAAAGAAGCCAATCAACAACCCTGCAGCATGCTTGTCACCTGCTATTCATAGTTCCGAGTTCCCATCCATCCAAGGGATTGGAAGCATAGGTGGAGGGACAAGCCAAGATCCTAGAATCTTTGACAGGATAAAATGATGCATCACAATGTTTCTTTTAATCATATCGACGCTTTCTTCCCTTTACACAATGCTTAAATTCATTTAGTATACATTCATTCACATGTTCTTTAGTCACACATTTAAATTGTTTGTCCATATCACTCGCCACCATTTTAAATCATGACACCAAGGCGCAGCACATCTTTTCCGCCTCCTCTTCCTTCCACCACCACAAGAAACACATGATCTGTCCACGATGAGGATCTCCTTTACAATATGAGCACGTTACCCAATAATTACAACGATCGTTGTAAGGACAAGTCTTTATCCAATCATGTGCCTCACCGGCAACTATCCAGGAATGCAATCAGCAAGCAGCAATCAAAAGATTGTTTCTCATCAAAGCTTGGAAAATGAGTTCCACGAACTCAATCAACTCGACCATCGGGAGGTCTATATTGTCTCTGATGACGCGGATCAATGTGATCCTGCGTCACTAGCATCTGAGCAGGTACTTGATGAAGTGTATGAACGATTGATTTGCCCACCAATGTATATAATTACTATAAGACAGATCCGAACGAAGTTGATGAGCGGTTGGTAGGATGGATACCTGGAAATATGCGGCGATATGGGCTCTTGGTTGACGACGTGACAGGCCTCATCGTTGGTGAAGACTACAACACCCAGACAACTTTTTCAGGTGTTCTGGCGCTGGTAATGGCACAGATGAAGCCTATAGCTATCAATTATGTGATGTTTGTGAATCCCTTTGCCATGAATGCAGTGAGGACCACGCAGATTCATAGTTGGCAGTATGAGGAAATCGCCAGGACTGATCCAGTCTAGAGACACTCAGATCTTCCATGTGCGTACATTTTAGCGGTAAGTGAATCATCTCAATGATCGATTTCATCACTGACATTGTGCATCAGGCTCTGGCAAAGATTTGTTGCTCTACTGTAGCAATGGTATACCGCTGCAAGACTTCAATCAACTCTATCTATTAATTTGAAACAAAGCTGCCATCAGAGATCCGGAAAATGGTAGCCTGGGTATTGAACAAGCACAGGTTTACATGCCCCACAAACGCTTGTAAGGTGAGTTCAATGTACCCTTCTTGTTTAATCATTGTCTTGAAGATCAATTCAGGAGTGCAAGTTTCGATTTACAGTGACTGATATTGTGGATCTAATTCACCTGACATACTTCTGTGGCATACAACAAATGGAAATGAAAGATAGATCATTGATTGATGAAATCAATCTGACATTTGTTGCCTTCAGTGCAATGGCCATCCACCACAGTCTGTTGGCCTGGAAAACAGGGCAGTTCCAGGTCTCACCAGGGTATCGTCCAGCAGGTGGAGCTCAACGTAAGTGCCATACAACAAACATTCATCTCCCAGTCAATAATGCATGCAGAGATGTATTTCGCCATCTCGAGGCAGATTTTGGTTCTTCCTCGCCTCAGGTTCAAGGCAAAGAGGCATTGACCATCGGCAGCATAATTCACACATGGATCGACCCATCTGGTATGGACCCAGTGATGGCACAGCATCACAAAGATCAGGGCGGCCTTGATGAGGACTTCCTTGGTTACATCCCTGAGGCACTGAAAGAGCACCCCAATAATTCTTTCAATGGTCTCAGCAGCTATGTTGCTGCTAGTAAAGGTAGCATGCAATTCTCAGCTGTTCTGCCAATGGGACATTCAGCCATCACCAGCAGCAGCCAGCCCGTCCACTGGAGCAACAGCAACAGCAACAGCAATGAAATCACCAACATCCCCAACATCACCAGCATTCAGAATACGGAATAAGTTGATGCAAGTACGATTGTAGTGGGTGCAATGTCCCTTGGCAGTTTGGAATGGTGTCAGTGATTGAATTCAGCATTTGGTTTGTTTGCAATTTTATTCTAGGTTTTATCGATATATCATAATAGTAGTAAATGTAATGAAACTCATGGTATATTGTGGTTTGATCTCAAATGCTGGGTATCATAATCGTGATGATGTATAACCCTCCCCCAATGGTTTAACAACTGCAGGGTACTGAACAATTATGTATCAATTAATTAACTGCCATGAACCACTTCTGTATGGTAACTATCATTGGTCAAATTAAGCCATGTGGGTCTTTGAAAACAAGGACTTCATGCTTCATTAACCGTCCGGAGCAAGTAGTGTTAGCAAAGGTTCCAATCTGCTTGAACGGTTCTGGGTTGGGGTCAGGACTGGAACCAATCCGCGGTAACAGGTTTTACCAAATGAATACCCGGACTGTTGCAATGGGGCCGGTGTTACCAGCAACAACCCAGTATTTCATCATCGCAACTTTGGCTCCAATCAAGTATTTGTGTTCTGATCGTATCATGACATGATCAATACGTAGATTGTGCAGTTTTAGCCGCTCTTTCACATCCAGCTTGCAGATTTACAATCTGACCAATATTCGTGGAGTCGCTATCGAACACCCAGGAATTTCACTCAATATTTGTGCTCATTGCACAGCCATTCAACGAATATCAGTTGGATCGCAAATCTGAATGCTGGAGGTGAAAGATCTCGCGAAACTGCACAAGCTGTGTATTCATCATGTCATGATACGATCAGAACTCAAAAACTTAATTGCAGCTAAAGCTGTACAAACCGTAAAGTCGGAACTGCGGTCTGGTTCCAACCCGGCCAAAAACCCAAAGTTTTATGTCCTGTCCAGGTAACAACCTCGCCCAGGTAAAGCAGGTCGGGTTTTTGGACTGGTCAGGAACCGAAATGAAAGGTTGTTTCAGTCGAAACCCAGAGCACTGGCAGGTCAGCGTGATCTGTCGATAACACTATGAGCAAGGACTATCACCATCGTGAGGACAAATTAAATTGAATGATGTAGGTGTAACACCAGGCAATTCACCCTAGGTCTTAACCAATAAAAGCCCGTAATCAATTCCGGACTGATAGAGATGAAGATGAATAAGGCTTGACTCATCATGCATATAAGGATAAACACCCAAAAAACACAAGGTAACTGTTGCGTTCTCTGTTCCCAAGCAGATAGTATCGACTTGAGAGTATCATCTTAAGCTATCAGTTAACTGTTGTACACGACTCAAGAGTATCCTACTGACAAGATCCTCTGAACCAAGACACTATTATGCTACTCCTCAGACTCCCTTCGGACTCGGGAGTATTGTCCCAGTATCCAGCACTTATACCCCTGGACCGAATGTCCAAGAGTATGACGACTCCAAGTATCGACTTGTTCATAAGAAACAGCACAGTAGTTTTGCCTCAGCAGAAGGAGTAGTGCTGACTCAAGAGTATCCGAACAGAAATATCCTCTGAATCACCACGCTAGCAGGCTGATGCTCGGACTTCCTTTGGACACCAAAGTATCGTCTTGCTCACTTCCTAATCAATGACTTGCTTTGACGAAGGTACTAAGGAAAACCAATTATAAACAGGTTATAGATATATCCATGAAATAGAACTGAATACTGAACCTACAACTCTGGACTTCAAAGGAGAAGGATCCTCATTGACTTCGACGCAGAAAGAATAGTTAGTACACGGGAATAATGTCATGTCTGGACCTCCAGGTCAAGATGGTCTATAGGCATCCGTAGATAATTCCTGTTGTAGATGTTGTCATCAATGTCCTTCCACTATGTCGGTATCGCTGACTATCTATCGCACAATCCACACCTTCAATAATCTTAAGACTGCTAAAGCCTGCTTCAGAGTTCACGTATGTAACTGCCTAATCATCCTTTGCCTCTGCAATTGCTAGTCAAGTTCTAACCACAAGAGTATTCATGACGTCATCAAGGTCATGTTGCAATACTATTGCTATTGGCGATAACTCAAACGGATACAAGCTTATCTGAAGCCAATTATCAATGACTAGGTTCGGGTCACCGAGAGCCAGTGAGAGTGCTCTCCGACATACCCACCAGGTATGTACCAGTTTAACAATAGCAGGAAACTACAGAACACTTAGTTTGACTACGCTTTTTGTTGGAGCTAAATATGGAGTGATCTGCAACTGAGTGGTTTTGCCATATATTGAACAGAGAGTATCCTGCGCCGCATGGGACATATGAATCCCAAGCCCTATTTGCCCAGACTCAGACAGTGTGCTCGAACCAACTGTTAATTCATATATGTCCATTCGGTCGACAGGACTCAGATATATCCCTTACAGGTCAATGACCTATCTCTCATATCACACTGCATATCTCGAGATGCCATGGTGGTCTGATATCGACGACACCTCATCTCCCTGGGAATGAATCATTGTAGCATGAGTGAATAGTCGTTCAGTCGGCGACCAGGAATAAGCTTTCCTGCTGATAAGCAGTAACCATACTGAATAGAGAAGTTGCGACCAGTACTGATCCAACGATGATGCACATCGTATCCTCGCTTGGCTTCACTGTTGTCCTGGATCAGTTGATACAAAGGTTGGGTAATGGAGATAAGAATAATTGGTGAACAAATCTGGCAGGTAGATCCGATATAGATATCCGAGTGATAATTCGTGATGTCAGATACAGTATCTATATATGGATCATCGAGTGATTGTGTATGATCCCGGATATTTAACTGTAACACCAAAGGTGTAGCAGTAGGTGTATGTGAAGAGATGATTCGTGATATTGCCGAAGGAAGTGTGAACCATTCATCAAGTACACGTTGTCTCATTTGCCAAAGTGGGTACACTGCTTGTGACACTTGAAAACTGTATCGCAACAACTGAAAGAACCCTCTGGAATGTTAAAGCAATGCCATATTTCTGGGAAACCTCTATTTCATTTTTTTGAGTTTGTGGGTACAATGAACCAAATAAATTTAATAAAGGAAATTAAGTTTTTGCTAATGTTCTTGTTGCTATTGCTGCAGGGGACGGGCTGGCTGCTGCTGGTGATGGCAGAACCGCCCATCGGCAGATTACCTGGGAATCGCATCCAAGCTACAGTAGCAGCAACAATGCTGCTGAGACGATTAAAAGAATTGTTGGACTGCTTTATCAGCTCCACTAGCATGTAATCAAGGAAGCCCTCATCAATTCTACCCTGATCATTGAGATGTTGTGTCACCACTGGGTCTATACCAGGAGAGTGAATCCTTGGGTGAATCATGCCGCAAATATTGTATATCTTTTCGGCTTGACCCAGTGGCAATGAACAATGAAAATCTGCCACTGGATGACAAGATACATCTGTGTATGCTCTATCTAACGTGAGATCAATGTTCCTTGTATGGCACTGATGTTGACCTCCACTTGCTGGACGAAATTCTGGCCAGACTCGGAACTCCCATGTTTTCCAGGCCAACAGACAATGGTGGATCCCTGTCCCAGTGAGGGCAACAAATATCAGGTTGATTTTATCAATTGATGATCAATCTTTCATTTTGATGTGTTGTATGCCATAGAAGTATGTCAGGTGAATAAGATCCACAATATCAGTCACTGCAAATCGAAACTTGCACTCCTAAAATGATCTTCAAAACACTGATTGAACCAGAAGCGAATTTGAATTTACCTCACAAACGATTGTGGGCAATGTAAACCTGTACTTCGCAAATAGCTAGGGTAATATTTTCCAGATCTCTGTACGCGAGTATGTTTGACATCCGCAAATAGAGTCAATTGAAGTCTTGCAGTGGTATACCATTGTTGCACAGGATCAGGTAATGTTTGTCAGAACCTGATGCTCAATATCAGCGATGAACACAATCGTTGAGATGATTCATTTACCACCGAAATGTACGCATGTGGAGGGTCTGAGTTTCTCTGGGCTGGATCAATTCTTCCAATTTCCTCATACCACCAACAATGAATCTGGGCTGTCTTCACCGCATTCGTGGCAAAGGGTTTGACAAACATCGCATCATTGATGACTCTACCCTTTACATGTACCATGATGATTACCAGAATGGCTGAAAATGTTGTCTGGACATCATATGTTGCGTGGATGCAGCGACCTGTCACATTGTCAACCAGGTGCACATATCAAAACAGATATCTAGCTTTCCATGCAACTAGTCACTCACTGGCTTCGTTTGAATCATTCCTGTAGTGAATATATACACTAGCGGGCGAATTCAATCTTTTAAATGCTTAATCTAACACCTGCTCAGGTGACAGCTGTGCATGCTGCTGTACAACCTCCTCCTCAGGGACAAGATACACCTCACGATGTTCAGGATGTTGGGGTTTCGCCGACATAGGAGGTAACTGAGTTGCTGCAACTCATTGTCCAAGTGTTGATGTGAAGGAATCTTTGAATGGCCACTTGCCCATTGCGTTCCTGGATTGTCACCAAAGAGGCTCATCTTTCGATTCGGAATTGTTATCTCCAAGATGATTGCAATTATCATGTTTTGTGCTGTGATAGTCATCGAGATCTACATCGTGGAGAGTATGTCTCGTTCACCTGGTGCAGGAAGCTGGAGAATGACAAGGAGGAGAAGTGCAGTGCCTTTGAGTCATCATTCCAAAAGGCAGTGAATGACACGTACAAAACAATTAAAGGAGTGGCTAAAGGAAATATAAATGAATGTATAGTGAATGATTTATAGTGTTGAATAAAACAAAGAAAGCATTGATATGATTAAAAGCATTGTCGAGATGTGGCTTTTTATGCTGTTGACACTTCCAGGGTTTTGGTTTGTCCCACCACCCATGGTTCCAATTCCTTGGATGCACAGGAACTCAGAACCAAGAATGACTAGTGATAAGCATGCCGCTGGGTTGTTGATTGGCTTCGTTCGATGAAAATTATTATCTCAAGTGTTATGGGGGTGCTTACACCTATGTAACTATACTTATAACAAGTATCGGCAGACACTTAAGTAAGTACTAGGTACACAGCCATAGTTCTTGATCTCGATTTCCTTATGCGTGATTCCAGACAAGATGGGTATGTAGTCTGTATAAATTGTAAACGCACAAAGGGCAAGTATGAATCGTCGTATCGGAAGCTATCAGATAAATAGCTACTAAATCGTATCGAGGTGTAATACAATACTGACAATACATATAACTTGTATAATTAATCTCAGTGATTAATTTATCCTTGTAAAGTATATTCATATAATTAATCTCGGTGATTAATTAATATTGTATCAGCAATATTATGCCCATTGATAGTGCAATCTAAATTGACACATATCTTCACAACATCACTCAACTAATTCCTTGATAAATCTGGCAAACAGATACTATCGGCAATATTATGTCTCTTGCGTAATCTCCCTCAACGTCAATCTTCACGTATCTTTGTATTCTGCTCGAAGGCGTCTCCTTGTGCGACTTCTTTTTTTCTTGCTTTGTTTTCCAGAACGTTGCTCAAGCTCCAAAAGCATATGGTCATTTGGTTTCTTCTCGAACACTCGTCCGGACCTTGTCATATTCATCTTATTTCATTGATCAATTCGAGGATTAACTAGTTGATTTCTTCCGGATGACTGCTCCTCAATATCCGAATCACAATTCAGATCCAAAGCAGGAATATCCGGTTCAGAAACAAATGTTCTTTCGTTAGCTCAACTTGGTAATGGCGTAACTTCACAATCCCTAAGGTATACTGAAGTGTATGTATTATACTCTGAATGATATCAATTATCTTCTTTCTGAAATCGTTGTAGCAATAGTGAGAATGCACACACAATAATATCGTATTCATTTGTAAACGTGTGCTCCATCATGGGGCGAGGGAACCGCATACAATCCTCATACATGATACCAAAATACTTCGTAATAATAATAGTAAAATAAGATCCTGAAATATAATAATATTTCTGCTTCGTCTTTCGCAGGTAGGTATCGTTCGCAACTGTGGAGCTACCCTTCCTATGCCGGAGCATTGCTGACTCTTCATAGCCTTGCTTGGACTCCCGAAGCTTATGTCTGAACCTTAGCTATGATCTCATACTGTCGTATCTTAGAGTACTCTTTCATCACAAGCCATGCTCTAAGATAGAGGACCTCGCTTCCCAAAGGTTATTGTGTATAGGTATGATTGCTTGTTTTAAAGAGTTACGCTCCCTCAAGGGGTTCCAACCCCCATAAGATTAAATCAAACAGTAACTTCAACTTAGATATCTTGCAACTCATTTATTTCGGTGGTTGGAATGACTGCCAACAACAGTTGACAGTGCTCATCGCTAATTAATGTCTCACCCTAAGGTTATTTGGCTTGCGTCATAGATTCAATCGGCAACCAACCAATACTATGCCAACGCAGGATTGGACATGTCAGCTCAGATCGAATACGAGTCTGACATTGCAATGAATTCTCACTCAAACCAATGAGCACAGTTGTTTCAGGCCTCTTATCATCAGCCAATGTCATAATTCCCTCAGGCACATTGTGCTTAGGCTGAGACCATTCTCTTTGGCCAGGGAGTACCCTGGTAACTCTTATCGCCTGAGGCAATAAGCCAGAGGTCCCACATACTCACATAATGACTATCGTCTGCCTGACACATCAGCCGCACTCAAGCCACTGCCGCGTCCAGTCCCCTTAGTTCAGTTTAAATGAATGTGGTAAGAAATAACTGGCATCACTATAAGCCCTGAAGGCTTATCGACTGGCCAACGTTATTGCCTCATCAAATCAGTTCTACCGTAGTATGTGAACTTTCAATGAATCAGCCAGCAATGAGGCTCACTGTCAAATCGACACAAGGTATGTAATGTCCCGCTAAAGATCATTATGTATGGCAGCTTACTACTTCATTCTGAGATTGGTGTTATGTACAATATGGTATCATTGATCCTGTTATGTAGATCTCGAAGTAGACTAGTACCAATACCTCTATTAGGGGAGAACCCCTAACATCAAGGAGCTAAAAAGCATTAGTATATGACTAATCATTCCGGCTAACTTCTGCTGGGCAAAGGTAGTGTACTACCAATCACATGATAGCCATACATGGAGTCCTATTGCTGCCACTGTGCCATTTCCAAGAACTAGCATCTCAATGATTACATCCAACATTGTGAACTCCCAACACAGCCCTCCATGCATAAATGTGACTGCTGTAATAATCAAATAAACCAAAAACCAAAAACAGATCCAAAACCAGTCCAAAAAAACTCCAAATTATCACTGATCCATCGACCCTCCAAAGTGCCACAAAAATACCCACCCGCAATGCAAATCCTTGTGCAACTGTGCAGCCAGTGCATTCCATTCTCCCAACAACAAATTTGCAGCTGGGCAGCTGCTTGTAGGCTTCCTATTGGCCAACGAGCTCACAGTGGGAGGATTCACAATGTGATTGTGCTTGGGTAACCAAGCCACATCCTCATCTGTAACAATACTTTGCTCATAATCGGCCAAGAGACCAAAAGCACAGTATGGAATGACTTCAAGGAATCTCTGCTGTCTGCTAATCCTCCTTTGAAGCTTCCATGAGAACTGTGGGAAGCCTATTTTCATTGTCAGGAAGCTTCTTGGATAAGAGTGCCCTATCTCAGCATCATTATCTCATTCCACCCTGATGTTGTCAATCATATCCTTGGCTGGAGGTGGGAGGATGTGATGCACTGGAAGGTAGCTGTGGCCACCAAACATAGGTGTCAGGGCGCCAGATCTGCCTTCGGCTTGCTGGACATGATAAACAATGCAGAAAAGTGTTGAGCTGTTCAATTTCATCGCCGCCTTTACCCATCTGGTAGTAGTATTGTTATCGATGATTAGGGTAAGATTACTGCCATGCTGACCGCCATCTCCTTCAAGCTCCTCCAAACAGTCCCAGAGGTCTCAGATATTCTGGCTGGGATCAGGCAGACCTGTGATTGTGGCATTCACAATTGAAGAATGGTCGTATCAACGATTGATGCAACTATCAGAAGTATTGATTTATCATCCCCTGCTCAGTGCCACAAGATTACCTGAGTACTGATTTCACCCACCATCTTCCCAGCAACGTCGGGATCCACATAAGCGATGGTAAAGCTCAATGGCTCGACACTGAAAATGGTTGAGGAGGGGTAACTCAGGTTCATCGGTGAAGACCTGTGATTGGAGGTTTATTCCACATGGTTCTCTGTGTCTACACTTCATCAGGAAGAGCAAATGAAGCATCAGGGCAATAAAATACATACAAATGTGGATGAATATTCTCTTGTCAGTTGGGGTTTTGTTGAACCTATTCTTTCTTCAGCGAAGACCAACCTCTGCAAACTGGTGATCAGCTGAATTGAGTTTCTGACCATCTAGGATAGTCTTGTCTGCCATGTACCATTTCCAATGCGGCCTTGTAGATGCGAGGTCACTGATTCGAGTAACGCAAGGATGAATTTTGAGATCCCAATCCTCTGGGCTGGTGCCTAGCTTGTCGCTGATCATCAGTAAAATGTATTTTAGTCACTGGAAGCCTCCAGGAGTGTCTGAGGGGATGTGGAGTGTAAACTTAGATGCATCAATTTCAGGAGAGTATGGAACCCTAGGAGGACATTCCAGCTGGCCTTCGGAGTAACTGAGATCTCTGATGACTGGTACAAGTGTATCATGGGAGTGATTATGTTAAGTTTGGGAACACCTCAGAGCGCTGGAGAGAACTTTGGGTGCACCTGTGAGCACCTGGGAGGGCCGGCGACAAGTCTGGGAGAGCCCACGACCAGTGCCGGGGTGCCGGCGAGAAGTCTGGGAGCATTTCAAACCACAGTAGAGCAGTCTGGGTAAATCAACATCTTCTTTGGGAATGCTGCTGGCGCGCTGGGAAATCATAGCTAATACTTATCGTTTAACGATTGTTAAAACTCATGCATTCTGTTTGTATTCTCATATATATATCTATGTATCAATGTATCAATGTATCTATATAGCAGCCCATCTACAACACGGTATATCTGGACCGGCTGCAGGCGGTGCTTAAGAGATATTCGAGGTGCGCCTGAAAATGACGATCGAGTGAACTCAGAGACCCACACTGAGGCTGTGATCGCGGGAGTTTGGAGATACACTTGGAGCCGGAAACCGAGTGTATCAGGAGATACACTTGAAGGCCCGTATCGAGTGAACTTAGAGATTCACTCCGAGATCGTGATCAAGTGAGTTCGGAGATGCATTTGGACGCAATGCTCGTGCGAACCTGGAGACTGTGAACAAGCGAGTTTGGAGATGCACCTGGAGGCCGTAATCAAGCGAGTTTGGACATACACCTGGCGATGCACTTGGAGGCCATGATCCAGTGAACATAGAGATGCACACCGAGGCTGTGATCCAACGAGTTTGGAGATGCACTTGCAGGCTGTGATCGACCAAGATTGGAGGAGTTTTCAGAGGTGGTCAATCCTGGAGGAGGCTGATCTGGAGGCGGTCGATGGGAGGCACGCCAGGTGCTGAGACTGTATTCATCGGCTAGTTCACTCAAAACCATTGGAATGGGACGAGGTGACTTCACCTGTGCAGCTTTTATTGAGAACTGGCTGGTGGCGGTCGATCTGTGTAGGGAGGCACACTGGAAGTTGAAGCTACAGTCAGGGGTCAACTTGTCATCGTGAGAATGAAGGGATGACAGACAATCTTAGGTGTATACTGTACTCAGTGTATGCTGCACTTGGTGTATGCTACAGCTTGGTGTTAACTCACAATTATGGCATGGACAGATATAGATGGATGACTTAAATTTGTGTTCTACGATGATGGTAGAGTTGTGGATGAGAAAGGGAGAGATGGGGAAAGAAGATGAGAACAATATGGAGGATACGAGCGGACATGAGAAATCAGGAGTATGGCTTGCCTGATTGGGGAAAGACGAGCTCGTATCGGTGATAGTATGTGCCGTATCGGGACTCGTACCTGCCGTATTGGGGATGGTAAAATGGCTCGCTCAAGAACTCCTCTTAAGTCTCAGTTTCTCAGCATGTTTTCCCCCATCTCGTCTCATTTCTCTCTTTCTTGTCCTCAACTCTACCATCACCTAAGAACACAAAGTTAAGTCATCCCTCTGTATCTTTCCATGCCATGATCATGAGTTAACACCAAGTACAGCGTACACCAAGTGCTGCATTACTCCATGATCAACTGTCTCCCACTCCCAGCCAGTTTCTCATCTCGGCGGATGTACTCAACTCTTCAGATTCCCACAATGACGAATGAAGGAATGAATAGAGTCTCAGCTCCCGTGGCGCCTCCCTCATGATCAACCGCCTCCAAGCATGTCTCCAATCTTGATTGATCGTGGCCTCGACGTGTATCTCCCAACACTCTCAATTACGGTGTGCACATGTATCTCAGAATTCACTCAGCCTTGGCCTCCATGTGCATCTCTGAGTTCACTCGATCTCGGTCTCCAAATGCATCTCCAAACTCGCTTGATCCTGGCGTCAAAGTGCATCTGTGAGCTCAGTCAATGTCAATCTCCAAATGCATCTCCACACTCGCTTGATCCCGACCTCCATGTGCAACTCTAAGTTCACTCGATATAGATCTCCAAATATATCTCCACAGTCGCTCGATTCCGGCTTACAATTGCATCTCTGAGTGCACACCATCTCGGTATCCAAATGCATCTCTAAACTCGCTCGATTCCGGCCTCCAAGTACATCTCTGAGCTCACTCGATCTCCGTCTCCAAGTGCATCTCTAAATACACTTGATCACTGCCTCCAAGTACATCGTTAAGGAGCGACGGCAGGTGTACAGATATACAGGGGTAATGGAGGAGGACAGAGTGGCAGGGAGTATATAGACATCATCTCGTTTCCATCTCATCATATCCTACAACGAAGATACCCACTGTATATTTCCCAACTTTTGGTCTGACTCGGTCTGTCCGAGACTTCGTGGATCCTCAACGCCGGGTAGTATCATATCTTCTCACCAGATTCGTACACTGCTCAAGCCAGAACCGCTCTTTCTGATGAATTCCGTTTTGATCTCACAAGAGGTGCGGCGCAGTGTTGATGGTGGGTTCTCTGCCTTCTAGCTCCAAGTGGTGCATCTCTAAGTTCTCTCAATGGGCGTGCCCAGTTGCTCCTCTGATTATGCTCGACTACCATCTGTGGCCAGATTGACCGTATGTATATATATATAGAGAGAACTAAATAATGCATGCCATATTATGATGTAGTGAATCTTGTGAATGTAACAAAGACGAATATGATAAGACGAAATGCCTTGAGGTTATGTTAGAACCACTCCTGTGAGAATGCCGCACGAAGTCTCCCGCAGAGCTGCGCAGCGGTCTCGGCTAATCTCGAAGTCTCCTGGAGAGCTGGGCAGAGGTCTCACCTGCTCTCGAAGTCTCCCGCAGCTCTGCGCAGAGGTCTCAGGAGCTCCAAAATTTGACTATTCTATAAGTCAAATCTCGTAGCATCCTGAATGCACCTCCCTGACTGTAGGTGCTTTCTGGAGCACCCGAGACTGCTCTTGGAGAGTCTGAGAGCACTTCGCTCAGCTCCAGGGGGGTCTGGGAGCATCTAGAAATACTTAGAAGCACTGGTGAGGTCGCCCGGATTGTCTGGGAGGATTGCGTGTGGCTTCTGGACCAATTTACATTTTGGTGATGATGCTCATGAAATGGGCACACTCCCAGACATGCTCCCTCACTCCATTATCTTTCCATTGCATTGTCAAGCAACCCTATTCCTGCCAAATCGCCATGGTTTCTGCTACCCGTTGGTTGACTGCAACACCAGCATTCTTGGCCCAGAGGCGGACTTGTTCAGTCGGCATCTGGGTGATATTAGCATCTGCAACACCTGATTTCGGCAATTAGATGGCATCACATTCCATTTTAGGATCTCAATGGTGGTCAATAATTGAGTGGTGGATATCAAATGCTAGTCACTCTAAACAAGCATCGGCAGTGATGAATATATTGTGAAGGGTAATGTGTGATGATAGCAGAGGTGAGTGGGGAGTGTCAAAGATTCTGGAGAGTGTAAGTATGGTGAGCAGGCAAGGCAAATATACCAGTGGGATTGGCAAGGTTATGTTAATCCAGCGACATCATTTTGGCTGCCATTCACCTAGGAAACAAAGTAGTTAGCATCATCTAAGCGCCCTGATTCGTTGACTGAATGCTTAAATTCATCCTACAGTCAAGTAGAAGCATTCTTTGCTGTCATATCCCACTCGGTTGTCCTTGCTCCAGTTCTTCTGCCATGCAATCATGATGGTGGGTTGGTATCTAATGAGGATGAGAGCAATCATATAAAAGTGGTAGGAACCATTTTTGGAAAAGGTAAATCGAGGTGCAGCTTTTTCCTTGGACCAGCCAGCTTCCAAAGGTATGGGTAGCTGAAATTCCGTTGAGACACTTCTTAATGTGGTTGGGGTGTTTTGTTTTGCATATGAAAGATGAATATCTGTCAATACTGTTTCTGATACTAGAAAATGTACTGCTACATCGTTACTGAAATCACTCATCTCCATCGTAATCTCAACGAAAGGATTGTATACTTATCAGCTGAACAACTACCAGATGACTGTTTTGGGATCAAGCACGAGAGTATTGTACTTCCATTCGTTCGTCAACGGCATCACTACCCCTTTCTGCACCCTTCCGACGATACTTGCAGCAATGCAGAAGTTGACAGCAATCATTTGTGTGTTAATCCGAGCAACCTCCAGTTGGGACATGTATTTCTGGTCAACCACACTGGCACGACCATCTAGATGTCAACCCTCTTGGAAACGAGTATTTCGATATCTTCAAGCAAGAAATACATCTAGGGTTACCATTTCCTTGCGAGGAGGAGTATTGATTAGTGCACCGGTGCGCCAAGCACAACTTCCGCAGACATGGTTTCCACAAGCGATTCAAGAACACTACATTGGCAACCGTCAGCAACTTCACTTGGTCCCACACATTTTTCGAAAGGTTAAACGAGATGTTCTACACCAAGGGTATAGACAGTGGGAAATTGGGCAATGTGTGTTGCAATGGTTTGGCCGATCCAAACAACCTTCGCAATGATGATTACACACAACTGTTGTCCCTCAATCCAGTTGAACACATTGAGTTCCTCACATAACAGCCCGTGTTCAGGCACGTCTCAGCAAAGGTTCTAAATCCCCGGTTCAGCTCCAGATCTGGTTCCAACCCGGATCAGGACTGTGGTAACGGATTTTACAACATCAAAACTGGACCGGTTGCGATTGGGCCCATTTAACCATCAAACATCCACCATTTCAACCCCACACCTTCGGCCCCAATTAAAAATCTGGGTTCTGATTGTATTGTGACCTGATCAATACGTAGAGTGTGCAGTTTTGGTAGCACTTGCACCTCCCGCATTGAGATTTGTGATCCGACCAATATTTGTTACGTAACTATTAAAAACTGGTGAATTTTGAATAAAATGTGGTGTTATGTCACAGCGATTCTACGAATATTGATCATATTACAAATTGGAGACCGTGACCTGAAAGAGCTCGTGAAATTGCCTCTTGTATGTATATACTGTGTTGTGGTACAATAAAAATTCACAAACTTAATTGCAGCTAAAGTTGTGCGAACAGTAAAATTGAACCGCAGTCAGGTTCCAACCTGGCCAAAAACCTGCTGGTGTAGGTCTGGTCAGGGATACAACCCAGTGCTGGTTTCCTGGTCCGGTTCCTTCGCAGAACCTGACCTGGGCTGGGGTGTTGTGTTCAGTTCCAACCCAGACCGCAGCCGGGTGACCCTGATCCATTGCTAACAATTGTTCAGGGATCGTATGTTGTAACCTCGATGAAAGGAATTTAAAGAAGCTGATGAACGTATTCAGTCAGTGGTGAAATCAAGCCACTGATTGTGGAAGGAACAGAAATGTTGGTTGAATTTCGCAATAGCTACAATGATACTGACCACTTCAATAGCTGAGGCGGCCGATTGCAACTATGATTGTCCCCTTCTTCAGCAGTTCAGACCAGACACATCTGAGAAACTATTCGGGTGACATGAAACTATCATCAGTATAATTGAATCTTGGAAACATCGAATGGACGATTAGATCAGAGCCTTTGAATCTTTCAAGCATTATTGTTGCCGTTGTTCCTGTTCCTCTGAAAGATTACTTTGTAGGAATTGGAAGAATAACTGCAGTGAGGGAACAACCAATCCACAATCGGGAGGGTTTAAGGAAGATCCTTGAGCTATTTCATGTCCGCTCAAAGCGCTTTTTGATACAAGAAAACTCATTCTCTGTGCGCATGGTCAGATGCAGCTGTGTTATCCTTCTATCTGTGCATGGACAGCTGACTACTATGAAAACATTCACTTGCATTCGATTAAGCAGCCCCAATGGCAAGTGTGAGATGCACCGACATCGTCATTTGGAACAGGAAACTCATCATTATGCTAATTCAAAGGGGATTGGCTATACTTCCAAAAGATGATACTTGCAAAGCAGGGAGATGAGGAGGGTGAAGCCGAAGCAACGCAATATCTGGAAGTTCGAGCAGTTGGAACCTTAGAAGGTATCATCTGGGATTTGAAATGCTTCTCGCTGACAACTATTGTCTGACCCGATGATCTTCATACCATCTATCTCAGTATACTGATGCATTTGATGTAGTGGGTGACATCCATCTTCGAACAACATCAGCAAAAAACATTTCCGTCCAGGCGGAATGGCTTGGTCAGAGTGAACACGGTCAGTCAGAGCCGTCAGAGACATCCCGGGGGCGGCTAACTCTGCACCCTGCGCAAATACGATGTGTCACGTTGCATATCGCCCTCTCATCACGGTTTCACCGTTTCTTCTCCCTCTGTCGGTCTCCTATTTTAAACGAACACTCTGGCTTTGTGGCCAACTGTGACCATACGTCGGAATGGGTTCGTAGGGTGCGCAGTTGCATCCAGATTGTATTCTGATGGGTGACGCTGTGAAATCCTTGCCTCGCATTCCTTCTCCCTGTGTGCAAAATGCAATTCTCGCTTTGATAATTATACTCATTATTCCAAGTCGCCAGATCTATGTGGCTATTGACAATCCATCGCTGGTTCTGTCCGTCTCCTGTCTTGCTACTAGTAGCTATCGCTGGGATTACGTGCGCACAGCCGACGATGTTATCCACACTGAAAACTTGCAACGCAACGGCTGTGGGTGCTTTTCTCACTTGTACAAAATTCGAGACAGGATCCAAGTTACCCGACTTTTCAGGTATTGTGGTGAGCGCCAGGGCTAACCAGTACTCAACAAAAGTTCCATCCTTGTTCAGGAGCTTGATTTTGAATGGTCATTGCAGTTGCCAACGGAGACGTCCATTCAGCGCACCATAACACCTCCCTGGGCGTTGCTTTGCCCACACCCAGTCGTCCCATCGGTCCCCTTCACGCCAGCTCTGGCTCCCTGTGCATCAACAAATCAGAGATATCGGTTCCCTTTCCAAACACGCAACTTGAACCCTGAGAGAATGGTAAATACAGCACTCCATTGCGTGCAGTTGTTCATCCAATATATACGTCTTGTTACGACTCTCATGCTTGATAAACTCCGGTGTGCTGTTGTATATTGTCACACGGTGCCTTCAGTCTTGCGTATTGTCGAGTAATGCTCTGAAGTCTTTGATCATCGCGTCAGGATGCTTTCCATCATGGCGGTTTTGGGGTCCCCTGAATTTGGGCTTTGCATATGACTGGAATCTCAGAGGGGCAGCCAGATCAGCACCGGAAGGGAGGACATTGCAGGTGGCAGCGCTGTTCTCTCGACACTGAGCGAGGGCTTGGAGATTGAGCTCTCAGATTCGGAAGCAGAGAATGGGATACTGAAAGGTGATTACTTGTGGCAGGTAGTTGAGATTGTGATTGGAGGAGTTCCAACCATCCTTGAGGTTCGTTTTATGTGCTTGTTCATGCCTCTTGGCAGGATACTGTTGCAAGGCTCCATATCGACAAATCTGTTCAGCCCAGTGACACATCAACTGGATTTTTGGAAACTTGAAGTCATCATCTAACTCCTTGGAAACATCGATCTCACGGCTGATATAATTCTGCCAGGCATTGATTTTGCGCCAATGCTTGGACAGCGTCCAAGTCTCAGCATTTGTTTCTTCGTCTACCGTTCGCTTCTTCACAAGTTCCCTTCTCAGGGCATTTGGTTTGGCCCTCGCCTGAGTAAGAAAACATCTTCAAAGTTATGAAAAAGACACAAGGCGTCTTCGATGTAGCTCAATGTTGCACCATCGTGAGATTCATATGGAGCATACATATTGAATTCTAACAATGCAGGTATGCACTCAATTGCGCAATTGAATATGGGACGCTGAGTGGGGCTTCCTCCTCGTGCAGACTGGGTTACAACACCAAGGAGGTACCGGCTCATTTCCTGCATCTCTTTCCCATTCCATTGAGAAACTTCCTCATACGACTTAGTTTTTGTTGTGAGGTCATGGTAAGCAGGCCAGGATGACGATATTGCATTGTACTTGTCGAGCCGTTCCTGCATCTTCATAAAGTGAAAAATCCACTTCTGGAGGTGGTCAAGCATGCCGAACTGCATTGTATGGAGGAGGTCAGACTTTGGGAGGTCGCTCATGATACAGGGAAGATGTCAAAACATGTTGAATCCTCAGTGAACATGGCACGATGAGAGTTCGGCATCAGCTGCCTTGGTGTTGGCATCGCTGAGCGTTGAATATAGGTTGTGATCCCGCCAGGGGTGTTGTTTGGCAGGAGGCACATAATCTCCAAGTTCGTTCTTTGGACACTCGCACCAAAAACAGACATGCTGCTTGAGATGATGTAGGTTGCTATACTCTGGGCAATCTGCAAGCCATGCTGCTATCACCGCTTTGCAACTGATGAAGTTGCCATCTGCACAGAGAACGTTGTAATACACACTCTTGGCGCTGGGATTTTGTTCAAAGGTGAGAGGATGGAGTACCCGCTGGAGGACCTCGTTCAGCACCTCTCGGTCTGTTTACCGTTGGTGATCAAGCCGGATCTGAGGAACATAGCGGTTATTGATCAGAATCGGCAGGAGAGCGACCATTTCAATGCTGTGAGTTGAGGGCATCTGTCGGATCTTCGAAAATAGATTGCCAATCGTCATATATACAGGCCACTCATTCTTGTCGCCAGCAAAATTTGAGAGATGTGTTTCGTCGGACATGAAGAATAAGGGAAGGAGTGTATTCCCCACTCTGAGCGTTGACTGAATGTCGGTTAGCCCATCATCACCCTCGGATATCTCGCATTACCTGTGCCTCCCACCACCAGTCCGCAGTATGAATGTTGGTATATTGGCGTTTCGGTGGTGTATGGCTGTTCAAGCAACGCTGCGGGGCATACATAAGATGCTCGGCGTCAGCTGGCTGCTGCATCAACCATCTCATGCTTTTGATGATGTGTTGACTCCAGTATTTGATAGGGGGTTGGTGATTGTCATTCCATCTCATGTCCTCGAGAGTGTGCAGTTCCCACTCCGCGAGAGCCTGATCATCGGGCATGTTAGCCACAAGCTTCTGGACGCCATCCCCGGTTTTGAAGCTTGGGAAACGCAGAGTGGTCTATTCTTCTTTCAGCACATTGTCATAGTACGTCTTCATGTGCTTCTTCTTGATCCCACACTGGATATATTTGTACACTTCAAGCGGGGCAAACGGGTATTAGGGATTGCTTTGTAGGTTTGTCTCAAGGCAACCCTGAGCATCACATTCCCATGGCTCAGCAATGTAATCACTCAGCAGAGCACCGGCCCAATGGTATGTTTACGTGCGGGGCGGAGGAGGTGGCGGTGGTTGAGACTCCAAGTCTGCGATGTTTTCAAGGTGTTCAAGGTAGGGAAATGCGTCCAACACTTGGACTGAATCTTTGCAAGAGTTGAATACACGACGCTGAGCAGGTTCAACGCGTCGGGGCGCGCTGCGGCGCGCTGCGAAAAGTCAGATTCTTCTGGCATGCACCTTGAAGGTGTTCAGGATGGTGTAATTTGATATGATCAAGTGGCCAGCTGTCTGAGGTGAACTTCTTTCGGCATGGAAATTCAGGGCAATGGAAAGAGGTCTTCACTGGCATTGTCGACAACATGCAAGGAGTGCAGTATTCACTGTAGAAAGGGACGAAACTTGGTGCTGGGCGCGTGCAGTCTGGTGTGGGTATAAGTTCAGCTAACTTGAGAGATTTATTGAGCCTCAACACCATCACAAGGAGGTTCCTTAAACGCCAGGAGTTGCGAAAACACTGCATGCGTGATATCCCATAATTCTATGAATGAAATAAAAAATAAACCCTGAGCGATCCAACAACCTCGCGAGGCGTGTAATAATCAATGCCTGAGATAAATAGATTAGAGCAAAGGAAATGAACAAGCCCACAACCCCTAACCCAGGCAAGCTGGAATACAAAACACCATAAGCAAACAAAACACCTCCACGCGTGCATTAATCTGTGCCAGAGATGAATAGAGTACAGCAAAGAAAACTCACAAGACTAGAACCTGACCCTAACCCGAATGCATGCCTCCTCTGCGACGCGAGGACTAAGTTATTCCGCCCCTAGGAAGACATCCTGGCGCGCCTCAGGGAGAGGGACACCGGGGAGAGGGACATTGGGGAGACTATTGCCACCTGCTGATGCGCAAAGTAGCTGCTGATCCACATCGACATCCGAGGTGTTTCCGGCTGCCTCAGCTGCTCCCAGAGTTGGCGCTGCTTGGCGAGGTTTTTGTGATGTCACAAGTCACCAAAACTATGGCCCACTGAGGGGATGAGTCACCATAGTTCGTAGTCGTGGGCGAGGCTCCAGGGTTTCTGGCCGTGGGGCAGGGGCCGAAGGTTGTGGTGGTGGGGTATGCTGACGCATCTCCGGGCGTTGCTCAGGTAGCACGGTCGGCTGTTTGTCTATCATGGTATCTACATTGTCAGCCGACATCTTTACCCTTTCTCCCTGGCCAATCGTCCGAGGTTCTTTGCCATCATCCTCATCCTCATCCTTATCCTTATCCTCAGCCTCTTCATCCTCTTCCTCCTCATCTTGCTCCTTTTCATCTTGCTCCTCTTCATCCTCCTCCAGTTCATCGTCACAGTCCCTTTCCATATCCACATCGCCATCTAAATCAACGCCGTCCAGTGCGTCCACATCATCCTCCATGCCCATATCCACATCAGCATAATGTTCTTAGTCATATTCGCTGTCCGACTCCTCGGTTGAGTCGGTATCATCATGTGAGGAAATTGACACTGCGGGCGATGTTTCGGGCTCCAAATATTCCTGTTCTAGTTAGCCCTCTGTCTTCCATTCCCCTTGTTCCCTGTAGCCTTTCTACTGCTCTGCGAGCTTTCTCCCCCTAGGGTTTGTTGAACAATACCTTTCCCTTTCCCATACCCGTTCCCGTTCTCCTTCCTGCTCCCGTTCCCCTTCTCTCTCTCCGTCACCTTCCTCTTGCCCTTCCCGTCCCCAGTCGCCTTCCGTTTCCCCTTCCTACTGTTCGCTCCCTCCTATTTCACGGTTCCTTTATTGCCTCCCTGCGTGTCCTCCTCACCCTGGCCATCAACATTGTCATTCCCATCGCCAAGATGGCTCCTTCCACCTCTTGGCGCTACGGGATCCATCCAGTTCTCAACATCATCATCCTTGTTGATTATCTTGACCCAATTCAGTGGTCCAACGGCCAGCAGGTCGCCTGGCTTGTACTGCTGGCAGCTTGGCGGCTCACTCCTTGCCCTGAGATGATCGCAACCGTACCAAGAGAAATGCTCGCTGGTGTGGTCAACCCTCCCCGAGATGGTTGTCAGCGGATTGGAGCGATTGACTTGATCCCCGAGGGTCCGGAGGTTGTCCCACCTCCAATTGTTCATTTCGTCGTGGGTTTTCTCAAACATTTGCCGCATATATCAGCGGAAGGCAGTCCACCACTCCCGAGAAGGCGAACTCCTGCTCCTGCAGTGCTGCCACATCACCTGGAATTGTGAAATATGGCGAGTCGTGACTGGATCAAGAAAGATTATATCATACAAGAGGTCCCATGCCCTGTCATCAATGACGCCGCAAACATTGTATATCCGTATGAGTCAACGGATGTGTTCCGAGATGAATCCCTTTTTACTTTCTCAATCCAACAACAGGCATCGATATATAACCGATGTCGGCATTTTTACCCTAGCCTTCCCCTTTCCTTTGCAGCTGCCCTCTGGTGCCATTGGTGTGACTTAAAATTGAATCTACATCAGAAGCGTTAGCATTATGATACAGTTGCATGTAGCAGAAGGAAGCCCAGAGGGAAAGTGCAAAGATGTGTAGGTTATCAGCTGTGTTTTGGAATGAGAGGTGTTGTTTTGTGCAAGTCACGTGATGTCTAGATAGTTCTTGATGCTGGCGGTGTGTAAAATACGGGAGGAAAAGAGAGAGGAGGTGTAGGCGGGAAGAAGGGATATAGATACTCGAGTTCCGGCGATTTCTTGGTTCAACTTGTAAGATATGACACTTTTGATTCATATTCTGCATTTTGTTGGTTAACGCACACAAAATGGCCCAGCGTGGTTCTTGCACAACCACCAGGCACCTCATGAATGACGAGCCTCAAGACCAGAATTAGTACTCGTGGTGAGGACAGTTTACAATGCCGGGTGTTTCTTTTGCATCACATACCACTTTCACTGTCCAGACCTCGTGCATCTCAGAGCAAACTGAGTAGTTCTCAGGTTATATCAACTGTGCAACCATCTGAAACAGCTACCAACACGCCTAGCGGTGGAAAAAGCACACGCAACTGATGTGATAGGATAGAGAATACGTCATTGTTTGATTTGCGATGCTGTGAGCTCTGCCAAAGGAGGATATCCACCGGGAAGCTGAAGATATACACAATCAAATGTTCGAAGTATTCTGCTAAGAACCAGTGCAATACCATGATAATTGTGCCAAGAAGGCATAAACACCCTTCATGCGGTGCAAATAGACCTTCAGACGTTGTTGTAACAGTGAATATAAATACTGAGTTTTGATCTGAGTTTAATCTGATGGCATTTGACCCCAGATTTGAATGATTTTCAAGGGATGTTGTCCCCGAGTATCGTCACAGGCGATAGTGATTCAAAGTCTAGCGTGGTATACACTGCGCCTCCATTTTGTTTCGAATCCCTCCCTGGTCGCTCTAATAGGTGTCCACCTCGCCAGCCATTGCAAATGAATGCAGAGGGAACAATTCCTACATTCTGAACGTCAAACTTCTATATCGTACTATGCGTTCCCAGAGCTCTGACCCTGACACGACTCCGGTCGTATGAATGGTTCAGAAAGTACAAAAGCGAAGTCCTTCGGGGAATTCTCAGCTTCCCCCTGCTACATGATGCGATTCCGCACCGGCTGGCGACCGGGATACCTCTCAAGGAGGGAGTTCCGTAGACTCTACAATCCTTGGTCAGAATGCCACCCCCTCATCTTCGCTGAATGATTCTGGCGTGGCAGATATCACTCAACGCGTGACTTCCACCCCATCCACTACACAGCAACGGTCAATAAATACTCCAACTGCCACGCCGGCTACAAGCAGTCGTAGTACACCAGCACCCAGAGGAACGTCACAGGCAGACCCAACGCATTGCGTTGGATCCAGCATCACATCCGGCATTGCTTGCACTCCCACTCCTCTCAGCGGTCTTGGAAACCTGCTTACCCTCATCCACAATCCAGAAGCCTGCATGATCATTACAAATCCACTGCGATCGGGAGCCACAGAAATGGCTCAGAGACAGAGGCAGTGGCCATTGCAACGGCAGGAGGTGATATCTAGACCTCGATCAATGGTCTCCGGCAGTTGCGGCATCCATCGATTTGGTCACTCAGACATGACGCGTCTTGTATTTGCAACGGGCAGACCCATGGAGTTCAATATGTGGAACAGACGGCCGTTTGTGAGTGCAAGCGACATGGAGATGGAAAGCGAGTCCACGCGATGCGTTGCGAAAGTATTCGCTGAAGCCCCACGTTGGCAGATAATGGAGAAGTACTGGAACACAGCTATACAGCAAAACAACATTTGGTCCATAGGATCTGAGGTACGCACAAAGGAGATCTTGAAAGAGGAATGCCGAAGCAACGACCCACGCTGGATATTACACACTCGAACTGGTACCAGGTTTGAGCACAAGTCGACAAAGTTAAATCCCATTTCATTCAATCAGCAAAGGACAATACAGCAGGGCTTCATGGTCTCCACCGCTTTGAATCCGATGCAGAGTGTTTGGAATTCATTGATTCCCTTCTGGCAGACAATAAGTGTCTTTTTCCTGTGGCAGAGCGTGTGGAAGGTGGTGTATGTGGTCCAAATCGAACGCAGAGAGTGTCAAAAACTGCTGATGAATGGCCTGTGCCCACTGGACTTCCTGGCTGAAGCAATGCCTGGGTTTATCGACATCAAATTTCATCATCGGGTGAATAACCGCGGTAAGTATGCTGTGGGATTGTATAATAACATGACTGATGACAAGGATGGTCATGTACGCTTGCTACTGATCATGTTTACCTGCACTGCATTGCGCCATGCTCTCCTGGAGTGGCAAAAGAGCAAAAATGTTCCTCCGAAAGCTTCCCAGTCAAATCTGAAAGCGGACAGACCTGATCGCTCGAACTACTTCAACTAAAAGAACAACGTAGGTAAGAACGCATCCTGCTGCGCTGCAATGGGTCGCAAGATCTTAACCTTGCCTGGCATTGCAGACAAGTATACATTCTTGCTGAATATCTGAAACAGACTACCGGAGAGCTACCAACAGAGGGTGTATAAGACGACTGTTGCTACAGTCAAGCGTCAGATCCACTGGGCGGAGAACCCAACGCCTGCCGAGGTCATCAGCACAGAAGCAGCACGTGTTGACAATGCTTTTCTTCTTGACTATTTGGCCTCCGAGGTGGCGCTTGAGGAGCCTGGGATTGGAAGCACTGACCCATATATTCCGATAGACAACAATTGTATGGATGACAAACTGCGTTTCGGGATGCCAGGGGGCAGCGATGATTACAACTATGAGGGTGATGAAATTGACGTGAGCAGTGCCATCCCCACCGCCAGCCACCGACGACGTGCCACAACTGTACTACAGAGGTTCGACCTGGGCACGAGTAATGTCGACGGGTATGAGGGTGATAATGGCGACCGTCTGGATGAGGAAGCGCACGAAGAAGCATCGCAAGCTGATGATGGATCAACGCAGAATTTGGAGGACTGAGGGCATAGTACTACTAGAGAGTGTGAAGATTGGACAGTATATTTCAGACCTGTGAAATACGATAATGGCGAAGCAAATGCAACGGCAAGCGATGTATCAGAATCGAACACCGTATTGTAATAAGTGACAAGATCTCAAAGTTAAACATATATGGGAGAGCGCGGCATCCGATAAATAGCAATAGCGAAAAGGTAAAATGTGACAGTCGGCCGGAGAAAAGCATAATCAACACTAGGCGTTGGGTTAACAGCTACAGCGTACATGGAGCCCCTGCAAAGGGTGTAACACACGTCTTGTCTGACGTTGGGTATACGTCACCACATTCCAGACTCAAAGTAAAGCAGTCGCAATGCCGGGGTGGCGATTGCTTTAGTTTGCGTGAGCGTCCACGGGGTAATATTCAACGCGACACGTTGCAAGAATAAGAGACATGGTATAATAGCCACCGCAGCGTAGGTATGCAACACGACCCATCACCTGGGCGACGGCTCACATTTGATTCTCCTTCAGAGGGTACGATGTTCTATCAGAGCCGTCAGGGCCGTTGCAACACCCGGGTCTTCCTGACGGAAACTAGGTTTGTTGCTAATGAACATTCCCGGATTGACAAATCCAACTAGTACTGGGCGATGACACCTCCACATCCTGGCTTTGCTCGATTGAATAAGCCATATAGCCAGGCGACGCAATGGAGTGCTAACTAGATGAAAGCACTGGGGTGCATGATTGTTCCAGTTTTCACAATGACTCTTTCAAACCCTTCAGCAAGCCCAAAGTTTCCCTTCACAGAAGCCCTGTGGTGGGGTAAGAATTTACTGTATTTTCATGTAATGGCACAGTACTGGTACCATACAGAAGCCACAATCGAGTACATGGCAAGGAATCTGGAAGGGTTTCAACATCAGAAAGATGTTTCCAGTCGATTTAGCTGATTTAAATCTATGAAGCATTTCTCAGAAACCATGAAAAAGCAGCATACTTTGGACAAACAAGAGGAATGGGAGAGTGATCCCGTTTGCAACAATCTTTCGGTGGCAGCAAAGTGTTGTTGCATTGATGAAAATGAGAGGCACATCTGGACAGAAATTGCGCTACATGTTGTTGACTAATTGGATTTCAATTTTGCGAAGATGCATCTCATGAACCACTTCTCTAACTTTATCCGCCAGCTTAGCAACAGCTTCATTACAAGTTCTGAACTCCCGGCAAAAGCAATGATGGATATTAGATATGCATATCGACTATTGAATCATCGTGAAGCTGCCTTCCAGATTTTGCGCAGGCAAGCCAAAATGGAGTCATTTCGGTATGGAGCACAGAATGCAAATGGTGCCAAACACCATTGCGATTATAAAATGCCTGTAGCCAATGCGCCTATCAAGCGAATGATGAAAAACCTGTCACCACAATCAAGACCCTTAATAACTTGGCCAAGTGATGTGCAATGCCCAAAGAGGAGCTACAGAATCACATTGCTTGGGGTTTCATCGGATTTGCCGACTTCACAGACTACATAGATCGTCATCAGTATATCAGTAATCTCAACTATGAAAAATACATTCAGCAAGTGGCTGTGGCAATTCTGGCGACATGATTTCAATCCAATGAGCAGGCAGTTCATATGGTTTGTTGAACTGCATCCACATGGTGGAGAAAGCTTCAGCCTCCAAGAAATAATAGAATGCGTCTCTGGATGGGGATGAGTCCGGATAGCCGCTTTAAGCCAACAGCTTGACAGAAGCCCAGATGTTTGAGTTGACTTTTAATTGTCAAGGACACTGAATTAAGCATCAAAAGGTGTCTTGGCTTGGTTCAGAGGTGTCCAAAAGGGCCGATACGTCAGACTGTTGGTATGGTCATTGTCGAGGAGCGACAACAACCTCTGATTCAACATGCGCATGATCGAAACTACCATAGTAAGCTTTATTTCGGAGTTGGAACCACTTATATTGTATCTATACGCACAATCCAATTGGCTGTACATTTTCTCCCACTGATACTGTACCCAGATAGCATGCAGCAGTACTTGAGCAACACGATTGACTTGCATGCATTCAACTTGTTTTAGGTGTAGATTATTCAATTGAATACTGGTAGTAATAGTTGCAGCGATATACAGAAATCTGATGAGTCTTTACTCTGGGTGTCTTAATTTTGTTATAGGAGTTGTGCAAGCGTGTGTATAATTAGTGTTAGCAACAGTTCCGGACTGACACTTTGGGTCTGGGTCTGGGCCGGAAGCAAAATGTTTCCAAACAGGCGGTCTGGGTATTCAACACACCCAAACCGGCAATTCAGGATGGTTCGAGGAAAATCTCCCTACCCATCGTGATTGGGCGGGTTGTGAGCCGGTTGTCAAGCGGGTCCATCTGTAGATTGATATAATGCTCTTGTTTTGGCTGTTTGACAATAGTACCTTACCAAACTCACATACTCAACATCCAGTAATCACTTTTTCCATGTTTTCCAGTTTGTGATATTGATTAATTTGGAATCTGTGCTTTTCCCTGTACATTTTGAATTTTTACCTATAAAGGTAGTCAATAGTTCCGTAATGAGCCCAAATATCGGCACGATGCCTTGTATACCTAATATGCAAGACACATGTTGTTGGCCCTCGGTTGACACTCAGTTTCATGATGGAGTAAAGAAGATATCATGCACTGTTTTGCCTGAAATGGGCGCCATTACTCTGTATATGAATTCCTACCACAAAACAACACTTACATTACCCAAGTTGATAGACTAAAAATCATTGATGCTTCATTGATGCTCATTTTGAGGATGGGGCAGCGAGTGTGTCGCTGTTGTTTTTGCCTGTAAAGGTGGCCAATACATCATGTATGGATATCTACAACCAGCCGCCACTTAGAGAACGCAAGATGCAAAGCCAAAAATTGTTTGTGCTCTGTTGACACTCATCTTCAGAATGGGGCACTGACCATGTCCCACTCTGATTTGCCTATAAATGCTGCCAATATGTCAGTTATGCATAACACTGACAAAATAAATTTTCAATTACCTCACCTACAAGACCAAAAGTTGTTGATGCTCCATTCACACTCTTATTCAGGAGATGGTAATGAAATCATCAATAGCATTTTACCCCATACAGGTGGCCAATACTGTGATTATAAAGAATAATAAGCAGATCACTTTCTACATTCCCAACTTACAAGACCGAAAATGGTGGACGCTCCATTGACGCTCAATTTGCAACGGGTGTATCTGCAATATGCAACTATTTCATTTTGCATACTATATTATTAATTGTGTTTTGGAAGCCTTTCTTTCATGTTCATGTACTTTCTCCGTTATCACTACATTGTTTGTTAATAACACAAATCTTTATCTTTCAAAATAGACTTCAAAGTGTCCGCTAATTGTAGATTATAATACACTCAAAAATCCCATTCCTGTTAAACTATACTCGTGTTCACTTTCAGGTTCCCTTAATAGGTTCCTCTCATCTGCAAAATCCATGTCAGGCCCAGTACCACACAGCAGATTGTGTACCAACCAGCTGAGGTTCTTTCATCAGTCAGGAAATCTGGAAGAAAATCTTGATCACACTTGCGATCCTTCGCGTATGCATCACGATTGAAACACTGAACGTTGGGACGAGGAATATCTATACACATATCCGCATGGCACACATTCGATTTAGGAACTTTCAGCTCCCTCAATGTCACTGGGTGGAATGGGCGGCGCAGATGGCGTTCCGGGCGGAGATGGTGTTGGTTCGGGTGGAGATGCAATGGTGCCTTTGCGCCTCCAGAGTGTCTGCGGAATCTTTGCTGTGCCATTTTGGCAAGGTTGGCACCTGTCCGTCAGTTTTTTGACCACCATAGCCAGGTGTCTTTCTATCGCAGCCCTCGCCTTGCCATACCCGGCAAACACAACTCGCCACCTCTGCCCTTCTCGGACTTCCGCGCGAGGTGACTGGATGAGGTATTACGTTAACTCGATTGCGGTGCATGAAAACTCACCTTTGGTCATTTTGGCCAGATTCAACACTCAGGGTATGTTGGTCTGTTCTAGCTGTACACGACCTCCTTGCCCTGCCATAGTAGCAGACATGTTGAAAGCCTTCAAGAGATCAGTTGCTGCGTCTAAATATGAGATTCGGCTATTACCTGAACCATACACAGTTCCATAGCCTCCTCTACAGTGTTCAATGCTCATTTTGTCCACTCTTGGGGACTCTTATACCCAACTTCGTCCTCCATAATCCCAGAGCTGAGAACATCACAATGACCAATTTCACAGACTGTGCGGAAAAATGCCTCTGTCGACCATGGAGGTTCCCCATTATGGGTAGCAAGAAATTGGTCATGAAGCGCTCTACATACACCAGCTGTACTTTTCACTGTTCGTTGATGGTTGTCTACCTTGATGTGGAATCACTCATATCCTACCCCATGCTGCTGCATATTTTTCCTGCCTCTGGCTTTACGTACCATGTTTAAATCTGCGTCTTGGGTTATATATTTGGTGGCTGCATTGGCAGTGTCATGGTGGACTCACTAGTGACTGAGTTGTTTCTGTATTTCAGCAGGTGGCACATTGGATGAGGCGCCAGTCGTTCGACTAGATTCGGATCCGCTCACAACTTGCAGATGTTTCGGTGGAGCCTTGTTTCCCGGTTGTGGAAATGAGAGGAAGATGATCACGAAGAGAAGTGGGATGTCCTGAGGAATATATAGTAAGCTAAAAGTCGAAATGGAATGAGTAACCGCCAACTTGCATGTTATGCTCAGAATGAATCATGCCGCGTATTGTTGCAAGTTTCAACTGTATAAAACCATCCCGCAATTTGCAGCAAGTCTGTCTGGTGTTGTCTCTTTGTTTACCGGGATGAATAAAGGTGAATGGCAGTCAAAATCACATGTTTGATGGATATAAAAATGACATTCTTCGACTGAAAGGACCTCTGGTGATATTTGTCTCAAGACATCCCCGGGAGCTTACATGAAACAGACAATACAAACCAAGTCATGTTGTACAGTTAGCATTGCTATTCATAACGAAGTGATGGTCAAAACACTGATTTTGATTTGTTCCTGTTAATCAAGCATACCAACCATGATATAAAAGACGCAGCTTGCCTCCATATGGTCCATATCTTGCAACATCCAACATCTCACTCATCAACAAAGTCAGCACAAAATACCATGGTCAATGCTCTGAAAAAGAACCTTTTGCCATTTCCTACAGGCAATGTTGGCAACTTGACAAACCAATCCACATGATGACATCATCAACCGAATGAAGGTAAAAGCTGCTTCGAGGCAGAAAGGGTCCGAGCATTAGGAGCACTGCACAGCTTGCGATCCAAGATGAAGCTTGTGGCAGAGAACTGCTGAGAAACGCACTGTGTAAGCAATGATGAGAAAGTGAAATGGATCGATGATTATGTGCATAGAGAAACTGCTGTGTAAACACCGCGAGTTGAAGATCCAAAAGCAGCGATTCAGCAAGGGCAGGAAGATATGAGATCTCCTGAAAAGGCGGGATGGAAAGCGAGGAAGTCCGACAAGATATTCGAGTAGATGCTGAATGCCATCGGAGATAGTCTGAGCAATGTTGCAAGTTCTGACGATCATGAGGATTAGTAACATGAGGACGATGATGAAGAAGATTCACAGCTGGGCACCCAGATCGATGATGACGAACCCAGCTGGGTGATGGGCACAATCGCCAACATTGTACAGCAACCAATGGAAGTTTTCATCAGAAGCTGAAGAGGCTTGATGAATTGATGCATCCGGGATGGTGGGACGTGGCCGACTACTTCTCTGAGAGTGATATGAAGTGTGGTACGGCCGAATGGGGAGTTCTGGCAGTTGGTCAGCCCCACACAAACAAGGTTCTAGCTGCACCTGAACCGACAACACTTGGAATGCTAATGGCGACTCATGATAATGTCACCGGATAATTGCGAATGCCACATGCAATTTCTCCCACAGGATGTGGTTATATAAGGCTAGGTTCTGGGAAACCACAGTCACACAAGAATATAGCATCTCTCCCGCCCAACGCAGCACCCGATTCGTCGCCAATTAAGACATCGAAGCCCAGTAAACCTGTCAGCTTTTAACACTGCATATGGCCCACCTAGCCAATTGCCATATAGAAATCGTATTCGGACAAAGAAATGGTGACAGCCCATGGGTCGCCGGAAGCCTAAATGCACAAATTCCAACTTCGACAACATATCTCTCTGAAAAGCAAATCATGTACCTAATTTTCTATGTGGCAGCATTTTCTTGATTTCAGTGACAAATTTTTGAGACAAGACAATTTGTTTGTTCATTTGCAAGGGTCATACGGGCCATGCAAATGTTCTAGACTCCAAATCAAGTTGATAGACGACCAACAATCCTGATATCGTCCTGCCCATTACAGTTAAGTGAGATAGCACAATATAGATTCAAGACGAACTTTACTTGCAAAATATAAGTCAGTGATGTCATACTGGTCACAGAAGGAATGGTCAATGCGCAATGCAAAGCCGTACAAATGACGACCATCATGCTGCATTCAAATATGCATTCAACTGTATAACTCGCTGCTCGGACCTGGTGCACATGGTTAAGATTTTGAAAACTGCTTATGGAGGTCATGGAAATTAAGAAGGAGGAGCTACATGAGGAAAGGTGAGGAAGTCGGGCTATATTAATCAAAAACAAGTGAATGGATCTACATAACGTAAATTGCCGGCCAAAAGTGCTGGAATGTAAAATGGCTACATTATCCATCGCTGAGATAGCATCAGTCAAGGTGGATCCGAAATTGAGATGCGACGAGGCTTGTGGATGCAAATGTGTATTTATAGAAACGATATAGTGGCTGTCAATAAAGACTATATGAATGTCAGCATACAATTATTGGACATATAATGGCTGTTAGGATGTGCTTAACGTGAGTGTCAACAGAGCATCAACGATTTGCAGTTTTACACTGTCGGCACTCAATTGGCTGCATAGTTATATTCTTTCAAAGTGAAATAATTGGTCATCTTTATAGGCAAAAAGGATTGCAACACGCTGGTCACCTGGTCCTGGGAACAAGCGTCAACAGTGCATCAATGATCTTTGGTGTTGCATTATGGATAATTCAAGGGCTGTGCAATGACCTTAACCCAGAATCGATATATTGGCCGCCTTGATGGGCAACAATGCTACTGATGATATAACTACTATCTTCTACAAATGTGCATAAACGGAGCGTCAACAATTTGTGGTTTAGCATCTTCCATCTTCAAACGGCTGTGCAACGGCATTCACCCATAATCATTGTATTGGCCACCTTCCTAGGCGAAAACGCCAGTGATGATATTGCTACTTTCTGCTAAATATGAGCGTCAACAAAGCGTCAACGATTTTTGGTCTTGAATCTTGGATCGACCAAGTGCCGTGCAATGACATCGACCCAAAATCATGGTATTAGCCCCCATTATGGCCAAAGATGCTACTTACGATATCGCAACCGCCTCCTGAAAATGAGTGTGAATGGATAGTCAACAATTTTTGGTTCTTCGACTTCGATAATCAATGTGCTGTGCAACTGTGTTAACCCATAATCACAGTATTCGACGCCTTTCTGGACAAAAATGGTAGTGACAATATTGCTGCCGCCCCCTAAAACCGAGTGTCAGCAGAGCTTCAACGACTTTTGGTGGGCCTCAGTGAGCTACACAGCAATCAACTGCATTATTTCTTTCCTAAATGGAATTTTCAATGGTCAGTCTTTCCAGTATGTCCATATATACGACATCACAAATATGCATACAATGTCTCCTAGGTCTGACTTTTTTCTAACAGGCTAGTTTCAATATCGCTACCACCTTCCAACCATAAGCATCAACGGAGTGTCAACGATGTTTGGTCTTCCAACTTGAACAGTCAGCTGGCTTATCAACTGTGTTGACCCATAATCGATCTATTGGCCGCATTTATGGGCAACACTGAAAATGACGACATCCCTACCGCCTCCTAAAAATGAATGTCAATGGAGCATCAACAGTTTGTATGGGGGCTGAGTATGCTACACAGCAATGAACTGTGTTGCATCGTTCCTAAATTTTGTTTGTAATGGTCAGTCTTTCCAATATGTCCTTGTATTACACTTCACATATATGCATGCAATGTCTCAAAGGTCTGACATTGTTCATGCTCAGGGTTCGAGAGTCAATATTTAGGAAGCCACATCGTACTTTACAACCACATATCTTTTGACAGTGTCTCAATTTGAAGTACACAGTTATTCAATTCCTACCACCATGTCAGATTCAAAATCTTTGAATACCTTGTTGCTAGAGATTCAGATATCTTCCAAAAATGAACATGTTATTATTCGTGATTGGAGCAACCTTACTTTCCAAATCTTTTCTGATGCTTGGTGGGTGTCGATGAAGGTGGGCTCGAAGCGTCCTATTGATTGGATTGATTCCAGAGAAGCGGCTTCGCGGCAATTCTATTTGCATTGCGGAATTGACGAGACCAGCATACCTAGTGGTAACAATGGGTGCGGGTAACCCGCCAGTGGTCCAGATTTGCACTGGAAAAACAGTTTGGTTCGGGTCCAGAACTTGCCAAAAACCCGACCCACTGCTTCTTGGGAGTCCAAACCCGGCCCCGTAACTGTCAACCCCCTGGTTTCGCCGGGTTTGCCTAAGCCCGCCGGGTCTAATCTCCGGTATTGCATTTCAGGTTGTTCTATTCATGGTCGCATTCAGATATCCTAATGTTAATCGTATAATATTAACGATGGTACGTCATTGTGCGTTTTGGATGTACTGGCCACTTTTGTGCTCAAAATATGTAGACAAACGCTCCCTGACCCATCCTGGAAATGAGCGTCAACGGAGCGTCAACCATTTCAGGTCTTGCATTCTGGGTATTCAGAGCGGGCAATGGTTGCAGATAGTCATAACTGAGGTATTGGCCTCCTTTATAGGTAAAAGCAGAAGCGACACGCTCCCTGCCCCATCTTGAAAGTGAGCGTCAAATGAGCATCGACGATTTGAGGTCTTGCAGCTTGGGTAATCCCAGTGGCGCATGATTGCAAACCTCTATTGTGAAGGAATTGGCAGCCTCTCTAGGCAGATAAGCAAGCGACATTCCCACAACAGCCTCCCAGACAGTAATGACTAAATTCAGTTACAATGATGCAATAAAGAGTTCATGACCGTTTTAGCCTTGAGAAACTGTCAGAACATCATGTATACACAATAACCGATGCATTGCACTTTGATTACCCATGATGAAAGTACAAAAATCAAAGACGCTCCGTTGACGCCGATTTCAATGATGGGGTAGAAAACGTCGCTCAATCCGTTGTCCCAATGAAGGCGGCCCAGACTTCGATTATGCATAGTAACGACCAAATCGCGTCTGAATTACGTGACTTACAGAACCAAAAATCGTTGACGCTCATATTCACAAATGGGCAGGGAGCGTGTGGCTCTCTCGTTTGCCTAATGAGCCAGCCAATACCACTTTTATGAATGGCCACAACCGATCGCCATGCAGATTACCAATGATGCAAGGCCAAAAATCTTTGACACTGCGTTTGAGCTCAGATTCAGAATGGGGCAGCGATCGTCTGTCTCTCTCTTTTGCCGAACAAGCCAGCCAATACCACATTTCTGAACCCTTGCAACAGAGCGCCACGCAGATTACCAATGAAGCTAGACCAAAAATCATTGACGCTCTGTTGACGCTTATTTTGCCATGGGCGTGTCCACAATATGTTATTACTTAATATGGCCTAATAAATCATTAAGGGTGTTTTGGCAGCCTTTGTACCGTCTTCATGTACATTCGCCTTCATCAATACATTGTTCTTTAATAATACATATAAATATATCCTTTAAAATATACTTTAAACTGTCCACTAATTGAAGATATTAATACACTCAAGAATCCCATGCCATTCAATCAATGCTCATGTTCACTGTCTGGTTCGCTCAATAGGCTGCTTTCGTCTGCAAAATGGATGTCAGCTGCATTACCACGCAGCAGATATTGTACCAACCAGTGGATGTTCCTTCATCAGTCAGCAAATCTGGATTAAAAAATTTGTCATGCTTGCAATCTTTGGCATATGCATCAGGATTGAAAAATTGACCACTCGGAAGTGGAGTATGTATAGACATATCCAGGTGGCACACCTTGGATGATGGATAATTGCGCTGTATCATTGTTACCGGGTAGAACAGGTGGTGTTTCGGGTGGATGTGGAGTCGGTTCTGGATTTGGCTGTCTGAGTCGCTCTGGTGGAGGTGCACCCAGGCCTAAGCGTCTCCATCATGTCTGGGGATTCTGTGCTGTGCGATTTTAACAAGGAAGGCAGCCATCCATCAGATTTTCCCGAAGCATAGCCGGCTGTCTTTCCATCACAGCCTTCACATGGTGATGCCCAGGAAACTAAACTCCCCGCTTCTTCTCTTGTCGGACTGCCGCCCAAGGTTTCTTGATTAGGAATTGCGTCTTCTCTATTGCGGAGCGCGAAACCCCTCCTTTGGCCATTTTGGCCATATTCAAGGCCAGGCGCATGTCAGACTGTTCTAGCTGTACCCAACCTCCTTCCCTTGCCATAGTTGCAGACATGTTGAAAACCTACAAGAAATTAGTTGCTGCATCCACATATTAGGTTCAGCTATTACCTCAACCATATACGCTTCTGTAGCATCCTCCAAAGTGGTTAAAGCCTGTTTGGTCCACTCTCGGGGATTCATATCACTCAATTCTCCCACCGAAATCCCAGCGCTGACATCATTGTGATGTTCGATTTCGCGAACTGTGCGGACAAATGCCTTGGTTGACCATAAAGGTTTCCCATTACGGGCTGTGATAAATTGGTCACGCAGCTCTCTGCGTGCTCCAGCTTGATGTTATATCATTATTTGAGGGCCGTGACCCTCGATGCGACTACACTAACATCCGATGGCATGCTGTTGTATATCTTTACTTCTTCCGGGTTTACGGGCAATCTTTAACTGTGCCTCAAGTGTCATATTGTCAGTGGCTGCCTTTGAACCCGCTCAGTGAACTAAGTTGTGTCTGCTTTGGAGTTGGGTCTCAGTGGGTGGCATAGTGGATGAAGCGCCCATCGTTCTGCTCGATTCTGTTCCACTCTCACCTTGCTGCGGTGTCTCTGGAGCCATGATTTGCTGCAGTGGAAGTGACGAGATGATGATTACGAAACTAAGTGGGAAGTCCTCAGGAATATATAGTTAGCTTCAAGTCAAAATGACATGCGCAACAGCCAACTTGGTCATTCTACACAAGATGAATCCTGTTGCGCATAGCTGCCGGTTGCAAGGGATGCCAACCGGCCTGCCATTTGCACCATGTCGGTCAGATGTTCTTTGTGTGTTCACAGGGATACATCACAGTTCACGACCGCTGAAATGTCATCATTATGAGATACAAACAGTACATTCTTTGAAGTAAAGGACATCTGGTGATATTTTTCTCAAGATATCACTGGGATCTTACATGCGACAAATGCTAATCATCATGTAATGATGTACCGTTAGCATTGCTATTCCTAATCTAGTGACGGTCAAAACGCAGATTTTGCTTTGTTCAATTCGATTAAGCGTACCAACCTCGACATAAAAGATGCAGCTTGCCTCTATGTGGGCGATATCCTGCAACATCCAACATCTTGTCCATCAACAAAGTCAACACAAAATTCAATGGTCAATGCTCCCAAAAGCACCATTCGCCACTACCGGCAGGCAAATACGCCAAATCGACAGAGTGCTCCACACAATGACGTCATCAAGCGGATAACTTCAAGAGCGGCTTGGAACCAGAACGGGTCCGAGCTCTTGGAGCATTGCACAGCTTGCGATCCAAAAAGATGATTGCGGCGGGGAAACAATGAGATAGTCACTTCTTACGCGATGAAGAGAAGGAGAAATGATTCGAGGATTACGTGGAAAGAGTGACCACTGTGGCATGAAAGCCAGTTCAAGACGCAGAGACAGCAATTCAACAGGTGCAGGATGATATGAGAAATGCTGAAAGGGTGGGATTGACAACCACCAAGCCTGAAACAACATTTGAGGAGATGTTGCATGCCATCAGAGATATTCTGAGCGATCTTGCAAGTTCCAACAATGAGAAGGATGGGGAAGACGAGGACAATGATGAAGAAAATCCTGTGGGGGGCAAGCTTAGCAAAGATGACAAAGCCGGCTGGGTGACAGGCATAATCGCTAATATGGTACAGTATCACATGGAGCGTTTTGGGCAGAAGCAGATGAAGCTTGACAAATTGATGCAACCAGGGGGGGGAGACGCGGCCGACTACATCCGTGAGAGACATATGAAGTACGGCACAACCCAATGGAAGGTTCCGGCTGTTGTTCAACCTCAAACGGCAGATGATGCAGCGTCATCAGGTCGGATGACATTTGGCGAGCCTATGGAGACTCTTGACAGTGTCCCCCGAGAATTGCAAATGACACATGTGACTTCTCGACCAGGGAGCAGTCATATGATGCTATGTTCGTGGAAACCACAGACACAAGAAGGCATTCCATCCCTCCAGCCCGCCACAAAGCCTGATTCATCTCCAATTCGGAATCCAAAGCATGTTCAAACTTTAAGCTTCAAACCCTACACATGGTGTCCCAAGCAAGTTACCACATAGAAATCGGATTCTGACGAAGACATGATGACGGCTCCTGTGTCGCTGTAGGCACAAATTGGCGACTTAGCACTTGTGACGATGTATCAATTTGAAATGTAATACCTGTACCTATTTTGCTACGTGTCAGCTTTTACTTGATTTCAGTGACCATATTGTGAGCCATGATAATTCGTCTATGCATGTGCCAGGGTTGGATAGGCCATGACAATATTCTAATCTTCAAATATCATTGACTGAAGACCAATTGGCGACTTAGCACTTGTGACGATGTATCAATTTGAAATGTAATCCCTGTACCTATTTTGCTATGTGTCAGCTTTTACTTGATTTCAGTGACCAAATTGTGAGCCATGATAATTCGTCTATGCATGTGCCAGGGTTGGATAGGCCATGACAATATTCTAATCTTCAAATATCATTGACTGAAGACCAATGAATGTGATATCGTCCTGTCTGTTACTGGTATGTCAGATAATCAAAACTAAATTAGAGACAAGACACACTAACAAAATATAAGTCAGTGTTGACATACCAGTAATAGATGCAGCATTCAAAGAGCAATGCGAAGCGCAATGAATGATAACCATCATGCTTCATACAATGAAGCATCCAACTGCATAACTTTCTGCTACTGTTAGCAACGGTTCCGGACCGGCGCTTCGGGTCTGGGTACGGGTCGGAACCGACCCGTTTCCAAATTGGCGGTCCGGGTCGTGAATACACCCGAACCGTCAATTCGGGTACGTTTCAATGGACATCTCACAACCCGTCTGAATTGGGCAGGTTGTCAGCGGGTTGTCCAGCGGGTCCATCTGTAGATTCATATAATGCTCTTGTTTTTTGCTTTATAATAATAGTATGTTATCAAAATCGCATTTTCAACATCCAATAATCACTTTTTGCATGTTTTGCAGATTAAAATATTGATAATTTTGGAATGAGTATTTTTCCATGTCTGTTTTGTGTTTTTGCGTTACAAGGCTGTCAATAGTTCTGTTATGAGCTCAAATATCTGCGCGATACCCAGATTACCCTATATGCAATACCAGAAATTGTTGAGGCTCGGGTGATGCTCTTTTCATGATGGGGTAACAAAGAAATGGTGTACTATTTTGGCCGAAAAGGCGGCCATTACTTGGGATATGAATTTGTACCACCAAGCGACATTTAGATTAACCAAGATGCAAGACCAAAAATCGTTGACGCTCCGTTGACGCTCATTCTCAGAATGGGGCAGTGACCGTGTCGCTTCCTTTTTTGCCTATAAAGGCTGGCAATATGATGATTATGTGTATTCGCGACCAAATTCAATCGTAATTACCTTACTTACATGACCAAAATTCGTTGACGCTCTGTTGATGCTCATTCTCAGAATGGAGCAGCGACCGTTTCGCTTCATTTTTTGCCTATAAAGGCTGGTAATATGATGGATATGAGTATACGCGACCATATTGGATCGTAATTACCTTACTTACATGACCAAAATTCGTTGACGCTCTGTTGATGCTCATTCTCAGAATGGAGCAGTGACCGTTTCACTTCATTTTTTGCCTATAAAGGCTGGTAATACGATGGATATGAGTATATGCGACCATATTGGATCGTAATTACCTTACTTACAAGACCAAAATTCGTTGACACTCCGTTGATGTCACGGCGCAGACAGGTACGGTGATACCTGGGAATAATAGAAGAAAGATACGGGTGGTGCGGAAGGAATTGTGTTACGGAAAGGTAGAGACGTTGGAAGACGCGGAGGAAGCGGCGAGATGGTGGCGGTATAATTTAGTAAGATAAAGAAGTGGCCAGAGGTGTTGCGACGTCGGATGATATGGCGTGGTTGTTATGATAAGGAAGAATGGAATGGTGTGTAAGATCATGGGATAAGATTCGGATGGTACATCGGAGCATGGAGAATGGTTCGAGAGATGGCAGACGAATTGTATATAAAGAGAGTGTTGATGGTGTTGGTGGATTTCCTTTTCTTCTCTCTTTACTCGTTCTCTTGTATAGCAAGCAGTAGCACGACTTTGAAAGATATTCTGATTCTTGTTCTCTCGATACGCACTTCGAGTTCAGTTCCTCAACATCCATATCACCTGCGCCCGACCCCGCCCGTTACACTAGAACGAGTCTTCCATATACGCACCTGATAGCGGATGTTTTGTCAACATTGCCTGACTCCTTGCTTTGATTTGTGTTGGTATCTTTTCGAAGAAACTGACAGTTATATTTCGATCTGCGGTTGTTGCAGTTACGAATTGAGAC
>Ga0307512_10000855_pt1 | contig 44817 bp, 43 predicted proteins | sample 14_EM_MG_FD_200267 | JGI IMG/M metagenome (GOLD analysis project Ga0307512, IMG submission 200267) | Populus trichocarpa ectomycorrhiza microbial communities from riparian zone in the Pacific Northwest, United States - 14_EM | ecosystem: Host-associated > Plants > Roots > Unclassified | place... | reverse complement strand
ATGATCTCCACCGCTTTGAATCCGCCGCAGAGCGTTTGGAATTCATTGATTCCCTTCTGGCAGACAATAAGTATCTTTTTCCTATCGCAGAGTGTGTGGAAGGTGGTGTACGCAGTCCAAATCCAACACAGAGAGAGTCGAAAGCTGCTAACGAATGGCTAGCGTCCACTTTACTTCCTGGCGCAAGCAATCCCACGGCTTATATACATCAAATTTTATCATCGGGCGAATAACCGCGGTAACTATGCTGATGGATTTCATAATTCCATGATTGACGACAAGGACGGTCATATACCCTCGCCACTGATCATGTTTACCTGCACCGCGTTGCGCCATGCTCTCCTGGAGTGGCAAAGAACAAAGGAGTTCATACGAAAGCTTCCAAGTCAAAGCTGAAAGCGGACAGACCTGATTGCTGGAACTACTTCAACTGCAAGAATGACGGTGGTAAGATCGCATCCTGCTGCGCTGTAACGGGTCGCAAGTTGTTAACCCCGCCTCGCGTTGCAGACAAGTATACATTCTTGATGAATACCTGGAACACACTACCGGAGAGCTACCAGCAGAGGGTGTATAACAACATGCTTGCCACAGTCAAGCGTCAGATCCAGCAGGCGGAGAACCCAACGCCTGCCATGGTGATCAGCGTGGAAGCAGCGCGTGTTGACAATGCTAGTCTTCTTGACTATTTGACCTCCGAAGTGGCGCTTGTGGAACCTGAGATCGGAAGAACTGACCCAAACATCCCGATAGACAACAATTGCGCGGATGACGAACTGCATTATCGGATGCCAGGGGGCAGCGGTGATTCCGAAAATGAAGGTGACGAAAGCGATGTCATTCCTACCGCCAGCCGGCAACGACGGGCCGCGACTGAACTCGAGAGGTTTGACCTGGGAACCAGTGATGTCGACGGGTATGAGGGCAAGGATGGCGATGATGCGGATGCGGATGAGGAGGAAGAAGCATCGCAAGCCGATGCTGGATCAACGCAGAATGTGGAGGACTGAGGGCATAGTACTAGAGAGTGTGAAGATTGGACAGTATATTTCAGACATGTAAAATACGATAATGGTGGAGCCAATGCAACGGCAAGTGATGTATGCGAAGCGAAGACTGTATTGCAATAAGTGACAAAATCTCAAAGCTAAACATGAATGAGAGTGCGGCATGTGGCTATCGGCCGAAGAAAGGCATAAACATCGCCAGGCGTTTTGTAAATGGCTACTGCATATCTGCAACCCCTGCGAAGAGTGTAACATACGTGTCGTTCCGATTGTGCGTATACGTCACCACATTCCGGATGCAAAGTAATGGAAGCCTGACGCCGGAGCGGTGAGCGTAATATACAACGCGACGCGTCGCAAGAATAAGAGCCATGGTATAATAGCCGCCGCAAGGGAGGTATGTAACGCGACCCGTCGCTTGGGTGACGGGTCGCGTCTGATTCTCCGCCAGAGGGAACGAGGTTCCGCCAGAGCCGTCAGAGCCATCCGGAACACCCGGGTGTTTCAGACGGAAACTAGGGTTGTTGCTGATGCTGACTCTCCACTGCACAACTGAGATGGCTTTTTGCATTATGCAGACAGCATCAAGATTCGGCATTCAACCTAATATAAATCTCCTGGGATCTGGACAGTATTCTGTCATCATCGCCCAGAAATACTCAAACTTCTATTTGTCAAATTGATATCAGTTGATGTCAGAAGCTCAAAGTCACAAACTCAATGTAGAAGATCCAATGTTCAAGAGTTAATAACAGAGACTCCATGTCAGAGACTCTATTGCCATGACTCAAAGTCAGAGACTCAATGTTAAAGATTCTTGTCAGAGTCTAAATAACCAACCTGTTCACTTACCTTTACTACCCATTGCATCTGGGTGTACAATTTAATATTGGTGTATGAAGAGATAATAGATGTGTCATATTGAGTTTCCATTACTGGACTGCTGCAACGGATTCAGTAATTAGACACACTGGCTAATTACTGTATGAATATTGTGTGTTTTCGTTATTATTTGCAGGTTACCGATCAGATTTATTCAATATGTAATTGTTGTATGCCATATCTGTGAGACTTGCAGTGGTACAACACAGATTGTTGTTTGGCTAAAATAAGGGGTGCTGAGAGAACCTACAGGGCATTCAGTGGATATTTCAAATGCTATGTGGATATGACAGTTGATCAGTTAATGTTGATTGATCTGACTGAATTGTTGATCATGGTATGGGTAACTTACAAATTATTATTATTTACCCACTGACCCAGACCTGATGTGATAACCACTCCAACGATCCATATTACAGAGATGTGAACATGCATGTCGATCTGGTTGAGAGAACACCATAGATTTAAGTGATGAGGGTTGGAATCAACACAATGCTGGTTAGTTGAGACAAATCAATTAGGTAGATACAAATATTCAGGTGGTGATTCACAAAACTGAATGCAATGAGGTTGGTATCAGAGTCAGGGGTTGCATTGTTGACAAATGGTGAGCAGTTTGTGGCTGAAAGAGTATATCAGACTGTTTTATGCAGAAAAGCCACAAATGGTACATTGATGTCCAATGATCCAACCTTCCACAGAAGGAACCAAGGTGGGCAAAAGATAGCATACTCCAACCCCAACAATTGAGTATGGTACAACAACCTATCCAGTCTAGGCTGGTATATCTGTTTGTTTAAGATATACTGACAATACAGCATTGAGACACATGATAGGAGTGTAACTGTAATCATTTCCAGTGGCAGTTAGCACTCAATCACGAATGTTCACCTTCAGTAATGTTGTCATCATGACTGGGTGGTTTCCCAACAGAGTGGTCTCAGTCATCTCTGCCAGTCAACAGATGCATGTAATTACCCACATTTGTGCAAACTTTCTTCATCAGATGGGCTAGATTACAAACTAGTAGAGGATATTCCCCAAATAAACCCTGATATACACAGCCAGTGGCCTGCAACAGAGATAGTCACCAATTTCAAAGCTCCAATCGGTATCACAATATGTGTTCAGCCTTTTGGAAATGAAGAATACAATCTCATTGCTTTGTTTGGTGCACACAACTTACAGAAACTGTGTCATTCTTGTGTGGATACTAATGTAGGTTAAATGAATTTCATCAACATTGTTGAATGATAATTAATTGTACCACATATCGACGCCAAAATGCTGAATTAGCTCTGTGGACTGATTGTGGACACAGACACAATCTATGGATATTTGTACAGACGGGAAGCAAGTGATTACAAGATTAATGGAAAACCTACTGCAGTCAGAGATCAGATTCACATTGTCGCAGTACAATATGTCCTGTAACATCCCCCTTTTATCAAGCATCTTGTATTTATGCTGGTTATTGAGATGGATTGCAGTGGCACAGGTATATATGCTGAGATGTAGACTGCAAATTGGTGGTGGACAATCCAGACAAGGTTTCTGCTAAGGTAAGGAATTACTTGTCAGATTTCATTATATTTGGATGCTTTAAAGTATCAGTGGAAACTTGTCAGAGCATGCCAGAGAAAGTATATTAGAGATAGTGTCACAGTATCTCAGACAAGGATGTTTGAGAATGTGTGTCAGGGAGAATGTTTCAGAGAGAGCATGTCTGAGTGAGTAATACAGAACATTTGAGTAAAAGTCTGAGAGACAGTATGTTAGACAAGATGTAAGAGAGCATGTAACAGAAAACATCTCGGTGAGCTTTGCAGTGAATGTGTCTGTGAGTGCGTTGGCGAGTGTATTTATGACTATGAAAGAATGGGTACCAGAGAGTATATCAGAGACCATGTCAGTGAGTGTGTCAGATAGTATGTCAGCAACCATGTTAGGAAGGATGGCAGAGAGCATGGCAGAGAGCACATCTGAAGGCATGTCAGAGAGCATGCAAAAGAGCATGTCAGAGAGCATGTCAGCGAGAATGTCAGAAAGTGTGTCAGAATGCATGGCACAGAGCTTATCGCAGGGCATGTCAGAGAGCATGTTCAACGGTATATCAAGTGCATCAGTGTCAGAATTTCAGTGATAGCATGTTTTAATTCATTATATTACGGCACGTAGTATTTTAAGAGTAACAGTTCCAACACTCATGGAATTTGTATAAATATTAGAAGCCTATTCCTAATTGCTAATACATTCTAGGAATCTTTCCCATATGGATTAACAGTTCTCCCCATTATACATAGCAGTTGGACAACTATGCCCTCTGTGCAAAACAGTGCTATGATGAATATGCTGGTCACCCCGGTATTAGCAACATCTATAAGTGAAAGAGATAATCAGTTGAAATGAACAGATTATACTATTTTGTCTTTTACTGCCCTGTGCAAATAGACCAACAACTCACATCCAGTACCTCTCATATTATGAATCTCTTGCAATGACATTTTGCACTCAACAGTAGCAAGTGAAGGTTGGACTTGCAGTTTGGTATGCACACTGTCAAACTGAGTACAATTTTTGTTGAATTTTAGTATTCCTTAGTTACGATCCAGTGCAGTGTACACTCATGATAGTGCAAAATCGTTGATGCCCTTAATGCAAGATATGCCTGGACAAGTAATTAAGCTTTTCCCACTGTTTCAGAAACTACCATCATGAATGATCTCCTCATCTCTTAATGTCGCTGCTAACCTGATGTGGATTTGGAGACTTGTCAACTGTTCAAATTTTGCTGATGCCCATATAGATTGAAGTATATATTATTGCATGACTACTAACCAGTTACACCAGCTGGTGAAGGTCTTATTTAAAGATCCTATCTGTGAATAGATTTTTGTATCTCTGCATGATCATTGTTGGCAAGAAACAAGTTTAAAGCTTACAAATAAACCATTCCCTATAATTTCTCACATTTCTAATATACTGCAATTTGGAGAATATCTTAGCTGTTCAAAACCATTAACCTGTACTGAGTATAATTACATGATAAAGGTCTGGCTGCCAGTACTTGCCCTTTTTCTACAAGGGCATCTCAACTACTATATTGTGATCAAATGTGGCACCAAGTACATATTGAAAGCTATCTGCAACTCACATACCAAAACTATGCTCATGTACCAACAGAATATACCTCGTCGTATTCGCAGCATTATCCATTTCTCTCTACCATACTGCACTCGCCCCAGTATTTGCAAGATATGTACTATTAATTCTCTTCTGCACTGTATTACATGTATTGGGGAAATAGACTCTGCCAGTTACAGTGATATCAAAATATCTAAAGACCGTCATTAATAGCTTACCAAAGATGGCTCCATTTGTGCAGTAAGTTAAATATTTTTCTACTGATGTTACAATAGAAAATAAACTGATTTCTCCTCAAATTAAAAGTCAGTATTCTACTGGCTTTCACATGATTGGATCTGCTCTCACAAACACAATATAGCTGCAGATATCTTCTGCTTTGTGATGTTCTGGTATCAGGCAAATTATCTCCTTGAGTGGTTGCATGTAGCAATGGAGTGATAGGCAAAGGTAGAACTATTGCAGCCCTCATACTTAGTGATGCTATCAGTATATCAGAGTGTATTGATACTCTACAATCATACTTTTTGATATTTTAAATGCATCTGACTGCCAGTCTAGACCTATGAACCTCCAGATCACATGCATTATAGATACACATTGAAAAGATATATCAACATAGCTGGCTGACAGTCACTATACAATAGCATACAGTTTCAGATGAACATATGAATTAAAAGGTAAGGTGTGGGGAGATATGGTGCTCATCAGGTAATCCATTTCGCAATGTTGTTATACACTGTGATCAATCACCATGACATAGTAGTTCGGTATGTCCACAATGGCACAGGCCACACAAACTTCTATACCTATGTTGTTATATGAATAGAATGAATACTGGGGAAGCCAATACTAATTGGAGTGCAATTTGGTAAACAGTTCATTACAAAGATTAATATGTACAGCATATAGCGTATTTATCCTCTGCATTGCCATTTAGAAACCTTTAAATAATATTTTGAAATGCACAGTGCAGAGCACAATCCATTGTAGATGGTTCTTCAGTTCCTACACCTGTGCAACTTATTCTGTCAAGCAAACATAACAAATACCTTCTCAAGCAGTGTACATTGATGCAACCATAAAACATGGGATTTTAAATGGGATGAATGTGTTGATCTCAACAGGGATGCCTCGTATTGAGCATCAGTACATGTCACTGCCACCTTTTGACCCTGGTCGGGGTTATATTACAGCCAGAGTCCATGTGTAAGCTAGTATTTCATCTCAGCTGGCATTATCAGATCATGTGAGAGTATTGTTGGCAGCAACATGTCTATCAGAGCTGTCGTTGTCAGAGACCATATTAGAGACATTGTCTGAGCTGCACTTGTCGGATTCATTGCCATCAGAGCCAGGATTATCAGAGACTTTGTGAGAGTGCACTTGTATAATTGGGATTATTGGAGAATATGTCAATGCTATGCTTCTAGGAGCCATCCATTGTAGAGTCACAATAATCAAACTGGAATTGGCCACAATACTATCTGAACTTCCCCTGTCACTGTTGAATAGTTGCAAATACCCAGTAGTATTACAGTGTGAATCTCATGAGACAGATATCAATTATCTCTGAAAGGTCACATACTGATGAATTCAGCAAGTTATATGAAAGTATTTTGAGTATGTAAACATTACTGTTGGTTGATGAATCTGACATGGGTATCTCCAAGTGTCCACCAACAGCATGTCTGATTTATGCAGTTACCATTGACCATGCTAGAGTGTCAGATTGAAATGAGTGTGCTGGTGTGGTGAAAATTATTGCAGGAGTGGTGGAAAAGTTGAGTACTATATAGATACATATCTAAATGAGCTTTTGTAGCTAATATGTAGCATATACCATTATTAATAATATAATTGCTCTGAAATAACATGCATTTGTACCTTAGTAGTTTTGTATGTGAACACAAACATGGCACTATTCCAATGTGGAATAAAAATCATTTCCATAAGTGGAGGCTCTAACATACAAGATGCCATAATATCTTAGATACTGTAGAAATAGCAGCACATATATTATACCATCCCATAACTAATAATATTATACCCAGGATGTACCAAGGTACAGAGGTAATATTAGTAACATATTGTAGTACCATACTAAAAGCTGTCACACATCTTTGTTATTGTACAGCTAATACTTTACCAGAGAGTGGTAGATAACTGATATGTCAGTTCAAGATTAGTAATAAATATATTAATATCGGAAAATGCGGTCAGTAGGAGTTGCCAGTTATCTTGTTAGTTGCTGTTTATACAATACCCTTCTCATTCTCTCTCTTTGCACACTCCCCATGAATATCTAATAACATTGTCTATTTTAAGATCTCATAGTTTATGGTCCAAATATACAATTTTGTCATTGAGCAGAATCTATCATAGAAGATTCTGCCTTTCAAGCTGCAGCAATATTGATGAAGGTACAACCAATGAAGCTATTTTTCAAACTTAGAAGAATAAGTCCAAACATACTGCATAATCAATATCAAGATAGGTATAGTTGGGTTATAGGCCAGGGTTATATATTTATGATTTAGCATGCAGAATCTGCCATCTACCAAATACCATTTGCACATAGTATAACGGTCAAGACATTTTCACAGTGGCATTCACAAACTACTCAAGCATAGACTCCGATATTCACTGAGGCTGAGTACAATACACTACAGCCAACTGAAGGTATACTAACTGATAGGTGACCATTTATATGAGCTGCTGCAACTACATAATAACAATTGAGAGTGGAAAGAAATATGCTTGGAATAAAGCAAAGCGAAATATTCAAGTGCAGCAACAACTTGGTACATGTGCTTCAGCGCCAGATATGTGGCTCCAAGACAAGTTTGGATAGAAGTAATATATCAACAGCAAATCATGGTTAGTCAAACTTGGCTAAATACTTTCATTATTCAGGTAAGGTTAAATCCAAGAATATCAAACAGAACTGGATAGTCAAATAGTCAAGTGGCTAGAGTACACTACGTAGTTAGAACAAACTCAGCAACATAATCTGCGATTGGGCTAGGTCCATTCAAGCCATATTTCATTATCTGACTGCAGCATTTGATGTTATCTACAAATCTTTGTATTCCAGTCTAATTGGATTATACTGTTCCTGATTCATTTTAATGAGATGCGGGAAGTATAAGAGGTTCACCAGTGAAATACAAAGTAATTGATTCAACTCTTTTGATTGCTTGACTTTCCAAATTCTTATCAAGTTTCAAATATTTGGTAGACCCCAAATATGTTATTGACAATGTATTGGAATTCCTGTTACTGAATGTTGTATTCTATTTACACCTTCACCAATTATTTCAAGAAAAAGAGATCATGTAGCTCAAAAGTGTAGCCACTACCTAGATACACCATCACCATTATTTTGGCATGGCTGCATGTTACATGTCCAGGGTCTGGTAACACCAGCTATATATATTTGAGTTGCCATGAGCCTTAGATCTTTAGCAATAATTTTACTTTGGGTGCCTTTCACTACTCATCACTATTGACATCAATGTTTGAAACAGTATTAACCAATTTACCTTCATGAGAGACCGTACACGAGCATATACCGTTTTGTAGTTGTTGCTCCTTCAATTTCATATACTTTTCAGATGCTGAGTTTCATGAATTACCCCTTCCCGATGCCACACAACAAACACTCTATGCGCGAGACATGATACAGATGTGTGAGAACTGATTGCATCCCCGAAGTGTCTGGATGTGTCTATCAAATTGAGGTCACTGGTAGCAGAGACAATTTGATCTGGATTGCAGAGGCCAATCAGCAATGCACATGTCACGACACCTACAAACAACAAATCATCTGGCTTGGACAGCAGCTCATTGCTGAAGCAAATAGGCTCAATATGTACACCAAACGGAGCCTAATAGTAGAGTAAATTGCTAGTTCATTACAAGGGCCTACCTGCCAGGAGACTCATCAGTAACCACATCAGTCGAAGTCAATTGCAACAAACTCATCTTATGAGAACTCACAGATTACCACTCACAGCATCAATAAGATTCTCTAAGTTACCTTCCAATTGAGTGAATTGATGATTACAGGGACAATTGCAGAGCCCATATGTTTCAGATTGTTGTGTCACCAGCAATGCCTCCCCTGGCTGTACTCAAGAAATGCTCTCAAATTTTGTCTGACAAGCACAATTGCATGTGAATTATCGAGCCAACACAGGCCACAATTGCACAACCAAGTGCACCTATAATTATATTCCTTGCACCTGCAACAAATCAGGCCGGGTTTATGTGATACGTGGGATTCACATCTTGTGATGCTACTGATGGCTGTTCCAATCGCAATTGCCTTCTACACAACATGTTGAAGTTATCTATGTTATGGATTGATAGGAGATTCAGCAATGGCTTCGGGAGGTCAACAACTAGGACTCAGAACGAGTCATCGTCGCAAAAGAGGTGTAGCAATCACAGATCGTGTGGCAGCTCCGAAAGCAAAGTACAATAACCCCAAATGTTGAAATGTTGCTATCAGGTACAATTCACGATTACCGATGTCAATGATCACCTTTCGCGCTGCATTGGACAACCGAATCGGATTGTTGCGAGGAGAGAGAGCCATGGGCTCCTACCGTATTCAATTTCATGAAATGTACAACAACAAGCGAATATGGATGTACCCAATACAATGGCATATGAAGAGGGTTTTTAAGAATACAATGGAGATAATTATTATCAGTAGCCGGGATTCTAAGGATCCACAGGGCTACTGGTGGATGAACCATCTTGGCACTTTCAAGTGACAAGCGGATTCAGCATGTATTTAAGGCATGCATAGATTTGAATGATGCGTTGTATCCTCACATCGGGATGGTCGTCATTTGGTTGTCAGGCAGTTGCAATTAGATACAACAAGTACCTGATTTCCTCCGTCAGCTGATTCGTACACATGGTGGCAGCCACGGTGGATACACTGTGTGAGCTTGAAACTGATTGGAGTTGGTTTGTGACAGGCCAGGAATCATAATATCAACTTCCAAAGCATTCGACTTGTGGCTTATCAACACATGGGTGAGGGGAAGAGGTGACAGCGGACCAGGCAGGCCATGAGATATACCCTGGCAATCTACCTGGATTATAGCTGGGGAGGAGGCATGTTCCAAAGATAGCTGTACTTCATGTAGTCAAATACTTGCAGCTATTGGTAATGATGATCTACCGGCCAGTGAGTAGGTCATTTGGACATTCTTCCTCTGAGTGACAAATTGTACAGAGCTGCTGGAAGTGACCGTGGATGGCATCACTGATGGTGAGTGAGGCAGGCTCCAGGTGCTGGACTGGCTAGCAGAGAGCAGCGGCCACAGTGGCCAGACAGAGGGACCCTAGGGTACACTTGAGTAAATGATGTTGGCATGCCGAGAGACAAAGAGAGGAACCGGGTGGCGGGGCTTGGCCGTATTGTGGTGAACCATTCCTTTTCCGGCCTACAGGACATTCCTCCTTGTTGCTCCACATCTAGCATGAATTGGTAACTAACGTTTGCAGCTGGAGCTGCCACAACAACAAAACTGATGGATATAGGTGATGGAGGAAATATTGTGGCAATATACTAAGATTTCATGGAGGTTTTCAGCTCAGCCAAGGAGGACACACTCACACCACATCTGTACATTGACCATACAATCGAGTTGGAGCCCAGCAACAATGTGCCATATTGGCAGATTTAGAATTTATCAGGTTGAGTAGAACGAAGTTGAGAGTGGGGTGGTATTCTTTCAATTGCGTGCAATAAGATCACATGCTCAAGAGCTGGATGATGGATTTCGATGTGGACTGAAAGATCGCATGCCATATGGACGGATCGATAAGTGGGTAATTTCTCATGATAGACACTATGTCACCGGATGGATTATGGGACCGCCATGAAGAGTCAATGGAAAAGGAACATTAGGGAGGACAGTAACAATAACCTTTAGAGAGCTTACAGAGCTACAGCAGAAGTCACAGAATGCTGCCCATTCAAGTACAATTATGTACTGGATGGAAACGAATGGCTGGAACCAACTGTATCACAGCAGCAGATAGAACACGGCCAGAGAGGGATCCCGGCCGGAAGAGGATCAGTGCCAGAGAGAGATTTTGGCCAGAAATGGATGACATGAAATGGATCCCATCCAGGGATAGAACATGACATGAGATGGATCATAACTGGATATGGATGGATAAACAGAGGTGCATGACAGGAGATGGATCTCAGGAGATAGAGCATGGGAGACCGATGACAATCCATTGCCTTTGGTTGTTGAAGATATCGAGGTAATGCAAAGTAATACTGTTGTTGAAATCACTTATTTTGATTTCAACCTACAAAGTTGCAATCAAGTGCAGATATGCCGTTACAAGCTGTTCTGTGAGCAGTATGGTTCCACCAAGTATGATATTGAGCATTATTGAGAAATACCGAGTTATGCCACAACAGGCTGCAGAATCAATGCCGAATATGATCCCGACTGAGTTCCCAACTCAGCTTCAGTGATCCGAAGGCAGACATATACAATGCCGATACGGCTCATCTCAAAGCTGTCTGAGATGAGTCTTTCGCGGAGAAACGATCTTTAAAGGGGGGGATGAGAGTACCAGAATGGCAACAACCCCTACAGCCAATTGCTGCACCTGAAGTGCAGGAACGAAGTGCTGTGAAATGCATTCACCAATTGGGAAGGCTGACATCGGCAAGTGCACATGGAGAAGAAGCAACAATTGTACTCTGAGAACAGTGAAATGTCCACCCAGAGTAGTGATACCAAACACACCTGCAGATGAATCCAGAAGCTGTATGTCCAAGTTACAATCCCTGATGATATCCCAACTCAGTCTCGACAATCCCAAGATTAACAGCTGCCACTGGGAATCCACAGCAGAATCAAGTCTAACAAACTGAGATGGCGCCAGAAGAAGCCATAATGCATTGGTCGTTGTAGGAGCTATGACATACACAAGGCAGATGACCGTACCGGAATCAAAAGCAACCTCTACCACAAGCTATCACGGTAGCCGAAGCGCTGAAAGGAAGCACTTTGGAGCTTACTTACTGGCAGAGAATTGCAGCTGCAGATTAGTTGATAAGCTTATCTTGGAAGTGATCACAGCTGAGTGCATCAGGGTTTGTGGAGAAGAGTCAACCAGTGCACCAGGAGGTGAAACGACCAGCGAAAATGATGATCTTGATACCCAGACAAGTGACAGCAAGCACACCTGGAGAAGGAATGGAAACCATACCGGGAGGAAAGCCAGTAAGCAATTCGACGTGATCAGTGCACTGAGCACAGGACAGATGTGAAGTGTACCTACAAGTGCACCAACGCGGAGGATGATCAGTGCGACAGCAAGAGCACCAGGAGGATGATGCGATGACCAAGCAGGTTTGATCTATGCCGAATGAGTGCAACTGTGTCAACTGAAGCATTTCTGAACTAGCCTGATATTGATCTCCAGAAATGCCAAGTAGTTTACTGAACAGCATTGCAAGCCAGTCGAGGCAACTACCAAACAATGATTACCAGATCGCTTTGAAAGGGGAGCGCAGGATCTTAGAATTATTGGGAGCCCTACCTCCCGAAGGCACTGGCTGGGTTGTTTACCCAAGGGCATGCCAAAGTTGATTCTGAATGACCATACTGGCGATATCTAACCCTTCTTGGCCAATGCTGAAGGAGGATGAATATGACAACTGATGGGCACCGTTTAAGAGCCACCGGCTGCAAGAGATATTCTGATATATCAAGATTGCCTGACCAAGCTGTACATGAGGGCGCAGGGCAGTGCAAATGCCCTTGGATATATATATGCTATGAATGACCATTTCATGAGAAGCTTACAAGGTAAATATGATGTCATATATGATTGGCCATCACTGATGGTGTTGATACCAAGAGCCAAAGCTACAATCTGTTGTACGGTGGCGTGTGCTCTAGTAGTCGAGTGTCCGAGGGCGTATGCGAAGATGTGTCTAATGTACCATGTAAAGAGACATGTCGCATCGACATCAGGTCGATCGATGACTAATGGCGCTAACTACAAAAGAGGCAAGTTACATCATAGTCCTTGGCATAGTGATATCCGTACTTCCAACCAGCACAACACTTCTCCAGGACGGCTATCACATCCGTTTCAAACAAAAACACTATACAAAAGAGAAGAGGAGGCAATCAAACAGCGTGGATCTCCTCAAAACTAACGTGCCCAATCAATTTACTTTCCGACGGCATTCCCGATGCCATTTCCGGTTCCGATACGATTCCCGCAACCATTTCCGAGCGTACCGAGGCTGTTTCCGAGTCCAATTCCGATCATTCCCATTGCAGCACACTGCTTCAAGAAGGCAGGCTTCAGCAGTGGCTTTGTGAAGCAGTCGGCGAGCATCTCAGCAGTCAGTACGTAGCTCAAGTCGATCTCTCCGTCTCTAGCCATATCTGCAGCAAGATAGTACTTGGTCGCAATGTGTGCAACTGCAGTTCCGCGGTACATTCTGTTCTTGATACTCGCGATCAGTGACTATGAATCAGAGAACACGTGAGGGATTGTCGGGATGCAGAGCTCCTTCAAGAGATGCGAGATCTGTGTGAGTCTCATGCAGCCTATTCCGAAGGCATAGTATTTGGCATCGGTCGTCGACTGGGCAGTCGACTTCTGTTTTCTCGATCTCCAGTCGACCACCCCTCCGAAGGTGATGTCCAATCCACTTGTCAATTTATAGTCATCCGGGAATCCAGCACAGTCCGAGTCGACGTAACATTTCAGTGCGCGTTCTCCGAGTACTACTCCAAGGGGCAGTCGCCAGTCCATTGTGCCGTTGAGATACCGAAACACGTGCTTGAGAGCTACCATATGCTCATTGCTCGGGTCGTGATTGTACTGGCTGAGAACTCCGATGGCATATGCGATATTGGGCGGAGTGGCGGTCATCGCGTACATGAGGCTTCCGATCATCGATTGGTATATGATCGGATCGCAGGCTTCTTCGTCGGGCTTCCTCTTGTGAAGCTTCATTGCCATTGGCGTGGCAACTGGCCTCGACTCGGCCATTTAGAACTTCGCCAAGATCATCCGAATGTAGCTGTGCTGATAGATGTCGATTGTGTGAAGCTCCCAATTGCGTTCGAGGTTCATGCCGAGATTGAAGGAGACAGTCCCGAGATCATGCATCCGGAACCTCTTCTTCATCTGATCCATGATCTGCCCAATCAAGCCCTCGTTAGCAATGATAAGGAGGTGATCGACGTACAGAACGACTCCGGCGACGACTGTGCCTTGATCCTCAAGCACGAACAGTCCTCCGTCGACACGTGATGCCACGAACGCAATCAAGATCACGAAGTCCTTAAAAGTGCCATACCAAACGTGTGAAGACTGCTTCAGGCCATGAAGAGACTTTCTCAAGCGGAGTACCATCTTCCGCGAAGCCTGTAATAATCTTGGATTGATGTATCGGCTCCCAGTCTGGAGCAAACGAAGGTATCCCTGCGGCGGGTGCATATAGATCTCTTCCTCCAAGTCAACTCCAAAGAAAGGTGTGCATACGTCCATTTGATGGATCTCGAGATCGTACTTGGCGGCGATGGCAAGTGCCAGCCTGACGTGGCCCAAGCGAGCAGTCGGTGCATACATAGCCTGGTAGTTGATGCCTTCGATTTGGTGATTTCCTCCACAGACTAGCCTGGCCTTGAACCGCTGCACATTGCCTGCTCCATCGCGCCTGATCTTTTATACCCAGTGACTTGGCAAAGCCTTTCTCCCTTCCGGAAGCTCCACAAAATCTCCAAAGACTTGATGCTGACCAATTGCATCTAACTCTTCTTTCATCGCCGTATCCCATTTGTTGGCGAGCAGAGACTCGGTTGCTGCTTTGTAAGACATTGAATTGTCGATGCCATCCTCATGATCGTCGGAGATTGCAGCTCCGGCGGGGATGGGAATTATATCCTCGAATTCCTCATCTTCGAGAGCCAATTGTTCAGACTCGGCCATCTTGCCAGCGTGGTTTCGGCGACTACCTTCGGCCAGTGGCTTCCATGCATCTCCAAGTCACGTCTCAAGGCCAGCCAATTCTCGTGACTTCTTCGTCTTTCGCTTCGGAGGCTCGGGAGGTGGATCGTCGTCCAATGACTCCTCCGTTTGACATTCGGTTGGTTACGAGGTTTCAGTTTCTTTCTTGGTTGGTGTGGGTTTGAGATCCTCGATGACATCTCAGTAGAAGTGCTCGTTCAAGATCACTTCGTCTGCAGCATTCGGTGCTGTGTACCGCTTCCCTTCTCTGAATACCACATTTCGGGAGCGGTGAAGTGTCTTGGCCAATGGGTCGTATACGAAGTACTGCTTAGTCGATATTCTGTACCGAACGAATATGCCGGGAGTGGCTCTGTAATCCAGCTTCTTTCGTTTCTCATTCGGAAAGGAGGTAGAAGATGTGCTCCTGCTCACTCATCTTGGCGATTGTCTTTGCAGAGTCCGTATTAGCAGCATCCGAGTCAGTGGTCAATGGTGCTGTCGGTCCTGCGCAGAGATTGTAATCCTTAACTTTCCGATCGATCTGTGATGCGTAGTTGTCGACATCTCTGCAGTCCTGTAGCTTGGTGCTCGAAAGGTCTTCCGTAATCTCGAAGATGTTGAGCTGTCGCTTTGACTTGTAGGCTGATGCTAGGTTTTCCCAAAGCGTCTTCGCATCCTCGACGACCGTGTATTCCGCTTTAATCATGGGCTCCATGCCGAGTAGGATAGTCGATCTGGCAACACCATGGCGATTCATCCAGTCTTTGAAAGCGGCCTCCTCCGTAGCAGTCGCGTTTGCTGCTGGCTCTTCCGGCTTGTCGTCGTATCCTTTGATCATACCATACACTTGCTTCTGCTCGAGAAGTAGGGCCATCTCGGTTGCCCATTGTGCATAGTTCGTGCCATTGAACTTGGTGATTGTGATCGTCGTCGAACTCATCTCGCAAGATCCTAATCTTGTATTGCAATTGTCAGTTATCGTAGTCTCTCAGACTGTATGTATGGGTGATGTCCAGCAGCCGCCGTCAGAAATACGGCAGGGTGCGGGGTAATTGCTTAGCTTGTGGAGACGCTTCTCCGTGACAATGTTGACCTCCACTCGACAAACGAAAATGGCAGTGTTGATCGTTGGTGCCCTTTTTAAACGCAAGGGCTCGTAACCTGTTGTACGGTGGCGTGTGCTCTAGTAGTCGAGTGTGTGCGGGTGTATGCGAAGGTGTGTCTATTGTATCATGTAATGAGACATGTCGCATCGACATAAGGTCGATCGATGACTAATGGCACTAACTACCAAAGACGCAAGTTACATCATAGTCCTTGGCGTAGTGATATCCATACTTCGAATCAGCTCAAACAATCGATGCTGAGATGTCAAGTCCACTTCATGCATGCAGACTGAGCAAGCATGTTGCTACCAAAGCAGCTCCCAAAACAGAGACAATGATCACTGATGGGCTGGGCCTGCAGAGTTGCTGATGAGGAATTGAGAGAGCTCATATGCTAGTGCAGTTGGAAGTATGGTGAGTGTGAACGGTTACTATAATGCTTACAAGTTGGATAGACGAATGCAATGGCGAAGGGGATGATGATGATGACCAGGGATCGGGAGCCAACATCCATGCCAAAGAGTCATGTCAAAGCTAACACTGTGATAGGAGATTTCAGCGAGATTACTTTGCCGAATTCTCACAATTGCATATGCTTCGAACAGGTTATAATTGAGAGTGTTGATGGTCGGATGCTGGACATCCTGGAAGTGGAGATATGCAGGACAGTGTCACTTTGGATGTTCCTTCTTGCTCTTTTCTTCTCATCTCTGTACTTTTTTGCTTCTTTCGATCTCGGCACAGTACAAATGGCGTCTACATAGGTATATACCACCTCCAGAGACAAAGGAAGTAGAGGTGCATGGTCCCTGTGCACCAGACCCGCCGAATGGCTGCCATATTGTACCGCTTTGTCGTGAGACTAAGGAGTTTGTACATCTGGGTAGCTTGAACGGTTGTTTGATTGATTCCTTTCATACTCTTGTATATGGTTATACAGCCCTGATGGTCTGAACCTGAAGAGGGGATACTGTAACAGCACAGCTGCACGATACGTGTCCAGGGATGGATTACACCTCCTGTATATTTTCAACTCGCCACAAGCCTTTGATCTCTAGTAATAATCTTCCAATAACTACCTTATACTACTCTACACTATTAACATTGACATTGGCAATCGCATCTACTCATATACCTTCATAGGAGCCCATCCACCGGTGTATGCCTTTAGAACCATTCAGAGAATTGTCCAAACACAATAGATGAAAGTTTGAATTAATTATGCATTACCACAAACAAATGTTATAATCAGCTCTCCACAAGTTTGCAGTATCCATGGCGCATCAACAACATAATCATCGAAATCAAACTATATTGCAGAATAGGTCATAACTCAATATCAGTTGACTTTAGCCTATATTTGTCACTAACAATCAGAAATTTCTATTGGAGTTACATTCCAATTAATGCTAATTCCAGAAACAGTCCATCATTAACACTTGATTTCAAGGATTGAAATCAAGAGAAATCAGTTGTTTATCGACTTGAGGACAAAATGAATAACATCTTTTGACTATTTTGCATCCATTGATATGATTGTATTAGTTGAATATTCAGAGATGTGTAATTTGAATTGAATGATTCAATGATGTATAATTGTTATTCACCATGTCATTCTGATGGCAAGCTGTCTTCTTTCTCCTAGAGCTGCTGTAAAGTGTCATCCCAAAACTCCAGACAATAATCATTCATTGATTTTCAAATGTCATGTCAACCCCTCAGGCCATGCAGGACTCACAATTTGGCCACTCTGGAGTATTGGTGGATATTACTCACTCTGATATTATAGCCTCCAGAGTTTGTATTAACTAGCCATGTTTATAAAACTCTGTATTGCCCCTGCTAGACAACCTGTGCCAATACCGAGTACTGCTTATTCAAGACCAAGAGTGTCTATGTTAATACTGCATGGTTCGTTACTCTAATATCAGAGCCTGTTTGACACACTATCGTTGTACTGTCAAATACCAAGGGATCTGAAGAATCTTGGAACGTGAGCCAGTTTTCTATACAATCATCATCGCCTATTTTCTTGTACATACAGAGTGTATCCACAGCATCAGCAAAGATCTTAATTAGCCACCACTTCAAATAACAGGTCCAGGAGCAGATAATTTCCATTCACATTTTATGGAGTAGGTGTAATTGGAAGGCCAATTAAATTTCTTCTGGATTGTTAAAGGACTCCCTAGCTTGACACATTCTCTTCGTCCGAGTTCAAATACTCCAGCAGGTAATTAACAAGAATTGGCCGACATGTATGTCTCAGCCATCTGAAAATCAGTGAATCCACCCATGTATCCAGACTGTTTGTAGAAATTCTTGGTATCTTTCAATCCTTGTAAGAAACTGACTGATCAATATCAATACACCCTCCATGATTAGGGAGCACCTTGTAAAGACTGTGTTACAATACATATCTCCCATGGTGTTTGCTCTTGCTCATTCGGCACGAGATGATCAGAGTGTGCTGAATCCTTTGAAATTGGAATAAGTGGTTACCTTTTTCCCAGTATTTATGCTGACTACCTTCGGATTATCATGGGCTTGGTATTTTTTGTAATACTGTGTGCTGTATCTTTTTGAGGTTCTTCATCTTTAGCCCAAACTGTATGTATTTTATCCTTTACTGTAAAATACAGTGCCTATGAACTCTGCTTGTCCATTACAGGATCTCTCACACAATATTCAATAATCACCAAAGCAGCCACATCATCTGATAACACCAAACAAACAGTGAATTGAATTCCAGCATTGATGTAATAGGAAGCATCAATCCAATTCAAGCATACATCGTGATTTACCCACATACACCAATTTTCAGCTTGTACTGATGTTCCTTGTCATTCATCCCAATACTTCTTTAGCAGTGGGATAGTTGGCACGTGATTTATAGATCCACTCATATTATTCAGGTATTATGAGGAACAATGTGGATATTCCAGTTATTTTCTATCATGTCAATGCTGTTGTTCTAATCCTCAAGGGCAATATTTATATTTTCCAGATTTAACAAGTCCATCACATTGCATTTGGTCCAATACATCATCTTGTTGATGATACTCCAGTACTTCTCCAAGTCTCTGGGTATTGAAACAACCAGAATTGATTTAAGAGCTGCAGTAACAGCAGCGTACCCTAGAATTGAAGTTGTCTGAATTTCTAAATTGCAGCAGAATACTGTGTTTATTATCTGTGATGGATACAAATCATATTGTTTACTGAATATTCAAGGATGGTCATTCTCTACTATATCAACCAATTTGTCAAGGGTCTTCCTCCACAACATTGTCAGCAGCAACCTTGCAACAACTGCTATAGTCACCAATTTGGATATTATAGCCACCATCATGGATGAAAATATCCAGTAAGGACCCATCCTATCTGGCATTGGATCATCTGGCATATACACATCCAAAACCCATCGTCTTACAATCAACTATATTGCCATAACTGGCTCTGGTCCAAAGTAATTTTTAGGTAGTTCTGAAATAGACTACTTGTTGCAATGTAATCAGGTATCTATAGATTATTGAATTGGATGGACATTCAGCAGCTTGGCCACCTCAATAAGACATGATTTTTAATTTTGTTGTTAATTGTATGGGTAACTTTGCTGAAAACAGAACAATTATCTGACTCAGAGACCTCTTTGTGAACCGGTTACTTCTAGACCTCCTTTGTACATTTGTATATTATTAATCTGTTTTCAATCATCTCTTTCAGTCATTCCATGGTGTGTTGAACCGATGTGCTTATACTCCATTGCTGTTTAAATTCATTACAATGTTAGCTATTTCACTGACAAACATTGAAATAATCAATGCTATTGTTTCAATCAGAACTTACTTAATACTGCTACGATTCTTATATCCCTCATCATTCCTAACCTGCACTCATTTGTGCTCCTTGCAACCAAACAAAGTCTATTTATTATGATTAGCAATAGAGTATAACTAGCTATACAAAGGCTAGTAGCAATTATCTTGGTTGGTTTAATTGTGTGCACTGGACTCTCCTTCCATGCAATAACCTTCATTTTGACCAAAAGTATTTTCAAATTCACTTGGAGTTTCAACTTAAAGGTATTTGAAAGGCAACTGTTGTATGAAGTCTAACTATACATGGGTTTATTCATCATTCACCTAAGTGTATATATTCCCATATACATATTAAACAATTCTTCCTTTTCCAAGATGCATTGGGAGATTACTGTGAGTCAGTATGGAATTTTTGAGTGAGTATTATTTATGATTATATCAATATGCTCATCCATAAACCACACAGTGGCTGAGGACGCCTCAAGATGCCTACACTATCAATGGTTGTCATCATTAACTGGCAACAAGTGAATTACAATTATAAATATTGTATTTGGCAGCATCTGAAGATTACTTATCACATATCTGTGTGAGTGCACACTGACATTGGTTACTGGTCATTTCTTGGCATGCCTGCCCTTCTCTTGTAGTTTCTAAATCTCACTTGGACATTTCTTCCATATCATCTCCATGCACCTTTGCCAATTCCATACAGTATTGTCAATATATCCCAATGGCAGTCACTTACTGTAAGCTACCACAAAATTCTCAACCACTGTCTCTTTAAGCATGAGACTATCTCTCAGCTGTTTTACATGGTTCTGTTATAGTATTCCCCAATAGTTTTTCTCCTGAATTCTAGCCACATTTACTCTCTTTCAAGTCTTGTATATACTGGAGTTGAACTGTCCTACTCTTTTGAGTAAGTGTTTCAAGGAGAATTTGGTTTACTTGAGGCTGATTGGGCATTTGTCTTTAGCACAGCCCAATTTCTAAAAATTAGCTCTCCAATTCTGTGTATTGAATTCTGCTTAGAATAAGCTTTGCTAATACTGCCAACTACACAATAGCTACATCATTAGTTTTCTGGGTTTCAGCTGCTGATGGGAAATTTTTCACATGGTGGGTTATATGACGTCTTGTAGGTATGCTGGAAGGAGATTCAAATGGAATAGTGCTGGATGATATTGGGCAAATGACAGCATTGATTGTGAGTGGTAATAGGGGTACACAAGTATACATACAGATGATGTGCCTGGTTCTGAGATGGTTGATGGGAGGTTCATTTGAGGTCCACCATAAACACCTTCGGAAAGTTGATATTGTTGCCTCTGTAGTCTATTTCTGTTAAATCCTTGGCTTGCGATAGTGCTTGATTACAAATTGAGTTTCATGTTGAATTGGACTGGGTGGATGAAGAGGGGAGTTTGTGGAACCACTTGCAGTGTAGGAGTATAACCATTTCAAAATGGTAGATAAAACTAATTAGTGAGTTATCCAATTAGACAGTCTTAGTTAGGAGGAAATTGAAAATTATTACCAAATGATTCCAAATCTCAATCAGGGTGAGGTTGTGAACCAATTAGGTGCCACAATTGTGCTATATTGATTGTCTTTGGTGGAGATCCATCGATTCACACAGTTACTAGACAAGACCGTCATAAATCAATATAGATGTGGTTTCAATTTAGATTCACCTGCCGCACAGTTGAATCAATTGCTGATAGCAGTAACCAATTGCACAATTACAGGATTTTATATCCCTCTATGTTGTTATGAACTGTGGTGTTTTACTGTAACTTTGATATATACCTTCTAACTGATTAAAAGCAATCTTAATAACAAACTGCCTTTCTTTATTTTATGCTAGAATTGGAAAGTGTGATCCTCATTAGCATTGCCCTGCTGTCCTATTCTAGGTTGTAAAGGTCATAGAAGGAATATGATATAATATCAACTGATTACCAATAATAACTATATCAAGTATCAAGGTAAATTCAACTCGGGATATAATATGGAAAATATGTTTGTATATCCTCCAACTGCATTCAACACAAGGCATGTAAATCAAGTAGCCACAGTAATTGCTATATGTCAAGGTTATTGCAATAGCTTCATTAACATAGCAAGTTCCATCAATCATTCAACCATAGTTCTTGATAATCACTAGTTAGACATACAGCCAGTTACAATGCTTACCTATTTATTGTTTCAAGATGATCTATTTTCATTATCAGCTTAGGCAAGTTGGAGAGTAGGTATAAGCTTAGAATGCTTCAATATTGTGGAATACGATAATGCCAATTGGGGTGATTACAGTAGTATCTAACAAATTATACTTCATAGTTGATTACAGTGGTACCAGTGAAACCTTGTATTGGCTGATAATGATTGCAAGCAGAAGATGTGTTGGATTATTGTACAGAGCAAAATCTATATACCCTAGTTAATAAAATATAATGATTATAAACTAAGTGTGATTTACATATCCCTTGATATTTGAGAAAGTGTAATATAAGTCTATGATAAATACACTGATCTTAAGAACTACACTTTCGACCAAATATTGCTAATGCTTTGAATAATATATTAACCATCACCACTCTTAGTATTATCCATATATGTCGAAATATGTTCACTGACCAAGTCTAGTGTTAGCAACGGTTCGGTTTTCGGACCATTTCTATTATAGCGGTTCCAAGAAGACCCGAACCAATCTGGTTCGGTCCAGGTTTGTGCCAAATGGTTCCTTCAATTAAGTCCTTGCATATTCATCTGATAATTTAGTGTTTGGTACATGAAATATGGAGCTTCAGATGGCGCATCTTTTGGCTGTCTCCGATTTTTGATATCTTCAAAACTCAGCAAGCGGCTTTGATATTATTGTCATTTTGGGCCAACAAACGAGGATTTTGGGCTACCGCTTGCAGAGATTTAAACATATCAAAAATCGAAGACGGCCAAAAGATGCGCCGTGCTGAGCTGCATATTTTACATACCAAACTCTAAACTCTCTGATCAATATTTGTGGCCTTAAAGTGATGGTTCGCTTAGAAAATGGTCGATGTTTGATGGGGTAAGGCTGTTGCCACGCAGACCTATAAAACCGGCCGGGTCCAAAACTCGAACCGTTGCTAACACTAACCAAGTCTCAAATATCATCATTACTATCTTCAACTCTGTTACATGCTACATCTGAAATGAAAGTTAATTCAATTAGAGCAGACCAGAGGCTTCTCATTAATAATTTTACCCCATATCAATGTATCAAGATTGATAATCACTCACTATTGTACACACTCCATACTGGGATTACCCCTATCTATTATGATTTAACTTTGGTCGATGTACCTGATTGGCCATACACACGCCAGTTAACTAATGTTCATCCTGTACATGATCTATCTAGTGCACGACCACCTGAAGATACACCCAACAAAGAACATATAGACTCTTTGAAGTTTAATATAACATGGACTCTTGATCCACCACAGACAAAGACTTAGATGGAGATAGTTGGATTGGAAAATAAGGGGGGGAATATATACAACAAAGCAATTGGATTATACAATATACATTGCAGGTACTCAGAACAATGGAATCCCAGTGGCATCTATTTTGGTCCACCTATAACCTCCCATAGATTTCATCATTTATCCAGAACATGAAATGATGGATTGCCCGATATCTGCACCATAGGCTGGATAACTTCAGAATAGAACTATTTGAATATTCCAATTCTCTGCACACGATGATCTTGGAAATTGATTTTGGACCCAACAATGATAGTTGGAACGCAGATTATTCATATATCTTTAGAGCATGATACTACCAAGTTAGTTCTCAATATATTCTGTTTCTGTTGACTTACCTTCCATTTCCGCAATACTTCAGTATCTGACTACTGAACCACACTACCCTACTGAGTGATTGATTATATAACAAGAAGACTATGAGGAATTAGAGATTGGATAGGTGTGGGGACAGATTTGAGTGCGGTCATCACGTGGGCTGGTTTAGGGTTGAGCGCGGCGGAGGCGCCTGCACAGTAGTTCTTGTGTACGTGTCAATTAGACTTAGCGAGAGTCACTGAGTTTTAGGTCAATAGAGAGATTCCGGACACAGGACACCAGATACCGTACAACAATAGGCAGGATAGACTGCATGTCAGGGCAATGAGCGTACCTGTTAATGGTGCATTCGACAACATTCAATGGACTGATTTCATGGTCAATTGATATGTCTGGTCACTGCATCGCACAACTGTTGAAATATGAAATGAGGACAGTGGAATATGTATCAATTGCTTCCAAGGTGTTGTTGGACTGAGCTTATAATGGCCAAAACATTCCCAACTAAGTTACAATTCTTGATATAATGCATATAATTCTGTACAGTCTCCATTAAGAACTCTCGACATCTCCAGTCTTGACTTCAAATGGAGTTGTAATGAAGAACTCTCACAATGCTAATATACACTTCAAGCTGTCTGGATCATAAATTATCAACCATTATTCACAGTTGCTGTAGTCTCATATAGCATATACTCAATAAGTGACAGTCATAAAGGTGCACTGGTGCGGCATTGACTACTCTGACTACTTGATCACTTTAGAGATCAGTAGATTTATGTAAAGCTACTGGAGGAAACTACATCAACGAAAAAGGATTCCGTCCGGGCGGGATGGGTCCGTCAGAGTGGACACGGTCCGTCAGAGCCATCAGAGACGTCCCAGTGGCGGCTCACTCCATGCCCAGCGTCAATACCACACATTGCATTGCATATCGCCCTCCCATCACAGCTTAATCGTGTCTTCTCGCTCTGTCAGTCTCCAATTTTGAACGAACACTCTGGCGTTGAAGGCCAACTGTGACCATACATAGGAATGAGTTCATTGGGCACGCTCTTGAATTGGGATTGCAGTGCGATGAGTGATGCTGCGAAAACCTCTCCTCGTATTCCTTCCACCTGCGCGCAAAATGCAATTCTCTCTTTACTTAGAGTACACATCATTCCACCTCGCCAGGTGTATGTGGCTATTGACAATCCATCGCTCGTTCGGTCCATCTCCTGTCTTACTACTAATCGCTATCTCTGGAATTATATCCGTGCAGCCGAAGATATTTCCTACCCTGAAAACTTGCATAGCAACTGCGGCCGGTGCTATTCTCACTTGTACAAATTTCGAGACGGGATCCAAGTTACCCGAGTTTCCAGGTATTGTGGTGAGCGCCAGGGCTATCCTGTACTCAATGAAAGCTCCATCCTCGTTCAAGAGCTTGATTTTGAATAGTTGTTACAGTTGCCACAGGAGACGACCATTCAGTGCACTATAACATCTCCCTGGGCGTTGCTTTGCCCACACCTAGTCATTCAGTCAGCCCCCTCCGCGCCAGCTCTGGCTTCCTGCGCATCGACAAATCTGAGATATGTGTTCACCTTGTAAACCCTCAACTTGAACGTTAATACCATGCTGAATAGAGAGCTCCATTGCGTGCAGTTGTTCATCCGATATAACCATCTTGTTACGACTCTTATGCTTGAGAAACTGCAGCGTGCCATTGTATATTGTCACGCGGTGCATTGTGTCTTGCGTATTGTCGAGTAATGCTCTGAAGGCTTTGATCATAGCGTCAGGACGCATTCCATCGGGGCAGTTTTGGGGTCCCATGAATTCGGGCTTTGCATATGAGTGCGAGCTCAGGGGGGCAGAAAGATCAGCGCCGGAAGGGAGGACATTGCAGGTGGCAGTGCTGTTCTCTCGACGCTGAGCGAGGGTTTGGAGATTGAGCTCTGTGATCCTAAGGCAGAGAATGCGACACTCAGGGTGATTACTTGTGGCGGGTAGTTGAGATTGTGATTGGAGGTGTTCTAACCGTCCTTCAGAATCGTTTTATCTGCTTGTTCATTTCTCTTGGCAGAATACTGTTCCAAGGCTCTGTATCAACGAATCTGTTTGACCTAGTGAGACATCAAGTGGATCCTCACAGAGTTGAGGTTGGCATCTAACTCCTTGGAAACATCTATCTGTTGGCTGATATAATCCCGCCAGGTGTTTGTTTCGCGCTGCTTCTTGGACGGCGTCCAAGTTTCAGCATTTGTTTCCTCGTCTACCTGTCGCTTCTAGACGAGCTCCATTCTCAGCGCATTGGCTTTGGCCTTCGCCTTTTTGCCGGCTCGCCCAAGTAAGAAAACATCTTTCAAGGTGTGCAAACAACACTAGGCGTCTTCCAGGCAGCTCCATGTTGCATCATCGTGAGATTTATATCGAGCATACATATAGAATTCTACCAATGCCCATGTATACTCAATCGCACAATTGAATATGGGACGCTGAGTGGGGCTTCCTCCTCGTAGTGACTGGGTTACAACTCCAAGCAGGTACCGGCTCATTTCCTTCATCTCCTTTCCATTGCATTGAGAAACTTCATCATATGGGTTGGTTTTTGGTATGAGGTCGTGGTAAGCAGACATAGATACCCAGATTGCATTGTACTTGTCGGGCCGTTCATGCATCCTCATGAAGTGGAAAATCCACTTCCGGAGGTGATCAAGCATGCCTATCTGCATTGTATGGAGGAGGTAGGGCTTCGGGAGGTCACTCACAATACAGGGAATATGTCAAAACACGTTGAATGCTCAGAGAACATGGCACGACGAGAGTTTGGCATCGGCAGCCTTGGTGTTGGCATCGCTGAGCGTTCAATATAGGTTGTGATCCCGCCGGTGGTGTGGCTTGTCAGGAGGAATATAATCTCCAAGTTCATTCTTTGGACACTCGCACCAAAAACAGACATGTTGCTCGAGATAGTGTAGGTCGCTGTACTCAGGGCAATCTGCAAGCCATGCTGCTAAAACTGGTTTGCAACGCCTTAAGTTGCCATCTGCACAGGGAATGTTGAAATGCCCGCCCTTGGCGTAGGTATTATTTTCAAAGGTGAGAGGGTGGAGTACCCGCCGGGGTACCTCGTTCAGCACCACTCCGTTTGTTTGCCGCTGCTCATCTAGCCGCTTCTGAGGAATATTGCGGTTCTTTATCGGAATCGGCAGGAGAGCGACCATTACGACGCTGTGCGTTACGGGCATCTGGCGGAGCTTCGAAGATAGATTGCCAAATGTCATGTATACAGGCCACTCTTTCTTGTTGCCAGCAAAATTTGAGAGATGTGTTCCGTCGGACAGGATGATCAAGGGAACCAGTATATCCCCCACTCTGAGCGTTGACTTAACGTTGGTTAGCACGTCATCATACTCGGGTATCTCTCCTTACCTGTGTCTCCCACCACCAGTCTGGAGGGTGCATTTCGGTATAGAGGTGTGTTGGTGGTGTATCGCTGTTGAAGATACACTGAGGGCCGTAAATACGATGCCCGGCATACGCTGGCTGCCGCACCAACAATCTCATGCATTTGATGATGTCTCGACTCCAGTATTTGATAGCGCGTTGGTGATTGTGTTTCCATTTCACATGCTTGAGAGTGTGTAGTTCCCACTCCCCAAGAGCCAGATCATCTGGCATGCTAGCCATGAGCTTCTGGACACCGTCCCTGTTTTTGAAGCTTGGGAAATGAGGAGCGGTGTTTTCTTCCTTCAGCACGTTGTCATAGTACGTCTTCGTGCCCTGCATCTTGATCCCACACTGTATATATTTGTACTCTTCACGTGTCGCAAAGAGGTAGTAGGGATTGTTTTGTTGGTTCGTCTCAAGGAAACCCTGAGCGTCGCGTTCCCATGGCTCAGCAATGTAATCACTCAGTGGAGCACCGGCGCCGGGGTATGATTCCGTCCGCGGCACAGGAGATGGCGGTGGTTGAGACTACAAGTCTGTATTGTTTTCAACGTGTTCGAGGTAGGGAAACGCGTCCAAGTCTTCGACAGAATCGTTGTTATCATTGAATTCATGACGCTGAGCGGGTTCAACTTGTTGGGGCGCACTATGAACAGTCAGATTCTTCTGGCGTGCAACTTCAAAGTGTTCAGGATGGTGTAATTTGATATGTTTAAGTCAACAGCTGTCTGAGGTGAACTTCATTCAGCATGAACATTCGGGGCAACGGAAAGGGGTCTTCTCTGGCATTGTCAACAACACGTGAGGAGTGGTGTATTCACAGTAGAAAGGGACAAAAGTTGGTGCTGGGCCTGAGCAGTCTGGTGTGGGTGTAAGCTCACGATACTTGAGAGAATTATTGAGCGTCAACACCATCGCAAGGAGGTTCCTTACACGCCAGGAGTTGCAAAAACACTGCATGCGCGATGTGCCATAATACTATGAATATATGAAGAATAAACCCTGATCGATCCAAAAACCTTGCGATGCATGTACTAATCAATGCCTGAGATAGATAGATTAGAACAAAGGAAACCAACAAGCCTACAACCCTAACTGAACCGAACAAAACACCCCCACGCATGCCTTAATCAGCACCTGAGATGAATAGATTACAGCAAACGAAACTCACAAGACAAGAACCCGACCCTGGCCTGAACACACGTCTCCTCTGCAACGCAAGGACTGGTTCACTCCTCGCCTCCCGAGCCATTAGGGTGCGCCTCAGGGAGAGCGACAGCAGGGAGTGGGGCATTGGGGAGAGGGACATGGGGGAGAGGGACATCAGGAAGAGGGACATCCGGGAGAGGGACATCCGGGAGAGGGACATCCCAGAGACTGTCGCCACCTGCCGATTCGCCGAGTTGCTGCTACTCCACATTGACATCTGATGGGTTTCTAGCTGCCTCAGCTTCACGCAGAGTTGGCGCCACTTGGCGAGGTTTTCGCGGCGTCACAAGCGCCAGATGCTCAAGCCCACTGAGGGTATGGGTCTCCGGAGTTCGTGGTCGTGGGAGAGGCAACGGGGTTTGTGGCTGTGGGGCAGGCATCAGAGGTTGTGGCCGTGGGGTATGGTCGCCCATCTCCGGGCATTGCTCAGGTAGCTAGGTTGGCTGATCATCTCCCATGGTATCAGCATCGTCAGCGGTGGTATTTACCATCTCTCCCTGGCCAATCGTCCAAGGTTCTTTGCCATTATCCTCATCCTCATCCTCATCCTCCTCGTCATCCTCATCCACCTCCTCTTGCTCCTTCTCATCTTGCTACTCTTCATCTTCGTCATCTTCACTGTCCCGTTCCATATCCACATCGCCGTCATAATCAACGCAGTCAGGTTTGTCCACATCATCATTTATGCGCATATCCACATCAAAATCACCTTCTGAGTCATGTTCGCTGTCCAACTCGGTAGAGTCGGTATCATCATCTGAGGAAATTGTCACGGCGGGTGATGCTTCCAGCTCTAACAATACCCACTCCAGTTAGCCCTCCGTGTCCAATTCTGCATCTGACATTTCCTTCTGCAACTCCAAAGCAACGGCACGAGAGATATCATCTCCCCCTGGGGTTTGTTCAACAATACGTTTACCATTACCGTTTCCCTTCCCCTTCCCCTTCTGTTTCCCCTTCTTGTCCTCAGTTGCCTTTCCTTTCCCCTTCCAATCCGGTGTTCCCTTCCCAATCCCAGTCCCTTTCTCACTTCCCTACGTCACCCTCGCCGTCGTCATTGTCATTGCCATCGCCGGGACGGCTCCTTCCACCGCTCGGCGCTCCAGGATCAGCCCAGTTCTCATCATCATCATCTTCGTCAATTATCTCATCCCAATTCGGCGGTCTAACGGCCAGGATGTCGCCTGGTTCGTACTGCCGGCAGCTTGGCGGGTCAATCTTAGCCCTGAGATCATCGCTACCGTACCAAGAGAAACACTCACCGCGCCATTTAACCATCCCCGAGCTGGTTGTCTGCGGATTGGAGCAATCGACTTGATCCCCAAATGCGCGGGGGTTGTCCCACCTCCAATTCTTCATTCGGTCACGGGTTTTGTCAAACACACTCCCCATCTATGATTGCAAGGCATCCCACCACTCCCAAAAAGACGAACTCCTGCTGCTGTGATGTGGCCACATCAGCTGGAACTGTGAAGAGTGGCGAGTCGTGACTGGATCAAGGAAGTGTATATCATATAAGACGTCCCATGCCAGCTTCTCCTTAATGCAGCAAACATTGTATATGCGTATGAGTCCACGGATGTGTTTTGAGATGAATTCCTGATTACAGTCCCGATCCAACAACAAGCGTCAATTTATAACCGATGTCGGCATCTTTGCCCTAGCCTTCCCCTTTCCTTTGCTGTTGCCCTTAGATACCATCGCTGTGAGTTGAAAATGACTCTACATCCGAAACATTAGCATTATGATACAGTTGCATGTAGCGGAAGGAAGCCCAGAGGGAAAGTACAAAGTTGTGTAGGTTATCGGGTGTGTTTTGAAACGAGAGGTGTTCTTTTGTGCTAGTAACGTGATGTCGAGATCAGGATTCTGTCGGTGTGTATAATACGGGAGGAAAGGAGAAAGGAGGTGTAGGCGGGAAGAAGGGATATATATACTCGGGTTCCAGCAATTTCATAGTGCAACTTGTGAGTTATGTAGGTTAACGAACACAAAACGGCTTAGCCTTCATCTTGCAGAACCACCAGGCACCTCATGAATGACAAGCCTTGAGATGAGATTTAGTACTTGCGGAGAGGACAGTTTACGACACCAGGCGTTGTGTTTGCATCACGCATCATTTTCACTGCTCAGGCCTGATGCATCTCGGAGCAAACTGAGTAGTTCTCAGGATTTCCCAACTGTGCAACCATCCAACATGGCTACCAATGCCTAGCAATGGAAAAAGCACATGCAACCGATGTCATAGGATAGAGAATACGTCATTGTTCGCTCTGCGATGCTTATAGCTCTGCCAAAGGGGGATTTCCACCTGGAAGCTGAAGATATACACAATTGATGGTTCGATGTATTGTGCCCAGAAGGAGTGCAATACGATGATAATCACACCAAGATGGCGTTAACACCCTTCAAGCAGTGCAAAAAGACCTTCAGACTTTCCTGTAACAGTGAATATCAATGCTGAGTTTAATCTGAGTTTAATCTGATAGCAGTTAACCCCATAATTGGATGCTTTTGAATGGATCTCGTCCCTGAATATTGTCACGGTTTAGAGTCTAGCGCGGTCTACACTGTGCCTCCCTTTTGTGTCGAACCCCTCCATGGTCGCTCCAATAGTAGTCTCCCTCACCTGCCGTTGGATATGCATGCAGAGGAAATTATTCCTACAGTCTTAACGTCGAACATCCATATCGGATGATGCCTTCCAAAAGCCCTCACCATGCCACATCTCCGGTCGTATGAAATGTTCGAAGTCTTGCTAATTGTCTGAATGAATAAAAGCGTCGGCCTTCAGGGAATTCTCAACTTCCCCATGCTAAAAGACGCATTTCCATACTTGCTGGCGAGAGGGATTCCTCTCAAGGAGGGAGTTCCATAGCCTCTACAATCCAAGGTCAGAACTCCACCCCCTCATCTTCGCTGAACAATTGTCGCGTTGCACATATCATCCCGCGCGCTACACAGCAACGGTCAATACTTACTCTAACCACCACTGCGGGTACAAGCTGTCATAACACACCAGCACCCAGCGGAATGTCACAGACAGACTCAACGCGTCGCGTTGTATCCAGCCCCACATCCGGCATTGCTATCACTCCCACTTCTCTCCGAGGTCTTGAAAACCTGCCTACCCCCATCCCGAATCCACAACCCTGCGCGATCATTACAAATCCACTGCGAACGCGAGCTACAGAAAGGAATCAGAGACAGAAGATGTGGCAATTGCAACCGCAGGCGTTGTCTACACCTGAATTAATAGTCTCCGGCAGTTGCAGCATTCATCGATTTGGTGACCCAGACATGACGCGTCTTGTATTTGCAACGGGCAGACTCCTGGAGCTCTACCTGTAGCACAGACGGCCATTGATGAGTGCAAGAGACTTGGAGACGGTAAGTAATGCAACGCGACGCATCGCGAAAGCATTAGCTAAAGGCCGACACTGGCAGATAATAGAGACGTACTGGAACACCACGATGCAGCAAAACAACATTTGGTCCGTAGCATTTGAGGCACGCACAAAGGAGATCTCGAAAGAGGTATGCTGAAGCAACGGCCCACATTGGATATTACACGCTCAAACTGATACCAGGTTCGCACACAAGTCGATAAGGTAAAATCCCATTTTATTCAATCGGTGAGGGACAATACAGCAGAGCTACATGATCTCCACCGCTTTGAATCCAATGCAGCTTGTTTGAAATTGATTGATTCCCTTCTGGCAGACAATAAGTATCTTTTTCCTGTAGCAGAGCGTGTGGAAGGTGGTGAACGCGATTCAAATCCAACGGATATAGTGTCGGGAGCTGCCAACGAACGGCCACTGTCCACTGTACTTCCTGGCGGAAGCAATCCCGCAGTGTATCTACATCACATTTGATCATTGGGCGAATAGCCGCGGTATGTATTCTGATTGATTTCACAATTCCATGATTGACCACAAGGACGGTCATATACCCTCGCCACTGATCTTGTTTACCTGCACCGCGTTGCGCCATGCTCTCCTGGAGTGGCAAAAGAACAAAGGCGTTCATCCGAAATCTTCCAAGTCAAAGCTGAAAGCGCACAGACCTGATCACTCAAACCAGTTCAATTACAAGGATGACAGTGGTATGAACACATCCTGCTGGGCTTCAAACGGTCGCAAGTTGTTAACCTCGCCTGGCGTCGCAGACACAGATGCATTCTTGATGAATACCTGGAACACACTCCCGGAGAGCTACCAACAGAGGGTTATGACCAAACTCTTGCTACATTCAAGCGTCAGATTCAACAGGCGGAGATCCCAACGCCTGCCATGGTGATGAGCGTGGAAGAAGCTCCTGTTGACAATCCTATTCTTCTTGATCATTTGACCTCTGAAGTGGCGCTTGAGGAGCCTGAGATCGGATGCTCTGACCCAAACATCCTGATAGACAACAATTGCACGGATGACAAACTTCATTTCGGGATGCCAGGGGGCAGCGGGGATTACGAGGATGAAGGTGATGAAAGGGATGTGGGCAATGCCATCCGGACCGCCAGCCAGCGACGACGGCCCGTGACTGAACTCGAGAGTTTAGACCTGGGAACCAGTGATGTGGATGGGTAAGAGGGCGAGGATGGCGAAGATGCATATGCGGATGATGAAGAAGAAGCATTGCAAGCCGATGATGGATCAATGCAGAATGTGGAGGAATGAGGGCATAGAAGGTTTGACCTGCGAACCACTGATGTCGACGGGTATGAGTGCAAGGATTGCGACGATGCGCATGCTGATGAGGTGGAATCTGCATCGCAAGCCAATGATGGATCAACGCAGAATGTGTAGGACTAAGGGCATAGTACTGGAGAGTGTCAAGATAAAACTGTATATTTCAGACCTGTAAAATACGATAATGGCGAAGAAAATGCAATGGCAAGCGATGTATCCGAAGCGAAGACTGTATTGCAATATGTGACAAAATCTCACACCTAAACATATATGGGGCAAGTGGAGCATCTGATATATAGCAATAGCAGAGAGGTAAAATGTGGCTATCGGCCGAAGAAAGGCGTAAACATCGCCAGGCGTTGTGTGAATAGCTACAGCATATCTGCAGCCCCTGCGAAGAGTGTAACACCGGTGTCGTTCTGATGGTGTGTATACCAGGTGCAAAGTAATGGAGGTAAGTATGGAATGCGACCCATTGCCTGGGCAACAGGAAGCGTGTAACTCTCCATCAGAGGGTACAAGGTTCTGTCAGAGCCGTCAGAGCTGTCCGGAACACCCAGGTGTTTCAGACAGAAACTAGTGTTGTTGCTGCTGTACTATCGATAGTCAGTATACCCTGGATATTCAGTCAATCTCCAACTAGTTCTGGCAGTACTCTCTCCATAATATTTACTGGATTTGGCATGATCATAAATATCTTCAGCTGCTCCTCGAATTAGTTAAGGACTCATTGAACTTGCTTGTTGTACGATCTAACATCAAATATTGTCAAAAATCAATTTGACAATCAGTTTACAATAGTATCATGGTATCTGGATCTGCAGTACTTCTCCAAACTATTGAGTTCATTGAAATATGCAAACTTGAAGGGAGCAAGAGCCTGGAAATGATTAGATTATTTACTGTAAATTGTGTTTCAATACTTGTCCATTCAAATATTGAAAGATATAGTGCAACAGAAATACCCTTCAAAGACATTGTATTGGGAATACTGTGGGCACTAGAGGAATTCCCGCTACTTGTTTGCTAACAAAATCCCTCTGATCTATTCCTCAATGCACTTGATGATGTGCTGAAGCAATTTTATCAAAACAAAGGTGCTTTTTGAATGCTGAAATATCATAGTCTACCAACCCCAAACTGGAGATTAGTTAGCGACACAATTCCATCTGTTACAGTGAGAAATGATTGATAAATTCAGGGTGCTATAATGGTCCTTCTATACAAAGCTGAAAAGAAAACTACAACAAAATATAGAATTACTGAAATTCATTTATCGCGCATTTGAAAAGTAGCAATGCAATGGTCACATTGCAATTGATGGAAGGTAATAATGTGATTGAACTGCACAATCCACCAGGGGGAATCAGTACAATATATGCTTGTCCATTACTTATTACAAAATTAAGAGTGAGTACCATTGTAGCAAGTCGAGATTAAGACAATAAGCTCCACAATTATATTGGTCAAAAAACATTTATAAATCTAAACTACAAAAGAACAGAAGGCTTATGGGGTGCAAAATATGAATCTCAACATATCTGCATACTTTCAAGTCAGTCTGTTCAACACTGGTACTAAACCTACAACCTGGAGTGTTGCCAATATAGAGCTTATCACAAACCAGCTTAAGATAGAGTGTTATGGTATCTTCATGAACAATAAGGAGCAATTCAAGAAGGAGATATGCTTCAACTTTATCGAGTTTATAGATTGGTATGAACCCATCAGTTGTCATACTCTCTGGAGAATGATCCAACTGGATTGAATACATTTCAGAATTTGAAGGATTTATCTGTTGAGCTATATATACTTTAGTAAATTTGGAAAATGGGTGGTGGTGAAAATTTTACAACAGATATATCTGAATAGCTATATATTGAAAATGTTAAAAACATATATCAATCTAACAACAAACCCAATTAGATTCAACAGATGTTCACCAATAATGGGAGATATATCAGACATTAGTACATGCCTGAAAGAGTATTCTATCTTGCACATTCAGGTTTGAACAATAATGATTCTGTAAAACATATTAACCTATAGTCTGTTACTGATAGATAACAAAATGCATGTGGAGGCATCTTGAATATCACCAGCTTAGTCTGGATAAGCCCTTTTTCCACTCTGTATTGCATTATCAAGATTATTTGAATAGATGCATATCCATGCAGTGTACAGAAGTATCACATTTGAATTGGGCAGTGATTCATGAGTAAATATCACAATTGCTGGTATGGGACTGCTAGTTCAGGTATACATCTAAAACGGCTGAATATATATAGTAAATGGATTGGTACTCAAACATGATTTGAACATACTTATAGGTACTATGTTCCTTGATATCCAGCATGAACTATTCTGTTAATCATTGATTGTACCACTCTACTTGCGTTTAAAATCTTGAACTTGAATTCACAATTGAATTCCTCAATTACAACATAGCGTTCATGTTTGAAGGTCATAATGTCAAGGTCCCAATATACAATGTGAAGTAATTAACCTAAAAAATTCTTCTGAGGAGAAGTTGTATTATTACTGGTAATATACCTCTGCTGGACTGCACAGGGTCAAATTGTTCAATTTAATAACTATCTGCAAGTCAGAAATACAAGAACGAATATTTTGCTGTGCTGTAAGTACACTCATCAATGGGTATTACTTTCTTGGGTACCAGAATATATTCAGGTGAATCCAACACTTTACAAAAATAAACACTGTTGAATTAATTCCACAGATAGTTATATCTGGCTTTTTAAATAGATTAATAAAATACCATATGTATCTGGTGAATCTACCATTGGGCTGCCACAGTGGGTGGAACTGAATGGCTCCATGGATGGCATTGACGGTGTATGGCTTGAAAATCATCAGTTGGATTTACACAGGTACTAGACTGTAGATGAATTGAAATGTCTGAATAAGATATGCAGTTATAAGATAGCTTATAGAATGGTACTTGTTGTTATAAATTTATAGTATCACTCTCAGAGAGTCTGGAAGCAAGATTGAGGAGTATTTGAACTGTCCTGAGGTCAAGTATTGGAGTCAAAGTAGCTTTCAAAGTTTACCCATCTCATGACTTAACGTTATTGCATGTTGAAAACACGTTCAAACTTTGTCCAATTTTTATGAATTCTCTTCCAGAATGTCAATAGCAATGAAGAGCAATTCACAGTATATTCAGAGTATCTTAGAGCACATTTATTTGCATTTAGCTTGTGGCAGAGCATATGGAAGTAACTCAAACAATTAGAGTTATGACTCTGAGCAGCTAAGTTGTTCAGTTGTTGGTTTTGAATTGTCTTTCTTTGTTTTAATTCAGATTGTATTGCTGAAGCAGTAAAAGGGGACAAATCGGTATTTCAAGAGTCAGTTACATGAAGCAACAAATCGAAAAGAAATACTCAAGATTGACATCCACTACAAACTCACTTATCTCTGAATAATACTCAAATCTTCAAATCATAACTACTAATGACTTTGATGTTATTGAATAAGAGTTACTAGCAACAATTCAATATATCAAACAAATTAGATTTGATCTATATCACTGTATACAAAGGCTATATAGAGTTTAAGAATATGCTATCTGATGAAATATGTGAAATATTACGTGATATTTTTTTACGATAGCTGTACAGTTATATTCAATTAAGTACTAATTACAGCTATATTTGACAGAGTACAAGCTATTATCAATATCACAAGTCAAAATAAGTTTCAAATTGTAAATAATTACCCTACTTGGATTGGTGGTATTCTTTTAATGTATAATCTACAAGGAGCCTGAGACAGGAATACAATATATCGTAGGTGGTTACTGCACTGGTTGATCAGTATTTCTACAGTGAAATGCAATACATTCGGTTATCTGTTTATTATTAATCTCATGTTTCGAAATAGTAGAAGCTCAGTCAGGAATACACAGCGTAATAAATCTGAGTTGGATTATATAAAAAGAGATAAATGGAGATCAGTGGATATTATGTAACAATTCAGCAGAAATCTGACCTTAAGTCATATCACATAGTTATGGAGTGCATGAATTTGTATGAGTACATTCGGATAATAATTGTTTCTGTATTTTTTTGTCCCTTTTTAACCAGATTTCACTATTGAAACACAATATAATATTGAAAAATAAGCAAGTAGTATACAATATAGTTATTACTTGGTGAGTTTGTAATCGTTAAAGATAATTTTATCTGCATATTGACATTTCTAATGGTTCAGATTTAGGTAATGTAGTATATTAACCACTTTACATATATATATCTATATTTGCATATACTGGCATATGAATCTTTACTGGAACTTAATTAACTTAATAATAATACCATTTAACTATTATTTATGAAAACAATTGATATATATATCTTAGTTGATTGTACTTAAAGCAGTATGCAATAGATGTTTGCAATTGTAATGTAACATTAATGTCTCTATAATTAAAATTTATTCTTTGCTTTTAAAGTTATTTTGATATATTTCTATGTATACCCTTGTCTCTTATAATTAAATGCCTTAGATAAATATCTTGTTTAATAACTAAAGAACCAATAAAATCAACCTTATCATAATGTATTTAATTTAACTGTACAAATAACTATCAGTAAAGTATACCACAATAAATATACCAATATTGCAATCTTTTTTACTTTGTATTCACAGTCACAGTCTTACAGGATATGCATTATTATTATATAGTATAATAGTGTAGTTATATACTTTATGAAGTAAAGTATGACCAGTTATTTTCCCACTGCATATCTAGCACTGAATGCACCAATTTATTCAGTGCTAGACATGCAGTAGAAAAAGACCAGTCTTACTCTGCTGATGAGAGAATTAAATAATTACAGATCTTATCACGTGATCAACATAACGCTTGCTGTGAATCGTGTTCGCATTTATTGAACCCGTGACTTTGAGTAACAAGCAAATATCACGTAAGTAACCCCATACCACTCTTTGTGAACTCCACCCAGACTCCTCGGTAGCCGCATACCTCTGTGAGCACCAAACAATCTCCTCAGGGACCCCCATGCCACATTCTGTGAGCACTAAACAGCAGAATCCTAAAGAGATTGTCTTTGTTTGCTGATAATCAATTACCGAGTAAATCAGTGTTCCCGTCTGAGCTCCAATTAATCAGCGCTGTCCCCATGACCGGAGTATTAGTCATCCAATCAAATATAATTTTTCTTCTTAAACCAACGGGTAACATTTTATTTCCTCATCTTTCTTTCTGGAACTGCGGGCCTCATTTTATCGTCAACCGGCCCAACAGCACATTTCCCATTTCTGTTACCTAGTCGACCTCCTCCGCCACTATGCTATCTCCCTTCTTGGGTATTTATATTGCAGTTTTCGATTACGCCGCGCAGAGTGAGAAGGAGCTATCTTTTAGCGAAGGAGATCTGTTGTGCGTGCTCGACAAACCTACAGACGATCACTGGTGGAAGGTTAAGAAAAAAGGAAACTCTGTGAATGATGAGGAACCCATTGGGCTTGTGCCAAACAATTACATTGAGGAGGTAGGCTTATGATCATATCCATTTGTCTTGGTAGCTAGTCAAGATAGTTCTAATGGAGGCATGTCTCACCTGCACCTAGGCAAGGCCGATCGGACAGTATAAAGCTTTGTACGACTATACACGACAAACGGAAGAAGAGTTCTCCTTGACTGAAGATGTCCTGGTAGATGTCTACGAATACTCTGATCTTGATTGGGCTCTGGTTGGATTGAATGGCCATTATGGATACGCTCCCACCAATTATATCGAGAAGGCGGTTGAGAGCTTTCATGACGCCGCCTCGGCCGAAAGACTTGCCACAGTGGCCGCCACCAAAAAGCATGTTGCTTATATAGAGAAGCAGGAGCCATCAACCCTCCAGAGCCTCTCGAGCAGTCGCCCCATATCTTCGCATGGATCCCAATCTCTTCCGGATCACTCACACTCGCATGGATACCAGCTATATAACCACACTGTTCCACCCCCACAAAGTTGTGTGGCATCTCCCGTAAGTGCGTATATTCACTCAAGACCGTCTTGCCATGGGGAACGTGGTCAAAATCATGGAAGAGAAGATGCCAGTCGTCAAATGAATTCACCAAAGTCACCCCATTCAATTGACTCGGACGATTCAGATGGCCCCAAATTGCCATTGCGGAGTTTAGGAGAACAAGGACGTGCTTCTTCGCCTCCCATTCCTCCTAGGTTTCGGACCTATCCTGTCCTCGAGGTCGATGCAAAGAAAAAACGAGCCGCGACTTTAGGCCTTGGACCAAATCGCATAATACTTGTTCCCGACAAGAGCACCCGCCCACGGGAAGAGTGGGCCATTGACAACATGACAGGGTACAATCATGAAGGAAAACACGTATTTTTGGATGTCAAATATCCGACTAAGTCCCTTGATCTTCATGCTGGCTCAACATATGCGGCAGAGGAAATCGTGTCGGCATTGGGAGAATTGCGTGGAATTCGCAAGGCTGTAGGTTTAGACGAGGTCATCGCTGCCGCCAATGATAGTAAAAAGACTGATATTGGCACTGTGCTATATGATTTCCCCTCTCAGGGAGATGACGAGGTATCTGCTACAGCGGGTGATGAAGTTATAATTTTGGACGACAGTAACGACGAATGGTGGCTTGTTCGACGTCAGGTCAATGGGACAGAGGGCGTACTTCCGAGCAGCTATGTCGAAAGAGGGAGAAAGTCTATAACTTCTGTTTCAGCTTCACCCACGGTTGGGACAAATATGCCAAGAGCACAATACGTTTCCTCTACTAGTACAAGCAGAGATGTTGGTGTGTCGAAAGTCCCGGAGAGGAGAAGTAGCCTTGCGCAACCTACACAGGGTCGAAAATCTGCAACAGTGAAATCCAGTATGCCTCAACTACCCCGCCTGCGTTACAGGAAGGAACAACCTATAAGCGAGATCTTGCTGACAATAGCTTTCATAGAGCCCGATACCTCCCAAATTCGGACTTGGACGGATCGAACTGGCTCTTTTAAAGTCGAAGCCCAATTTATCGGTTGCAAGGACGGAAAAATTCACCTACATAAGATCAATGGAGTTAAAATTGCGGTTCCTGTGTTAAAAATGTCCATGAATGATCTTCAATATGTTGAAGATAAGACTGGGATATCCCTAGATGAGGACAAACCGCTCTCAGAAATTCTAAAGGAACAAAGAAAAAAGAACTCCCAAATAGGCATTGTGGTAGATCGCACAGCGAACCCAAGTAAGATTGGTACTTCGGTGACATCAACGTCATTTTGGTCAACTAGGAAGAGCGACTACGATTGGTTCGATTTCTTTTTGAGTTGCGGGGTTGAGGTTAATAACTGTCAGCGGTATGCAATGAATTTCCAGAAGGACGAGATGGACGAGTCCTCGTTGGAAAGTATCAGTTCTGACGTCATGAGGACTTTGGGGATGAAAGAAGGAGACATCTTGAGAGTTATCAAGAAGTTAGATGATAAATATAGTGGTCAAGTGGAGAAACACATTCGCGATGAAGGCGATACCAATCAAGGTAAGAATATGTTCACGGATGAAAGCGGCAATCTGAAATCGTTGCGAGCTCGACCTCCACCGGCAATACAGACCGGAGCAGTTGATCCCAAGGCTCTCCAGGCACACAAGGAAAGTCTCGAATCTGCAGCACCTGCTTCTGTCTCAGGATCACCTCCCCCTATGCAACACCCAATGTCATCTTGTTTCGACGATGACGTCTGGGCTCCGAAGCATTCAAAGCAACCGTCACCAGCGCTCCCGCATCTCCCCAAACAGCTAGCAGTTGCGCATCCACTGCAAATGGCGCAACCTATGCGAACTCAACAGTCCACCCCAATCGCTGGCGCACTGAGTGATATTGCAACCTTGTTGCCCGATACACTTCCTATACAACCTACCATTAAAAGTCCCGTGCCATCTATTCCTATTATATCACAACCTTCCACATCTGCCCGCTTTACTCATGGGCCTCAACCTCCAGCTCAGCTAGACATGTTCGGTGCCGATTTCTCATCTTCTGAACATATCCATTCGGATTTGGCATTGGCGCGTGTTGGAGTTGGTCCGCCTCTCGGATCATATCAGGCTGGAACGATTATACCACCCGCGCTAGCCATCTTAGGAATTACATCTCCTGCTCCTCCCCCCCCTCCGACACGACCTCTTTCGGCGCCACAGACCTTTGCACCAGAGCCTATACAAACTATGTCATCAACATTCACCGGAAATCCAAATACCTTGACATACAGATCTATGACATCACTAGATTCCCAACAACTACCTGCAACAGCGATGGGCAGAATATCTAGAATAACACCGCAGGTTTTGTACAAACCAAATGGGCATCCAACACGACATCTTACCAACGATGGCATCTCTCAGCGATCCGGCCATGAGGTCCAGCAGTCTGGGACAGGATTGCTCCCGCCGTCACTGCCTCCGTTCCAAACGTTTCCAAATGCACCCAATAGTAGTTACTCTTTAAATAGCACGCTACCCCCGCCGTTGATACCCCGTCCAACTTCTGCAACTCTTCTACCACAGTATACTGGACCCGTCCCGCAAGTAAGGTTTGGGGTGGCACAACCCAAGCTGAAACAGCAACCGACTGGCAGAGCAAATCTGAATAAAGCTAGTGGGTCCTCCGTATCATTGAACACATTGGGCAGTACTAACCATCGTTGTGAAGCCCCCGACAATCCGTTTGGATTCGAATAATTGACATTAGTTGATTTAATGTACAGATAGTTTACGACAAGCGAACCCTTTACTCTAGTTACATAAATGGATTCATGGTTTCATATGATTTAACATTTTCGTTGACCAGTTTGCTTGGGGTCGCTGAGGATTGTTGGATTTGTGCAAAGAGAATGTCTGTTTCATTGCTGTGTTGACTGTAATTTCCATCCATATTTTGGACATCTTCTCTGATCTTGGAGATGGAAACACAGGGATGCGAGGCTTAAGTTCTGCAATTTGATGTCACGCTATGTGTATCTACTTCATACTACGCGGCAAGAGGTGGATTCGGAATAATGATAACGACGTATATAAGGTTAGGGAAAACTGAAATAATATATAGTTCAATTCATTAATTTGCAATTTTGATGGCTGCGTTTCCTTGTGGAGTGAATTAGTGTTACATAAATATAATCCAATTATAGTCTGTCATCCGACTTTTTAACGCTGGTGCTAGCCGTCTGGCCCATTTTCTTGGCTTTTAGGGGGTTAAAACAACCTAGCGCTCGCCAAGATTGCACACCCAATCAGAGCACCCTTGTCGCTCCATGATCTTTGCCAATTTTAGCACAAAATGAGTGAGCTGCCAAATATCACCCATGATCGCAACTTCCAGCTCGGAGCCATTTGTATCAAAGACTTTAGACAACATTACGAGAAATTTTTTATTCCATTCCATATTCGGTGTTTGCGGTTTCCTTACCGTGTATTTTCCTATGTGATACACTTTCGAGTTACTATGACATGAAAAGATAGACCTGTCCCTGGGCCGGTCACTCCCTACAAATAAATACCCGAAGTAGAAAGATAGGATGAAATGGGTATATAGAGAAGATACACCAGCAAAATGCTACAGATAGGCTATTAAAGAAATGTGCTTATGCAGAGGAAATCTGCTCAGTAGTGACAGTGAAGTCTTATCCAAAATTACCATTGTTGAGCATGTCAGAGATGGTTACCGGTAGAGAGATAATTGTGCCATTTGACAATACTTACTCTTCCGTAGTTGGAGATGGATTAACCAAGGTGTCATCATGGGATGTATAGGAGATATCTTGCTGAGTACTCTGGTCAATTGGATTGAAAGTTGATGATTATATTACAGTACAGTGAGTAAGTAAGTAACTGAATTTGAAGGTACAGACTAATTTAATGATTACTGAATAACTGGTTGTGGCTCTGTGTAGAGGATGGTATCTGTAACAAGTCAATTAAAAGTAAGGTGATAATGTAAACTGAATCAAATAATTAAAAGTTGAAATTTGTATGAAAAACTTATTACATTCAAAAGTCAACAAATGCAAAATTGTTAGTTGCTTTAGTTAATAAGTAAACTATTAACATCAGCAACGGTGACCCTAGATTCCGTCAGAAACACCCGGGTGTTCCGGAAGGCTCTGACAGCTCTGATGGAACCTCGTATGCTCTGACGGAGAATTACACGCTACCCATCGCCCAGGCGAAAGGTTGCGTTGCACACGTACCTCCTTTACTTTTTGGTGACGTATACGCACCATCAGAACGACATGTGTGTTACACTCTTCGCAGTGGCTGCAGTTAAGCTGAAGCCGTATTTTGTCCGGCCGCCGCTTCTTTGGAAACGCAGCTGGTGCACCTGGACATCATAGCTACTACTTATCGTTCAACGATTTTCAAAACTTATGCATTCAGTTTGTATTCTCATCTATGTATCTATGTATCTATATAGCTACCTATCTACACACGGTTTATCTGGACTGGCAGCACGCCATGATTGTCCTCCGTTACCCCTGTATCTCCGTACACCCGCCATCGCTCATTAATGATGTACTTAAAGGCTGTGATTGAGCGAGTTGAGAATTGCACTTGGGGGCCGAGATCGAGTGAACTCAGAGATGCACTGGGAGGCCAGGATCGAGTCAACTCAGAGATGCACTTAGAGGCCGTGATGGTGTGAACTTGGAGGCCGTAGTCGAGCGAGTTTGGAGATACACTTGGAGGCTGAGATTGAGCGAGTTTGGAGATGCACTTGGAGGCCCTGATCGTGCAAAATTGGAGGCCGCAATCGAGCGGGTTTGGATATACACTTGGAGGCCGTGATCGAGTGAGATTGGACGAGCTCTTGGAGGCGGTCGATGGATGGCGCACCCGGTGCTGAGACTCTATTCATTAGTTAGTTAACTCGCAACCATGGGAATGTGACAAGGTGACTTAACTTTCCAGCTCTCATAGAGAGCTGGCTGCTGGCGGTCGATCGTGTATGGAGGCACCCCGGCAGCTGACGCGACATTCAGGGGGCACCTCGTAATTATGAGGATGAAGGGAAGACAAACAATCTTGGGTGGATGCTGTACTCGCTGTATGCTGTACTCGGTGTATGCTGTACACGGTGTATGCTGTACTCGGTGTATGCTGTACTCGATGTCAACTCATGATCATGCCATGGAGAAATAGAGAGGGATGACTTAACTTTGTGTTCTGCGATGATGGTTGAGATATGGATGAGAAAGAGAGGGATGGGGGATGAAGATGAGAACGATGTGGAGGATACGAGTGGATATGAGAAATCAGGGGTACGACTTGCCTGGTTGGGTTGGGAAGACCTTGTATCGGTGTTATTACACGCCGGGTCAGGAGTCGTACCTGCCGTATCGGGGATGGTAAATTGTCTCTCACACAAAATTCTCTTAAGTCCCAGTTTCATTTGTCCCATCTCCTCTACCATCACCTCAGAACACGAAGTTAAGTCATCTCTCTCTATCTCTCCATGCCATGATCAAGAGTCAACCTGTAGGTGGACGACTATGGTCATGTTAAGGTGCGGCTCTGTCACATTAGGTGCGGCTCTGTGACATTAGTGCGGCTCTGTGGCATTAGTGCGGCTCTGC
>Ga0307512_10000854_pt1 | contig 44817 bp, 47 predicted proteins | sample 14_EM_MG_FD_200267 | JGI IMG/M metagenome (GOLD analysis project Ga0307512, IMG submission 200267) | Populus trichocarpa ectomycorrhiza microbial communities from riparian zone in the Pacific Northwest, United States - 14_EM | ecosystem: Host-associated > Plants > Roots > Unclassified | place... | reverse complement strand
GCATGGCCTACCATAAGCATTTTTCAAAATCTCGACCTTGTGTACCAGGTTTCAGCAGAGAGTCATACAGTTGGATGCATTGACGAATGCAGCAAGATGGTCATCATTCATACAGGTTCGCATAGCACCAAGCATATAGAGATGTCGATATTCCCCACCGCATTGCTGACGGACTGACGATACATAGGCATGATAATCCACTCTTTCTCCTGGCAACCATGGGGGGGGGGGGTAGTATCCACATGCACATCCAACATTAAACTCTCAAGCTGATAATACATAGTCATTGCAATCACCCTACAATACTCCTCCATTCAACCAGAAGCACTATGTTTAGCATGCAAGAGTAATACTTCCTTATTTACTTTGACATTGCGTAAATTCTTTAATTTAGACAATATGTTGATGCAGAAGGGAATTGTATCCCCCAATGATACTGGCTGCTGGCACATAGATAAGTTGGGTGTTTTCTGTATACAAAACAATTGATAGGACATCATCTGAGATATATTCTTTTACTGAATGTTTGGTGATCATCTCAAATACAGTTGATGTCAATACACTGTCTGAAGAACCCTACAAGAAAGTGTACAAAAATCTGAGTTAAACAATTAAGGAGTTTGACATCTCAACAGCAGCTACCTACAACATAAGCATTTGCATGTTTTGAGTTCTGCTCAGTTGCACTAGCAACTCATCTTCTAGACTACCATTTTGCTTCCTCAGTACTTATTACCAATCAAGCTTGAAAGTTTATACTTAATAAATCTGCTACTAGCTTTCAGACCCTTTCAAATCATAACCACCAAAAGCTCATAACAAGGCAAATCTCTGCTTGCATCTACTGGTCTCATTGTTCACACTGTGTAAGTTAAGTAAAATTGAGCCATATTCATTCTATGAATATGTTAACAATCAAATTAGGCACAAAGAAAGATATTTCTGCATCCTTTCCTATTTGGGATAATGTCAAAAATGTTCTTCAAGAACCCAATGGGTAATTTTTATGAAATGGCCATATACATCCCTGTTTACTGATAAGGTGACAGCAGAGTTTTGTTTCCTACTGAAGCTGCAGTAATGCAGACTTTGGTCAACTCAGCTGCTGACAGTATCCTCTGAGTGGCATGTGAAACAAATTCACACCAGGGTATGCAGAACGCTGTTTTGGACACATCAATCTGATGTTTACTAGCTACCCGGTGTGATCTAGTCAAACAATGGGACATTATCTGACCAGAGATTGGAAAAACAATCCTGGCAATACAAATAGACATGATTAACCCTCTCTATGATGGAGATTGAAAGGAACCTGCTGCCACACAATTGAATCTCAGGATGGGATTGGATGATAAGTATACAGAGCTACTCATGTATGTAGTATATACTCAATTCGACCAATTGGAATTTTCATATAGTGGATTCCAAACTAATTAAATTTCAATTAGTGTGCATCGGCTTCCAGAATCATAATGATATTGAAAATCTGGGAAATACGGATATAGACTCCAATAATTGATCATGAGTCCTAACCAGGTCCAGAGGGTAGACTGAACAGCTGCTCGCAAGATCATAGCAACAATATTTGTTAACTGTGACAGCCGACAGCAGGCCCTGACAACACCAGGGCAATTCCATGAGAAGCTCCAGACAAGAATACTCCAACTAGGCATGTGGACTCTGACAGCCAACTGTGAAATCTGAAAAGATCAGAGCCATAGTGTTAGAACACTCTCATAAGATCAGAGTGGCTAGAAACCTGGATTCTAACAGTAGACAGTGGTCACGGCAAAACCAGCAAAAGGACAGAAAGACCCTCTGACAAAATTGCGGCGACTACTCTAACACCTGACTAGATGTTGTAACAAGACTGTGAGATTGCAAATGAAGCCTCCATCACACAACCCATTGTACAGATCTAGTATACTTGAACATACCTGGTTGTGCAAAACAATCTGGCTATTGCCCAGAAAGCACTTAGTTTGCACACAACTGTCAAATGGTATAATAGCAACACTGCCACAAGCTTACAGGGAAATATACAGTTGTTCTTGGTATTAAATATAATTGCTCTTGACTGAATTCCATTATCCACTATAATGACTGTTACAGGAAATTACTGGAGGTTATGTAGCTTACTGCTCATAACATATAGCAAAATTACATTTTTCTAATATAGACATTATATTCAGGTGATTGAAGAATTGAACAAGTACAATATAATTGAATAAGTACAATATAATTGGACAATATATATGCAAACTACATTTTATGGCAATGATACTAAGAGATGAAGGAGTTTGAGAAGATTATCTGGAAGGAAATATTGTTCAAATGTTCTTTTGAAGGATGGAGCAAAAAAAATATAGAGGAAATTGAATATTAGATGAAAATAGTCAACAATTTACATATAGTAGAGTGCAATTTTCAAATGTATATTCCAATTGGAAGGGAATTCAAATTGATCTGATTTTCAATTTTATTCTACTGATTAGTATTTTGTCAATGTTTATGTACTAACACTTCTTGAATATATTTGATATTGTGTATGTTTATATCATAACCCTCATAAATACTGAAAAGCAATATATCCAGTTATGTGAATCTGAAACGCAATACTTTCAACACTGAAACAATTGGAACAAATTGACAAACTACTGTTGGAATGCGAAGAAACATTAATATATACTACATTGGAAGTACACAGTCCTGATATTGGTTCCATGAATGAAACTACTTACTATGATAAATATCAATTAGTATCACTTTCAGTTATTTGGCAAATGTCAACTCTCTATGTTGTGAAAAAATATTAATGTTTAGAATAGTTAACTTGTAATTCATGTTAATTAATATAACATAATTTATAGTTTTGTATACTTAATAGACTGCACAAATAGTTACTTCCTACAAGTTCATTAAGGATAGTACAAACTAATAGGTTACAGATATGCCAATATGTATAAGTGAACATTTACTAACTCTAATTTTTGAAAAATATTGAAGCTTTCATATCCAGTGCTTCTATCAGTGTACATGTGAGCATTTCTACATATAACTGGCAGGCTTATATTGATTATTCTGTAGAGTATAATACAGTATACAAAAATTTGTTTCTTTATTTGCAATTATATTGTATTTGGCCACTGTAGACATGGTATAACTATGTTGCTTTGATTATTCCCTATCTCTGGATTTCAATTGCTTTATTAGGTATATCTGTTTCATGTTAGAAGTGTAAATGTAGTCCCCTGTACTATCTCTGAGTACTTTTCAATCCTCTTTCAATAATTGCAATTTAGTTATGCCACTCAGATTACTATCTGGCTTTTATTTGAAAGTGTTGCCATAGCTAGCTGTCTTCCAGTTAACCTTTAGTGAAAAATTGAATTGTGTGCTATTATTATTTCTTATATCTACTTGACTCACCTGGTCAACTCATATATAGTTTAAGTACCTCACTGTTACTCTATACAATGCTAAATAATGTAATTACAGTAGAATGCCCCAATTGCTAAAATTTCTTTGATTCAAATTTGGAAATCTAGAACTGAATACTCACTGTGTTATACATTTTGTCTATCAAAGAATGATACTATAGTAAATGAAGCTATGATTGGTTATAATGTTACACTTCTAATGGTGTTTACAGTAATAAAGAATCAGGACTTATACATTATAGCCATTCAAAGTATTTGTACAGACTATTGTAATCCTTTGATAATACTTTCTAGATATTGATGTACTTTTATATACCAGAATGGTCTCCTTACTGATATCTCATGAGGATAATCCGCCAATATAAGTCATCCTGAAGTAACTACCAGTCATTATTAATCTTGAGTTGTATTAGGCGTTCACTCTTAGCAGCGGTAACAATAAACAATGAATGATTTGCAAACATAATACCAGTCACATGACCAACATTACTTAATACTTCTTTGTAATACAACTTATGGCTGCCAGTCAAGTGATCTTTAGTGAGATTACACTTGTGCCACATGGCAATTGATTATGACATTCTATGTAGGCCCTAGCTGATTCATCTATGATGACACAATCATGTTATCATAGCTGAGATGTTAATTTATTAATGTCAGTGGTGCACATAAATATCAACCACACCTACTATATCTTATCTAGCAGGACAATACGCAGTTAAGTTGCAATCAACCAGAATTATATGTGCAGTAGACATTACACAATATGCGAGTAAGCGAAACCTTCAAGACAATCTCCTGATGAGTACAAGCACTTCACAATACTTCCCAGTTATCCAATAGTCAAGACCTAAGCATGCAGTGTCTGAGGCATTTATGACATAGGCTGAAAATAAGAGGCCTGAAGTGAATCTGCTTATTGGTTTGAGTCAGCATGCATCTCAACCTGAAGAGGAATCATGATCTACATTGGCAGAGTATTGGTGGGTCACCGATTAAAGTTCTGACACAATTGCCAAGTAGCTAGATTATGGTGAAGCATTAATATAAGTGCAATAAACACTGTTAGACTATGAGTTGGCAGATGTTCCAACTACTGAACATATGAAAGCTAGATGTCCAATATGAAGTTATGAGCTGTGGCTTATGTGTATATGATATCTTATATGCGAATGGCCCTAGTCGGAAGCACAGCAGTTTAAAACCTCTGATACATGAACACAATAACCAAGAGGGAACTAAAGGCGACATCAATGACATATTTTCAAATGTTCTCAATGATATGCTAGTAGACAGACATGGTGTCATAGGAAGAATTCTGATGGGGACTATCCTAAAGACTTGACTGTAAAGAGTTCACATTATTCTGGCAATGAGAAGAATCAAGCTCTAGCAGTGAAGAATACCTTAAAATAATATTCAGAAATCTATTGACAATTAGTGCTTAAGCGCTTACTACCATGCGAAGAATTCGCCTTTATAAACCTCACGAAGAAAATCAAACCTCTCCACTTACTTTCAATGCAACTGTATGTCTTCTTAACCATCACAAGTATCACCAACCTCATTCAATCATACGATCCCCATGTGTGAGACATATATGTTCATCACATACAGTGCCAATAGAATCTGCTTGCCAGATTCATACTGCATATTGCAGTAGTCCCTCGTTTTCATTATGCAGTCCACAGGCTCATTACCACAAGTCTTGGACCAGATGAAGATTTTGAGAACAGTATTAATTCTCATGATCTATCTCCAGATGATTGCAGGTATTAGTTTGTTCTTGGAAAAGATTTCAAGGAGTTGAGTCTTGGGAAAGACAAGGAAAAAAGAGCAGAGTATTTGTAAATAGGTGGCTGTACTTAGTTGTAATAAATATTGTATTGATTAGTGGGATTAAGAACCCCCATAACAAGTAGTATTAAACTTTGTAATATTAAGGTACACTGCACAATGGAGTGGACACAGGTATTCGAAAACGAAGCCAAAGTAAAACCTTGCTTCCCCCACAGCGGGGAAAGCTTGGCAAAACCAGCCGTTCGGATGTGTTATCTGAAGGTGTGTGTACTAAGTATGCGGTAACTACCCGGAAGTTTGGATTAGAACAAGGTACGCTCCAGAGTACTCTTTATGATCCTTAGACCTTAAAACAATGCTGATGTCTCTAACTGTCGGGAAACTTGACGCTGGTCTTGCGATCCTTCTGACTGAAGATAAACGCCTGGTAAATGTAATCGGTTGTAATGTGTCTTTATTAGCTAACAAGCTTAGATCGAGTTCCCTTCCATTTTACTCCCCCCTGGAATTGCGTCGGGGTCTATTGTCGATATACAAGTCTCTCGAAATACGCAAGCAGAGGGAGTTACAAAAGATGCATTTATCTCCTTGCAGAATGAAATCTACCAGCACTACGGCCTTCATTCTCCTAAAAAGCCTACCCTACGCCTACGTAATGCTACACAGACCTCAATCGTGCTTGAATGGGACCCTGTGGAGTTAGCTACGGCTACACTCAGAAGCCTCACCCTTTATCGGAATAATGGAAAAGCTGGCATGATCCCAAACCCCACGGCCCATACCTCTACCAAAATCTCTGGTCTCGCAGTTGGTGAAGAATATTCTTTTCACCTTGTCCTAAGAACAAGTGCTGGGACCTACTCGAGCGACAAGGTTACTGTAAAGACGCATAAAATGACAGATCTGTCTGGTATCACGGTATGTCCCGGTGTCATGCCAACCGAGCATCGAGAAACTCTCGAAGCCGCATTGCAAAGGATTGGGGCCAAATCGCTTCAAGATTCAGTCCGGATCGATACGACCCATTTTGTTTGTACTGAGGGACGAGGACAAGCATGGGAGAAGGCACTGGATATGAATATTCCTGTTGTTAGACCGGAGTGGATTGAAGCCTGTGAACGAGAGGGAAGAATTGTAGTCGCCAGGAATTACTACCTTGGAGTGGAAATATCGAAGATAAGGCAAAACATTCCTCCTGTACAATCACCCTCACAAGTTACCCCGACAAGTCCGCACTTCACAAGCATCCTACCAGCACGTAGTTCGACCCATGGGGAGCGTCGAGGATCGGACAACGACGATTCGGTTCAGTCCAACACTGAAAAGTATTTGCCGCCATCAGAAAGACCAGTACGAGATGGAAGCTCGAGCTTGGACGCCTCAGAAGATGATGGCCGCAAAAGTGGAGACCTCAGTTGGATTAGGTCAAATGTTCGACAGGGGCGAAATGGGGAAATTTCTCAGAAGAGCGAGGAGAATTTTGTCAGTGTCCAATTGTGAAATATCATCAATGTTATTGTGTCTTCCCAGTAAACGCGATGTCATAAATAAATAACTGCAAGGAACCTGCTATGCTAAATTTTGCGTTATCCGAAGGGGTTTGTTTTTTAAATATAACTAAAAAATACTTTCGAGGAAGAATATGTAAGACTCAAATTTTGACGATACAAATATTCGAAAAATAGGTAACGAGTAGACTGGGGGTATGATTTGAATTGAATGGTCGATTCTAGCTTACTGGCAGTTAGAATAAATAAAAATGAATCTCGAGCCAAGTCAGAACTAGAGTTGTTGTGAATATTAAAAATACTACATGTATCGAAACATGCTGGCTACAGAGCTATTATGTCAGCATTAATCAATCACCATTACTCGAGAGCCGATATTTCATTGAAAACATTACTTACATCAAGCAAAATGTAAAATGGTTTAGAAGTTATGACTACAAAATTCAGCCACTTTGAACAGCAACCACAAACCATTCATGTGACCTTAGATACTTTCAGATATGCTGAATACAAAGAGAAGTACCTTTTGTTACTCTGTAAGTGCTTTCATGTACTCTTTGATACTTGTGAATTTATGGAACAGCATACAAGCATATTATAAAGAGTGTGAAGTTGTTTTTAGTATACTATACAGTCAAACTTGTAGATTGATCAATCTTGAAGGCTATGCAGACTACAATCTACATCCCAGATTCCTTGAGGTGTAAATTCTATCAATTTCAATACTCTATGGGAGTGATGATTATATTTCAATATTGAATTGTATAATTTGCTAACCTCTCTTACTCTTGTATATCTGATTCAGACATTCTAATTAATTTACAGTCAGTACCTGCTATCTAAAGCTGCATCAGTATTTACAAGGATTCTACTCCTAAGGTTCTCTGTTGCAGAATTGTCTTTAATAATATGTACACATCGTATTGATGAAATTTTCAGTTTAATATGGAGTTTCTTAGTTTTTTTTAAAAATGTTGAATGTACAAAGCAATAAAAATTGTTCGGCTTGATAGAACTGTAAACTGTATTGGATTTTCCACCGTACATTTTTGAGGTTGAGGATGAAATAGCCAATATTGTGTTATCGTTCATCACATGCATAGGCAAATACAATGTATATAAGAAACAGATCTATCTGAAATTGAATGACCAATGATGGTAAAGTCATGCTGAAGTATATTATCAAAATGAATAAAACACATTCTTTAAAGGTATTATCATGGTTATTCGCTTTGAATTACCCATATAAACACAAGATGATTTGTGTTTTATATACGATTCCTTAATTGGTATTGGCTTAATGTATATTGCTATCAAGCCTCACATATTCAATAGGTGTAGGGCAGTCAAATACTTGTTAGTGGCCCAACTGCCTATTCTGGATGTGAATAAATATACTATCCATGAGTGTATTCCTATTACTAAAGAAGACCAGTTTGATATGATTGTATCCTCAGTTCTGTTTAATTTGAAGGTGGGGATTTCAAAATCTACTAATGCAATGCTTAGTAATAGAACTTTAATACTTGTTTAAACTCTTTAAAAAATGCATTTCCCTTAAACATTATCACAGCTTTAATGCATATGCAAAACTGGCTGATTCTAGTTTTACTAGAGATGCCAATAATTGACTATTAATTAACATTGCAGTTTGTTAATTGCAGAGAACTAATCAAGAATGTTAGTAGTGCCATTGAGTTACCACCTTTGACATATAATATAGAACAGTATGTTTTCCACCTAGTCAAAACTTGTACAGCAGTTACTAGACTTGAGTATTTGTTGAATGTAATTAACTCTCTTGCTAGAATTATATATCTACTTTCAGTTGCCCATGTGTAGTGGTTTAGAAATATTGGTAATATAATTGTTACTGCAATCTATCTACCAAATTAACAATGTTATATCACTCAACAAATATATAATTGAATATCTTCTGTATATAAATACTTGTTGGATGGTGAATCAGAGTTCATGCATACAGCTTGCGTTCCACAAAATATCAAATTCGATTGAAGGAATATGTCTTGTGTTTATTAATGACATATATTTATTTAAAGTAATGATATTGATTTCTCTGGCCATGTAGTCATCGATGTATATCGTATTTGCTCAGCTCCTGTTTGTACATTCAGTTTCATCATGATATTGATCAACTTGAAACTTTGTACACTTGTGAGAGGATACATTAGCTGCCTTTGGTGACTTTGTCTGTGATAAATGATTTATCTTAGTACCAGTTTGGATGAATGTGATTCTGAGTTCTGTTGTTTTTTCGCACAACTTCCTACAACCAGTGTTGATTATGACACTGGATTCCACACTACGCTGTAAAGATATATTGATTGAACCTTTATTATCTGATTTATTTCTTGCTGCAATTGCCTTTTTGTATTCAGTTAATTAGTCTCTATGAAATTGGGAATGTGATTTAGGCTCTACTTAGGTATAGTAGATATGGTTCCATTTCATTGTACTAATAATTTCTATCGGAATTGAAGAAACTTTCTAAGTCATACAAATTTATGAATTATTGATTCTTGTATTTGAGGAAATTCTAATGCCAACTTTTCATTCAGTGTGGATCAGCACAATATATGTGTGTCATCCGGAGTCTTTGCTAGTATGAGTGAGTTGTCAGACCAACATCTTGCAAAAGACAAATCCCAGAGATGAACAAATGATTCCATGGCCTTCAGCTGTACTGGAATGTGATGGTGACACATTCACAATACTACAGCAATACTAGTTACAATCTGGGGAGCACCTTGAAATCTCAGTCGGAAGTTTGGGGTATATGCACTTCATAGAGAGTGGAATACAACAAAATACATATATGTTGATATACTGCTAGTTACGAGCTGGCTAATATAGTTTGTAGTGGATTTTGTGGACATGGTCTACCTTTTTGAAGAAATGGGTTACAATGGTCAGACAGAAATGCATCTCATATTCCAAGATTTAAAAATGCCCTCTTTGTTTGAAACTATACCCAATGTGGGTGGGAGAAGCCCTGATTTTACAGCAGCAAACAATGTAATAATCAAACAAAAGTTCTGGGTATTTAGTGAAAACTGCCAGGGATTTGCATATGTTGAATAACTAGAGTGGAAAAGAGTACCACACATATCACTTCTAACTACCAGTTCTGGTGGATCTTATTACTTAGCAACATATCTCCAGTATCATTCAACAGTGATGTAAATGGTCATCTGGTACAGCCTGATAAGCTGACCAAACAATAACATGATGAGGCCTTTGCTGCTTCTTGACTCATGTAAGAACACTATGAACAAGTTGGAAGAGTGAGAAGGCACATTGCAGTCAGATCAAATCTATGAAAACAAACTTACATCATTATGATGGTATAAACAAGACATTCCTCTTTAGCCACCCATCCAATCCCATTTTATCAACCAATACATATAGTCAACAACGGTTCTGTGTCAAGTACAGTAGTGTGCAAGTATATTATTTCCCTCAGAGATTTTGAAACAAAACAAGTTGCTAATAGGATTTGTGTTTTTATAAATTAGCATTGGTTGCAGTGAGATATCATTGAGGTTCTAGATAATTAGTAATGAATATCATATGAAGTTAATTCATTTTGAATTGTTTTGTAAATCAAAATAAAGCCCTATTTTGATAATCAATTTGGTATTGTAGTAGAGGCACTGGCCTATTGGGGGAGAGTCATTGGAAATAAGATTGGCAAGCAGTGATTCATAGAGGTGTCCTCTGCTGGAATACATATGTCTTGTTATCAGAATGGTGAACATACACCAAGCCTGCGGCCAATGTTGCATGTTTCACACTCTTATGATTATAATGGTATTGGTCAGGGTGGAATTATAATATATTATTCCACAGAGGAATTTGAATAATTTATTAATGGCATATTTCAAATAAGCTGGAAAGTTGTGAAAAGATACGAATTTCCAGTTCCAAACATTCAATTGGGTTAACTCAATTGCTGTAAGATTCAGAGGCCAATCTCTCCTACATACTTAGTCTAGGTAAGACAGATTGAGGGCTGCATAGTCCGATCTCACTTGAAAACGGAGTCTGTTGAGCCTGTATCCAGTTCAAGTTTCTGAATATCAGATATAGGTTGGTTATTAATTGGAAAACCAAAGCGTGTGCAGCAGGGAATATTGTGGCTTCCAATTTAGGTTAAAGTACATTTCAGAATATCGATTCAGTTGTGTATAATGTTCTTGAATGTCTGTTACACCAATGTTAACAAGCTGGTATTTATTATTGAAATATCGTTCCAGCCCATGCACAACTTACAGCCCCAAATCAGCAATGTCAGTGTGTGCACTCTGTTTGTAGTGCACTGGGAATGTTCTAATTACTTCATCCCCAGCATGTTTTGTTCAACTGGAATGCTTTTGGGTTAGTGGTGGCAACACACACCGAACTTCATCTATTGGACACTGTGTATTTATATTCAGACGGCATATCCTGCTCAGCTGTGGCAAATATCTACATATATGTGTAATTCTCATGAGCAGTCTGGTGCGAAACTGCCTTAATGGTCAAGCTCGAAATAAACTGTCCATTGGAGCAACATAACCACTGAATTCAGAGCCATCAATATACAGCCAAGGAACATCCATTACTTAACTTCACTGGAAATTTGGCAACTATAATATTTGACTTGCCCTTCCAGATTCTGCAATATTCTCAGTAGTTCATGATTCATCAATGGAGCTCAAGCTTGAAAGAGTGAAACATACATTACAGTTTCTGCTTAACAACTTTGCAGATGGCTGGCAACTCCCACTCACCCTGTATTACACATTTCCTCTAAGAGGTGCAACTTTCAACTGGTTTTAATGTGAATTTAACTGGATTCTGACTGCATTGTATGGGTGGGCAACTACTAACCAAAACTTACAACAGATTATGGGATTCAATTTCAATCAAGAGAGCTTGAAGAGAGAAATGTGGCATGACAGTTTCTGTTTAGCAACTCCAGGTAAAACCAGAAACTTCTGCCCGCCATATACTTCACAACGCTTCACTTCAAGATTAATCAGTAATTACCTATCAGATTGGTACATCTTTTCTTGATACAAGATTGCATAAAAATCCTGCTGTTCAATAGTGTGATATTAAGAAATGGTCACTTCAGAAGTGCAATTAACTGTCCAATCACGGGGCTCTTGCAATCCCGGCCATTTAACTGAATCCTGAATACCAATTCAAGCCTTGGTATATCTTAACTACTCCAAAGGTCTTGAAATCATTCCAATGACTTCCATGAGATAACATCTAGATATACATCAATATGCATATATCTAGCTTATAATCCAAATATTTGATTTAAGTTAACAGTGTAGTATTGGGACTGATAATAAATTTGTAATTAAACAACTTGCAATTTATTCACTATTAGGTACAAAATCTGAATGAGTGAGTAATTATGACCCATTTACAAGCAATGTTGGCATTGGAAATTACATAAATCAATTGGAATGCACTGGAATCATCATTGTACCTTTCCATTCTGTCTTAGTATTGTGTCTGGCCTTTGTGTACCCATATTCTCTCCTTTATATTAACTGCGATATTGTTGGTAACATATCCTACAGATACTACTCAAATGATACCATAAGAGAGTTGTTCCCAAGATATTCTCTTATTGACCACTGATATTGGTGTAGAATTCGATTTCAACAGAATCTCATGACAGCAGCATGTCCTTCTGATCAATAATCTATACCTGGAAATTCATATTTCTTTGCTATTAATGACACACTCTGTTTGAAATCATGGTACACAACTATCACAACTAATAACATTCCAAATTACTCCAGTTTAGCTGATTCTCAGTATGGTTACAATTGTATCCCACACCATCACCACAAGTGTTCACACAACAGGGATCATTACCATCTCCAGATGTGTTATATCCAAGGCGACTTGTTTTTATTTTACATTTTATTGTTTTATTTGGCTGGCCCCAAGAGTTAGTTAATGTTATCATAATATTACTATCTGGAGCTCATCTGGTGCATCTGATTCAATTCTAGGTGCTTTGGCTTGGATAACCTCCTGATCATACCTCAATAGCATTGTTGATAGGACTGCAAATATTCAGCACTGGATAATATTAATTCATCTATTTTGATTTGTTTGATATTTCCAAAATCATATCAATGGACTGCCATTCTAAATATCAATATGAACAACAGAAATCATTACATTTAAACTCTTTTAAAGCTCACCTTGAATTGCACTATCCTAAAGCTAATGTTATTTCTGTACACTATTTCCACATTATTATATTTCACTTAATAGTTTATATATGCTTATATACTGCCGTTCTATATTCCCCAACTTCTATCTTCATTTAATCAATACAGTGTGAAGGCATTATGAAATATCAGTTGTTAGGGTGGCCGGGAGGTGAGGTGAGGTCTGCCATGTGAAGAAACCACAAAACTTATGTTGTCATTGCCATGGAAACTTAACTATGTACTAAATAGCTTACCATTTTCTTCTACACTTAATTTCACTTTTGTCTGTGTGTAACCATATACATTAAACCATATCCTAACACAGCTGAGCACCAGCATATGTTCCATCACACCATATGCAGTTTCCGGGAAACAGAAATACATTGCTCACAACAATGATGCCAATTTACCCCTAACTTGACTTGTCGCGACATACACACAATGAAGCAGTTACAGTCAGGTACCCTCCGTGCCTCCAATGCAAATCAAAGGAACACAATTGCTTCTGGCTAAAGCAAGTCCAAGCATGGAATCCCTTTGAACAACATTGAACCAAATCATGCTTATTCCATCAAGGCTCATTTCAGTAATACAACCTGATGGAATCAATAACCACCATCTTGTTGAAACACATCTTTAACAGGATGCCTGCCATCTGGACGATGACCATCATGATTGCCATGAATACAATCGTACCTAACCGGATGTCGAAGACAATTTTCGCCAAGATTACATGGTTTCAATGATCACCCAATACCATCGACTGGAGACGCTCGTGATAATCTGAATGCCACTGTAACTTATATTCCAACACCATGTTGATCAATATGAGGAGACAGTCTGAATGATTGCTCAACTTGCCCACAGCTGGTGTACTGAGAGACTGGAGAATTCCGCAACACTGTATGATATCATTAAGATAGTGTATCCCTTGTGGTGTTAGCAACTGTCCAGGACTGTCGCTTCAGGTCAGAGTGGCGGTTCGAACAAAACCATTGCCAAATTGGCGGTCCGGGTCGCCAATACAGCCAAACTGTCAATTCGGGTACAGTTCGATGGAAATCTCCCAATCCCTCTGAATTCAGTGGGTTCTCGGTTGGTTGTCCTGCGGATCCGTCTGTAGATTCATATAATGCTTTTGATTTAGCTGTCCAATAATAGTATTTGATCAAAATCACTTATTCAACATCCAGCGATTGCGTTTTGAATGCTTTACTGGTTGCAATATCGATTATTTTGGAATCAATGTATTTCCTTTTGTGATTTGTGATTTTTGACTACAAAGGTGGTCAATGGTTCGGTGATGAGCTATAATATCCACACGATCCCTTGAGTACCCAATGTACAAGACTAAAAATTGTTGACACTCCTTTGACATTCATTTTCAAGATGGGGTAACAAAGATATTGTGCACTGTTTTGGCTGAAAAGGCCCCCAGTCCATTGTATATCAGTTATTGCCACAAAGCGACACTTAGATTGCGAAAGATGCAACACCAACAATCATTGAGGCTCCATTGACGCTCATTTTCAGGATGGGTCAGGGAGCATGCCGCTGTTGTGTTTGCCCCTAAAGGTGGCCAATGCCTCACTTATGGATGTCTGCAACCAATTGCCACTTAGATAACCCAAGATGCTAAGTAAAATCATCGATGCTCCATTGACGTTCATTTTCAGAATGGGGCAATGACCATCTCGATTTCACTTTTGCCTATAAAGACTGCCATCTCCTTCATTATGGCTAACTACTATCAGATCACTTGGCAATTACCGGACTTAGAAGATGAGAAATCGGTGGCACTCTGTTGACCCTCATTTTCATGATGGGGTAACGAAGATATCACACATTGTTGTACCTGAAAAGGCCTCCAATACATCGTATCTGAATTATTTCCACAAATCAACACTTCGATAACCCAAGATGCAAAGCCACAAAAACGTTGACTCTTGGTTGATGCTCATTTTCAGAATGGGTCAGTGACTGTGTCGCTTGCTGCATTGCCTATAAAGACTGCCATCTCATTCATTATGCCTAACTACTACCAGACGACTTGGCAATGACCTGACATAAATGATGCAAAATCGCTGACACTCTGTTGACACTCATTTTCTTGATGGGGTAACGAACATTTCACACATTGTTTTACCTGAAAAGGCCTCTAATTCATTGTATATGAATTATTACCACAAATCAACAAATAGATAACCCAAGATGCAAAGCCAAAAATCATCGACGCTTGGTTGATGCTGATTTTCAGAATGGGGTGGTGACTGTGTCACTTGCCGCTTTGCCTTTAAAGGCCGCCAATACATCGGTTATGCTACACAGCGACCAATTCACTTTACACATACCTTGCTTACAACCCCAAGAATTGTTGATGCTCCGTTGACGCTCATTTTAATGTACTGTCAAGTCGATATCTGCAGCCATCGATCATTGTATGAATAAATATTTGAACTTATTGATTGCCTTTGAGCAAGATTGAGACCCAGCACTTTGGCAAAGCCGAGCCCAGTAATCTTCTTGCACAGGTTGCCCTCATTATACAAAAATTGAGATACTGAGCTAAATGATTCATTTCGCCCACTATACTTCTGTTTATGAACAAATATCCACAGGCGACTGCTCAATCTTTTCCTATAATATTTCTCTAAGTGAAATTCTCTGTCAAGCAACATATAGAACCTGGTGAAACCATATTGACCCATTCTGTCCTACTTTTTCTTGTTTCCTTTATTCCTACTTGTTTCCATTGCAGTGAGCATCATCAACCCTTTTTGAACCTGTTTCATTGACGTCCATGTTGGCTGAATCAATCCTGGAACATTGGGTGTGGCACTAACATACTGCTGCTCTGGGCTTTCTGGAGCCTAAATGACATTCGCCAGCTTGATATCGGATTCATCATCTACCTCCCAGTCCTGATCACTCGCCTTTGGATTATCCAAGTCACGATTCCAGTCAATCCAATTTTTGGTGATGGAAGTGCGTTCAGATGCACTCTCTTCGTCACTTTCTGCTCGATGATGGTTGATTCTTTTTATTCGGGGGACATTCAATAGTTGAATTCGTCCTCCAGGGAAGACCTCTGCAGACAATGTGGGTGGCAACAGTGATCTTTCTGACAAATTGGATGCAGCCGCACGATCATGTTGCAAGTTTGACCAGGATGCTTTGATGATCTCTTCGGTATCTGAAATTTATCCAACCGCTGTCATTTGCTCGTTTTGAGTGCGAGATTCTGTCTGTGTAGCAAGTAGATTTTGGCTGCCCTGGCACATCTCCAAAAAGTCATGGACGTTGGCCATTCTGTGCAATTTCATTGCCTCCACATCTTTCTTCAATTCCAAGTCAAAATCAGTGTCCGTGGTATCCGATCCTGGGTAATCGCCTGCCAATTTTCTGTGATTGGCTCGGACACACTGCCTTACTACAACTTTTCGTCAATGAGTATAGCCAGTGGTTGTAGACTGTCTGGAGCCGATAACGTCTGGCCCAAGGGACAAACCGGCCTCCACTCCAACACCCTGTGGTACCATGGAGAATATGTGGCATGCCACATTGGAGAGATCGGTGTACTTCAAGTGCGTTTGCTCTTGTTGTTGCCACCAATTGGTGACATCCGGGATACAAAATGCATTGCTAATCTCCATGCAGTTAGAGTGGTAGTCATCAAGATATGGATTAACTTGCCCCCAGTTCTTTGGTGCTTCAGGCTGTGAATTGAAATAGAGCCTTGAGGCGGTCAATAAGTGTGCTGGGTGATCACTTCCTCTAGGTGTCATTTCAACCATGCTTTTAGGGGTTATGTATTCTTGATCATCGCTGGACGAATCATATGGATCATAAGAAGATTGACCAAATCCGGAAGCCTTAAGAGAGGGGAAAATAATGTTACCCGCAACCTGTTCGGGTATACTGATGGACATTGGTTGATGTTTGGCATAGAATTCATTCTCCACATTCTTCAGAAATGTGTCTTGGTATTGGGTAGTATCTGAAGTCTGGTCCTCGAGATTAATATGCATTCACTTGTCCCACTTCCAAAATGATTGCAACCTTCAGAATGCATCAAGGATAGTGTGACCAACGGGTCCGGGTAACCCGGCAGCAGTCTGGGTTTGGACCGGAAAAAGGGTTTGGTTTGTTTCCAGAACCATCCAGAAATCCGACCCACTGCTTCTTGGCGGTCCAAACCCGGCCCTGCACCCATCAGCCGGCTGGTTTTGCTGTGTGTGGCTAAACTCGTCTGGTCAGATCTCCGGTTTTGCATTCCATGTTGTTCAATTGATCGTCGCCTTCAGAGATCCTACTGGTAATAGTACAATATGAACGATGGTACATTGTTGTTCTTTTGGGATGTACTTGCCGCCTCTGTGATCAAACTATGTAGACAAACGCTCCCTGCCCCATCCTCGAAATGAGCGTCAACAGAGTGTCAAAGATTTTAGGTCTGGCATCCTGCCTAATCAGAGCCGGCATTGATTGCTGATAGTCATAACGGAGGTATTGGCCTCTTTTATAGGCAGAAGAAGAAGCGACACGCACCCTGCCCCATCTTGCAAATCAGCGTGAACTGGGTGTCAACGATTTAAGGTCTCGCATCTTGCGTAATCTACGTGGTGCATGATTGCACACCTCTATTAAGGTGGAATTGGCAGCCTCTCTAGGCAGATAAGCAAGTGACGTTCCTGCGACAGCCTCCTGGACAGTAACAACTAATTTTATTTCCAATGATGCAATGAAGAGTTCATGACCATTTAGCATAGGCAAACTGTCAGAACATGGTATATACACAATAACCGATGCATCGCGCTTTGATGACCAATGATGAAAGGCAAAAAATCGTTCATGCTCTGTTGACGCCCATTTTCATGATGGGGCAGAGAATGTGGCTCTATCTCTCTTGCCAATACAGGCAGCCAATACTTTGATTATGCATAGTAACGACCAAATTGCTTCTGAATTACCTGACTTATAAGACCAAAAATTGTTGACACTCCATTGATGCTCATATTCAGAATGGGGCAGGGAGAGTGTGGCTCTCTCTTGTGCCTAAAAAGCCAGCCAATACCACATTTATGAATGGCCACAACCGATTGCCACGCAGATTACCAATGATGCAAGACGTAAGATCGTTGACACTCTGTTGACACTCATTCTGCCACGGGCCTATCCACAATATGTTATCATTTAATTTGGCCCAATATATCATTACTGGTGTTTTGGCAGCCTTTGTACCATCTTCATGTACTTTCTCCTTCATCAATACATTGATCTTTAATAATACACATAAATATATCCTTTAAGATATACTTTAAAGTGTCCACTAATTGTAGATAATAATACACTCAAAAATCCCATTCCATTTGATCAATGCTCATCTTCACCATCAGGTTTGCTCAATAGGCTGCTGTTGTCTGCAAAATGGATGTCAGCTGCATTACCACGCAGCAGATAGTGCACTAAATAGTGGATGTTCCTGCATCAGTCAGCAAATCTGGATTAAAATCTTCATCACGCTTGCGATCCTTGGCATATGCATTAAGATTGAAAAATTGAGCACCGGGAAGAGGAGTATGAATATCCACATATCTGGGTAGCACACCTTCAATTACAGATACGTGAGCTGCCTCATTGTTACCGGGAGAAACAGGTGGCATTTTGGGTAGATGTGGCGTTGGTTCTCCGGGTGTCAGCTGTCTGAGTCGCTCTAGTGGAGGTGCACCCGTGCCTTTGCGTCTCCAGCATGTCTGGGGATTCTGTGCTGTGCCATCGTGGCAAGGAAGGCAACCATCTGTCTGACTTTCCCGAAGCATAGCAAGGTGTCTTTCCATCGCAGATTTCACATTTTTATACCCAGGAAACTGAACACCCCACATCTTCTCGTCTCGGACTCCAGCCCAGGGTTTCTTGACTAGGAATTGCGTGTCCTCTTCTGAGGCACGTGAAAACCCTCCTGTGGCCATAATGGCCATATTCAAGGCCAGGCGCATGTCAGACTGTTCTAGCTGTACCCGACATCCTTGCCATGCCATAGTTGCTGACATGTTAAAAACCTACAAGATATTAGTTGCTTCATATACATATTAGATTGGGCAATTACCTCCACCATATACGCTTCCGTAGCATCCTCTAAGGTAGGTAAAGTATGGTTGGTCCAGTCTTGGGGATTCTGATCACTAAATTTGTCCGTGAAAATCCCAGACCTGACAACATCATGATGTCCAATTTCGCGGAATATGCGGACAAATGCCTTGGTCAACCATGGAGGTTTCCCCTTACGGGCGGCTTTAAATTGGTCACGCAGCTCTCTATGTACTGCAGCTGAATGTTATATCATTTGTTGACAGCCGTGTACCTCGATACGACAACACTTACATCCATTCAAATGCTACTTCTTATCGTTGCTGCTTCTGGGTTTGCGGACAATTTTAAACTGTCTGTCCAGGGTCATATTTTCGGTGGCTGCATTTGCAGCGTTGCGGTGAACTAAGTAGTGTCTGCATTGTAGTTGGGTCTCAGCGGGTGCCATATTGAATGAAGCGCCCGTCGTTCTGCTCGATTCTCTTCCAGTCTCACCTTGCTGAGGTGTTTGTGGAGCCATGATTTGCTGCTGTGGAATTGAAGAGATGATGATAACTAAACGAAGGGGGAAGTCCTGAGGAAGAAGACAACGAACAGAAGAGGGAAGTCCTGAGGAACATATAGTTAGCTCGAAGTCAAAATGGCATGAGTAACAGCCAACTTGCTGGTTCTACACAAGATGAATCTTGTTGCGCATAGCTGCCAGTTGCATCGGTTGCCAACCATCCTGCGATTTGGACCAAGTGGGTCTGATGTTGGGTATGTGTTCACAGGGATGAATCACGGTGACCAATCGCCAAAATCTCGTGTTTGTGAGATACAAATGTTACATTCTTTGAAGGAAAGAATGTCTCCTGATGTTTGTCTCAAGAAATCCCCGGGATCTCACTTGAAACAGATGCTAAACATCATGTCATGATGCACGGTTAGCATTGCTATTCCCAATGTAGTGACGCTCAATATGCAGATTTAGCTTTGTTCAAGTCGATTAAGCATACCTACCTCGACATAAGCGACGCAGCTTTCCTCCATGTGGTCCATAACTTGCGACATCCAACATCTCATCCATCAAAAAAATCAACACAAAGTACAATGGTCAATACTCTGAAATAGATCCTTTAGCCACTACCGGCACGCAAATACGGAAATTGACAAAGCGCTGCACACCACGACGTCATCAAGTGTATCATGGCATAAGAGGCTTCGAACCAGAACGGGTCCGATCCCTTGGAGTGTTGCGCAGCTTCCGATCGAAACCGACAGTTGCGGCGGGGAAACGATGAGAGACCCACTTCTTAGGCAACGAAGAGAAGGAGGAATGGATCGAGGACTATGTGGAAAGAGAGACCGCTGTGGCAACCAAGTGAGTTGAAGACGCAGAGACAACAATTGAACAGGTGCAGGATGCACTGAGAAATGCTGAAAAGACGGGATTGACAACAACGAAGCCTGAATCAACATTGGAGGAGATGTTGAACGCCATCGGAGATTGTATGAGCGATTTTTCAAGTTCCAACAATGAGGAGGATGGGGAAGATGAGGATGATGATGAAGAAGATCTTGCGGGGGGCAAGCTTAGCGACGATGATGAACCTGGCTGGGTGATGGGAACAATCCCTGAAACGGTAAAGTATCATATGGAGCATTTTCGGCAGAAGCAGATGAAGCTTGACGAAATGACTCAACCAGGATGGGGAGACTCGGCCGACTACTTCCGTGATGGTGATAGGAAGTACTGGACTACGGAATTGAAGGGTCTGGCGGTTGTTCAACTGCAAACGCCTGATGATGCGGAGTCATCTGCGCCGATTACCTATGGTGAGCCTATGGAGACTCTTGATAGCATCCCAACAAAATTGCTAACGCCCCTAGTGACTTCCCGACCAGGGAGTAGTCATACAGGGCCAGGTTCACAGAAACCACAGACAGACGAACGCATTCCGTCTCTCCCGCCCACCCCAATGCCCGATTGGTCACAGAATCACAAATCAAACTAAGTTGAACCCATAAGGTTCGAACCCTGCATATCGCGTTTCAACCTAATTAGCATATAGAAATTGGATTCCGACAAGGACATCGTGATGGCTCCGGCATTGCCGGAGGAATCAATAGGTGAATTGGCATTAGTGACAATGTATCAATTTGAAATGCAATACCTGTACCAATTTTGCTACGTGTCAGCTTTTACTCGATTTCAGTGACCAAATAGTGAGACATGATACTTCGTCTATGCATGTGCAAGGGTCGGATAGGCCAGGCCAATGTTCCAGACTTCAAATCTGATTGACTGACAACCACTGAACGTGATATTGTGCTGCCCATTATTGTTATGTTAGACAATTACAACTACATTAGAGACGAAACTCACTAACAAAGTATAAGTCAATGATGTCATACAAGTCATCGATGCAGCAGTCAAACCGCAATGCTTTGCGGAATGAATGATGACTCTCATGCTGCATACAATCATGCAACCCACTGCATAACTCTCGGCACAGACCTGGTGCGCATGGTTGAGATGTTGAAAATTGCTTATGGTAGGTCCTGGAAATCATGGCGAATGAGCTGGATGAGGAAAGGTGAGGAAGTCGGGCTAAATATATCAAAAACAAGTGTACGGATTTATATACGGTTTATTGCTGGCCGAATGCTCTGGAACATGATAGGCCAACATCATTTATCAGTCAGATAACATGTCTGGTGGTGGATCAGAAATTGAGACACTTGGAATCGGTTGGATGAAAATGTTTATACAAAGAAACAATTTATTGGCTGCCAATAACAACTATATGCATTTTTACATAGAAGTGGTGAGCATCCACTGACTGTTAGTATGTCATTAAGTGGAGCGTCAACAGAGCATCAACGATTTTTGGTCTTACATTTTCGGCACACAATCAGCTGCATTGTCACATTCTTTGAAAGTGATTGTACTGGTGGGTTTTATAGGTAAAATTGATAGTGACACGTGTGATGACCCATCTGGGAAATGAGCGTCAATGATGCGTTAATGATTTTTGGTCTTGTGAGTCTGATAATCAAAGAAAGACATGGTTGCTGTGACACATAATCAAAGTATTGGCCACTTTTAAAGCCAAAATTGCTAGTGTCGACATCGCTACTATGTCCTAAAAATGAGCATCAACGGAGCGTCAACAATATTTGTACTTGCATCTTGAATAATCAAACAGCTGTGCGACAAAATTAAGCCATAATTGAAGTGTTAGCCGCCTTTATGGGTAACAATGGCAGCGATGATATTGCAACCACCTCCTAAAAATGAGCATCAATGGAGTGTCAACAATTTTTGGTCTTGCATCATGCACACTCAAAGTGCTGTGGATCGGTGTTAATTCATAATCAATGCATCCGCTGCCTTCTTTGGCCAAATGCTAGTGACGATATCGCTGCCATCTGAAAATGAGTGTGAACGGAGCGTCAACAATCGTTGGCCATGCATCTTGGATACTCGAAGGGCTATGCTACCGCGTCAACTCATAACCATAGACTTGGCCGCCTCTATTGGCAAAAGTGCTACTGACGATATCACTACCACCACCTAAAAATGAGCCCCAACAGAGGGTGAACAATTTTTGGTGTTGCTTCATGGACACTCAAAGCACTGTGCATCCACGTCAACCAATAGTCATTGAATTGGCAGCCTTTATCAGCAAAAATGCTAGTGATGATGTCACTACCACCTCCTGAAAATTAACGTTGACGGAGCTTCAACGATGGTTTGTCTTGCATCTTAGTCAATCAAGGCGTTAAGGAACGGGGTTAACCCATATTCAACTCATCGGCTGCCTTTATGGGCAACAACGCTAGTGGGGATATCGCTACCACCTCCTAAAAATCAGCGTCAACAAAGCATCAACAATTTTTGGTCTTGCATCATGGACACTCAAAGCGTTGTGCATCGCCATTGACCCATCATCAATGCATCGGCCGACTCTTTGGGCCAATATGGTAGTGACGGTATCACTATTGCCTCCTAAAAATGAGCGTCGATGCAGAGTCCACAATTTTTGGTCATGCAACTTGGATTATCTAAGGGCTATGGAATGACGTTACCCCTAATCAACATATCAGCAGCCTGTATGGGCAATTATGCCAATGAGCATATCCCATCTGCTTCCTACAATTGAACGCCCACTGAGTGTCAACAATTGTAGTGGGGGCTCAGTGAACTACACAGCAATGAACTGCATCGCATTGTTACTGAATTGAGTCTTCCACAGTCAGTCTTTTTAATATGTCCTTGTATACAACTTCACAAATATGCATGCAATGTCTTACAGATCTGATTGACTTGCTTGTAGCTGTAGAGTCAATATTTAAGCACCTGCAGTCTGCTTTACTGTATCGTTACTTTCGGCAGTCTTTCTAGTCGGACTACCCAGCTTTCTAGTACCTACCGCGATGTCAGATTCAAAATATTTGAACACCTCGTTGCTCGAGGTTATGATCTCTTCCAAAAACGAACATGTCTGTATTCGTGATTTGAGCGACCGTACTTTGCACATCATCTTCGATGCTTGGTGGGCTTCAATGACAGTAGGCTCGAAGCAGCCTATTGCTTGGAATAATTCTACACATGCGCCTTCGTGGCGTTTCTATTTACAATGCGGAATTGCGGGGACCGGCAGCCCTGGCATCATATGTATTGTATGTCATCAAGTTCTTCGCCATCCATCAGATCGTGGGACCAGCTCAATGGGGAATCACTTGCTGGCAAAAGTTCACATCGCAAAGTCAAACGAATTGACAGAGTCAGAGGTTACCCAATTGACAAATTTGAGGTTTGATGAAACAGCTGTGGCCATCTTGGGGAGGCAAGGAAGTCAAGGAATCACAATAGTAAGTTCGCAGAGGAAGATCATATTTGACATCCAGGTTGATCCATATTGACTGAAATGACAGACAAAATGTTCCAAACTGGCAGCTAAGGACTTTGAAACTTCCGAATTTCACCAAGACATTTGGAAATGCTACCTCCTGTTGGGATTGGTTTCGGCTCATATTCCATGGAATGCTACATCAAATCTCGAGCTGCAACGGTCATATATGGCATTACGCGATGCCTTGGTTCTGCCTTCGGCTACGACCTGTGGTAATATTTGCCGGAGGGAATGAGCACTGACCGTGGATTCAATTTAGAAGCAATTGCTGTCACGAAATAAATTTGGTTTAGCTTTGGACGGATGGACATCTCTGAACACACTCGCCATAACGTCGGTCTTTGCCTACTATATGGATCGAAATTGGGCATGATTGTTTTGAGCTTGCCGACCGCTGTTTGCTTGGTATTATGACTGATAATGCTTCTTCAAATTACTGGATGACACGCGTGCTGCAATCAATACTTGAGGCCTCTGCAATGAAGTGGCCTGCTTTGTGGAACCACATACCATGCATGGCGCACGTCATACAGCTAGCTTCAGGTGCATTCATGAGCAGTCTCAGTGTAAAAGGCCGCACCAAGTCTTGGGAAGCCCATGAGCGCAATCAGCAATTTGGAGAAAATCAAAGAGTACACATTGGGAAAAGTCAAAGGCTGCAAAAGGAGGGCAACGCTCGGATCGATAAGGTGTCGGGCACGAATCCAGGTTGAGCAAAGATCATTGAGAAAGTATGTATTTTATGATATTTTGAAAGTCCTGAAATTGACCCTCATATAGCACAGAATGCTTGGTGTATTGATTACGCTGACACCTGGTCATCGAAACGGGTACATTGACTGTCAAAAAGCCAAAGTTTCCATCGCAGTACTTTTAATTGTGGATGTGAAGACATGGAGGAACTCATCACTGGGGTAGTTCGAGCCCGCCTACCGATTATGGGAATTCACACATGAGTGGCTCCCAAATCCAAAATACACTGATTACTGGCCACCTTTCACAACTCAAGATGAATTGACCATTGTGAAGTTTGTCATGGAAGTATTGATGCCATTTCAATATTGGACCCAGTGGATGTTGAAGAGGCATACAGTCCCATTGCATCATGTTATCACAGTGTACAATGACATGTTCGATCATATGGATGGCATGATGCAAGCATGGGCTCAGAAGAACACTCCATGGATGGAACACTTGTTCTTCGCTGTGAAGTTAGCTCCACAGAAGTGGTTCAAATACTACACTGAAGTGACTGCAACGAGGGGCATGCTTCTCATTTCAACGCATATCCTCGATCATTTCTGGAAGTTGTGATCGTTTAGAAAGTGGCACAAGGGAATGGATATTAATCCTGAGGACGAGACATCTTATACTACTCAATAACAAGAGGCCTTTCTGAACTATGTGGAGAATGAATAATGTGCCAATCATCGAAGTGTGCTGGTCAATAAGCACGCTAGCTTACTGAGCAGCAATCTCATCGCCTCTGCAACCACTTCAGGATCCTGTCAATCATTTCTCGATTCATATGATTTGTCCAGCGATGATGAAGAATACTGAACACCTAACAATGTAGCTGAGATGACACCCGGATGAACCAATCGCAAAGCACGTCCATTGACTGCCGCCAGGCTCTATTTGAATTCGTCACCTCAAGCACGAAAGAACTGGGGGCAAATTAATCCAAATCTCAATGATTACCACTCCGACCCAATGGAGATTAGCAGTCCATTTTGGATACTGGACATAACTGACTGGTGGCATCAATGGGAGGAAACGCACTCAATATACGCTGATCTCTCCAATGTGGCATGTGACATATTCTCTATCATACCACATCGTGTTGGAGTGGAGGCCAGTTTTTCCCTTGGCCGAGATGTGATCAGCAGGAGGCAGTCAATAACCACAGGCGAGGCCCTCAGCGGAAACTCCATGGAAAGGCAGTTTGCTCAAGCCAATAACCAACTTTCGGCAGGCGCTGACCCATAATTGGATGCAACAAACACAGAAAACGACTCGGAAATGAAGAAACAGGTGGTGGAATGGATCTTGCACAGAATGGCAAAGGTTCACGACTTTTTGGAGATGTGGCAAGGCAGCCAAAACTTACATGCTACCCAGAAGGAATCTCGCACTCAAAACAAGCAGATGACTGCCGTGGGATACATTTTGCATATGGAACAGATCGTCAAAGCATCGTGGTCACTCTTTGTACTCGATGGTTTGGCTGCATTCAGATTGTCAAAACGATCTCCTGTGCCACCACCTTTGTCTGCAGAGGACCTCCAGGGAAGACGAACTCAATCATTAACTGTCCGCCGAATCCGAAGAATCAACCATCATCCAGTTGGAACTGATGAGGATAGTGCACTTGAAAGCATCTCGGTCACTGAGGATTGGCTCAACTCGAATCGGAACTTGCTTAGTCCAAATGACAGCAAATATGAGAGCGCGGTGGACTTTGAATCTCATATCGAGGAAGACAATAGCATCGAGCATCTGGAAGAAACTAGAGCGGCGGGATATGAGTGCCGCGCCAAATGTTGAAGGATTGCCTTGGCCAACACCGAAGTCGAAGGGACAGGCTGAAAAGATGTTGATGACAGTCAATGCAATCGAAACGAAGAAGAATCAGGGAGTGAAGAACAAGTCGGACAGAATGCGTCAATGTTTCACTAGCTTCTTTATGTATCTTGACCGAGAGCTGTAGTTAGCGATATATCATGGGCAAATGGTGAGCAGTAGCATGTGAATATCGGTTGTTAAAACAGATGTATAGCAGGCGCAATGAAACTTTTGCCAAGATACATAAATCTTGGTTTTGTGAGAGCGAACAGTGCAAGAATGTTACTGCACTCGGCTTTGCCACAGGGCCAAGTCTCAATCTGTCACAAGGACTACCAATAAGTTCAACTCATGATGAAAACTATTATCGATGGCAGAAAATGGTGGATGGAAAGTAAATCAAAATGAGCGTCAACGGAGCGTCAACGATTTGTGGTTTTGTAAGTACGGTAATTACACAGTGATTTGGTCGCTGTTATGCATAACCGATGTATTGGCAGCTTTTATAGGAAAAAGAGACAGGGACACGGTCACCGCCCCATTCTGAAAATGAGTGTCAACAGATCGTTAACCATTTTTCTTTTCGCATCTTGGATAATTTATCTTCAGATTGGTTGCAGACATTCATTTATCAGATATTGGTAGCCTTTACTGGGGAAAACTGCAGCGACATGCTCCCTGCCGCATCCTGAGAATGAGCGTTGACGGAGCATCAATGTTTGTAGCTTCTCATCTTGGGTAATTTATGTTCTGATTGGGTGCAGACATCCATTCATCAAACATTGGCAGCCTTTACTGGCAAAAACCACAGCGACATTCTCCCTGTCACATCCTGAAAATGAGCGTCAATGGATGGTCAACAATTTTAAATGTTGAAGATTAGGTAATCAACGTATCGAGCTGATCTTCGCGTTCGTAACGGAATTATTGACCCCCCTGATAGGCAAAAATACAATTTATCAAGCGTAAACACTGATTCCGAATGAATTGGTATTACAAGCTGCAAAGCATGTACAAACATATCATTGGCTGTTGAAAACGCAATTTTGATAAGATACTATTAACAGACTAAACAAACAAGTGGCTTATATGAATCTATGGATGGACCCACTGGGCGACCCTCTGATGACCCGCCCAATTCAGACAGGTTGGGAGTTTACCATCGAACTGTACACATGTTGAAGGTTAAGGTCGATTGACGACCTGCACCGCACAGTTGGCAACAGTTGGGTTTGGACCTGGACCCGGACCCGATGTGACGGTCCGGAAATATTGCTAACACTAATCAAGAATATCGATGGAAATGAGAAGCATACTGGCTGATGAAGTTACTTCAGCATTATACTTATACAGCTTCTGTCACCCAAACTTCATGTCGAAGTATAAGTTTTCTTTCCATTGAGTTTTGTTCTTACGCAACACTCGCATTATGCCGTCCATATGATTGAATAAGTCATTGTAGAGAGAGATTACCTGATGGAGAGTTACCATATGCCCTATTCGACATCCACAGGGTCCACTATCGGAATGGCCTTAAATCATTCATGAAGTACTTGACGATGGTCCATTCAGCCTGTGTAGTGAAGAGTGGCAAGTAATCGCTGTATTTTGGATTTTTGAGCCACTCGTGGGTGGATTCTCGTATTCAGTAGGCTCGCTCAAACTACTGCAGTGTCGAATTGTACTGTGTCTTCAGATCCATAATACATAGTTCTGTGATTTGTACTTTGACTTTTTGACAGTCAATGAAGTCGTTTCAACGACAGGGTATCAGGGTAATCAATACAGCAAGCATTCTCTGCTATATGAGGTTCAGTTTCAGGTCTTTCAAAATGTCTTCGATTACATACTTTCTCAATTATTTTTGTTACATCTGGCATCATGGCTGACACCTTGTTCATTCTAGCATTGCCCTCTTTTCGCAGTCTTTGACTCTTCCCAATGACTGTGCTTTCATTCTCTCAAAATTGCGGATCGTGCTCATGGGATTCCCAAGACTTGGCGCGGCCTTTTACAGTGAGACTGCTCATGAATGCACTCAAGGCAAGCTGGATGCCATGCGCCAAGCATGGTATGTGGTTCATCATTGCAGCCCCCTCGATTCCGGAGGCTTCAAGGGTTCATTGTGGTTCCCCAGTCATCGAGTAATTTGAGGAAGCACAATCGGTCATAATTCGAAGTAAATGGCCGTTGATATGCTCAAAAAGACCGAGCCCTTCCTTCAAATGTATGGCTAGCCATGCTCCAGTTGCTGACCATTGACAAATTATTGTTAATTAGCATTCGAAATAGGAAGAGAGCATGCTATCAACCTTGTCAAACGCGAGTTGTACTTCTCGCAATTCCCAATTTCGATCAATATAGTAGGCTATGACAGACATTATGGGCGATTTGTTCATTGATCTCCATTCGTCCAACACTAAGCTAACGTTGTTTCCTGACGGGAATTGTTTCTTAATTGCGTCCACTGTCAGTGAGTATTCCCGCCAGCAATTGTTACTAACGGTGCTGGCTGCTGGAAGCATCAACTCACTGTCTAATGCATTATATTACCATCGTAGCTTCAGGTTTGATATAGCATCCCATGGGAGATGAACCAAAACACATCCTAACAAGAGGTAGCAATTCCAGGTGTCTTAGTGAAATTTGGCAGTTAGGAAGTCCTTTGCTGTCAGCTTGAACCTTTGTGTCTTCCAATTGGATTAATATAGATAACATCTAACTGATGAAAATGAATTTCCTCTGCGATCTTATTATTGTAATTTCTCGACTGCCTTGTCTCTTCAGTATAGCCAAAGCCGTTTCATCAATGGTGGGACATGTCAATCCAGAAATGTCCGACTCGGTTAATTTGTTTAACTTTGCAATGTGCGCTTTTGCCAGTAACTGTTTCCCTATTGTGCTGGTCCAATGTTGGGATGGATGGCGAAGAACTTGATGACAAATGATACCAATGATGCCACAGAAGCAGGACTCCTCAATTGTACGATGCAAATCGAATTGCCACGAAAGCCCATGGCTAGAATTAATCTAAACAATAACACCCTTTGTGCCCACATCTGTAGAAGCCCACCATGTATCACATCTGTTTGGTAAAGCAAGGTCGCTCAAATCACGAATAAAGACACATTCATCCTTGGAAGAGTTCATAATCTCCAGCAGTGGGATTTTTAAAGATTTGGAAGCCGACATGGTGGTAGGAATTAGAAAGTAGCATAATTGAAGTTGAGAGGCTGTCAAATGTAACGTTATTAATAAGTAAAATGCTGGTTCCCAAATATCGACTCTAGACCTACATGCAAGACAAAAGTAAGACCTGTGCAACATTCCATGCAGAGTTGTGATGTTGTGTACAAGAACATTTTGAAATAACTGAGCATTACAAACTCAATTGAGGAACAATGCAAAGCAGTTCATTGCTGTGAAGCTTAGTGAGCCTCACAAAAACTGTTGCTGCTCCGTTGACGCTTATTTTTAGGAGGTGGTAGCAGAATTGTTACTAGCATTATTGCCCATAAAGGTAGCCAATACTTTGATTATGGTTTAATGTCAATACACAGCCATTGGATAATGCAAGTTGCAAGACCAAAAATCGTTCACCCTCCATTGATGCTCCGTTGACACTCTGTTGATGCTCTGTTGACACTCATTTTTAGGACATAGTAGCGATGCTGTCACAGGCAGTTTTGCCTAGAAAAGCGGCCGATAGTTCAATTATGGGTTGATGACGTCGCACAGTTCTTGGAGTATCCATGATGCAACGCCCAAAATTGGTCACGCTCCATTGATGCTCAATTGTAAGATCGGGCGACGTGGTGTCGATTGCCTTTCTAGCTATAACAACAACCAATTCACGTACTTTGGAAGGTTGTGTCAATGCAGCCCTTTCATTGCCAAATGTGTCAGTTGAAAAATTCTTGACGCTCTGTTGACACTCGGTTGATGCTCTGTTGATGGTGCAATGATGCCTATGTTTGGGTCACTGTAGCGATGTTGTCTCAAGTATTTTTGCCCAGAATGGCGGCCGATAGTTGATCTATGGATCACTCTGGTTGCACAGCCCTTGGATTATCCAAGATGCAAGGCTATAACTCATTGAAGCTCCTTTGACAGTCATTTTCAGGATGGGGCAACGAGTGCGTTGCTTGCCTTTTTAGGTATAACAGCGCCCAATAAAGTTACTTTGGATGGATGTGACAATCCAGCCCTTTGATTGCCGAATGTGTAAGACAGCAAATCGTTGTCCCTCTGTTGATGCTTATATTAATCACATCCATACAGTCATCCTACTCTTAGCAATTGTATGCTATGAATTGTATAGTGATAATTGAGAGCCAATACAGAGTTGCTCTGTATTATCATTTGCATCCAGAAGCTTTGTGGTCTCTCGATTTCTGATCAATTACTGTCCACGTTATCTGAGTGATGGATGATGTGGGTCTATCACATTCCCACACTTTTGGTCAGCAATTTATGGCATGTAGATCTTTCCACTAGTGTTTGATTAATATAGCCTGATATCCTCACCTGTCCTCATCCAGCCCATTCTCCTCAAATTCCATGATGTACCATAAGCAATTTTAAAAATCTCCACCCTGTGAACCAGATCTGTGCGGAGAGTTATGCAGTTGGATACATGAATGAATACTCCATGATGGTCGCCATTCAGACAGATTCGTATATACCACTGACCACTCCTTGTATCGGTTGTATGACATCACTGACTTACAGTTTGTTAGTGAATTTCATGACTATTTTAGTTTTCTCTTTCCCGCTTAACACCCATTGGCCAGAAAATATCGAGTTCATTGGTCGTCTTATAGCGTGATTTGAATTGTGGCATCTTCACATGGCATGTACTACCCTTGCACATCCAAAGACCAATTATCATGTCTCACAATGTGGTCACTGAAATTATGAAATAGCTGACATGTAGCAAAATTGGTACAGGAATAACTTTTCCAATAGATATGATGTCAAAAGTAACGATTTGCCTATCTATTCCTCCAGTGACGCTTGGGCCATCACCATCTCTTCATCCGAAGCAGATGTCTATATGGCGATTGGCTCTGGAGGCAATATGCAGGGGTGAAAGCGTATGCATTCAACACGGTTCGAGTTCTTCCATGGTGACGAATCGGGCTTTTTGTCCGGTGGACAAGATATTATGCGTTGGTTTGTGTGTGGCTTCCCAGAATGAAGCCTCAAATGAGGACTTTGTGGTCCAGATGTCTCTCGGGGCATTTGTGATCTTCCGGGGATGATATCCAGAGACTTCATTTGCTCTCCAAATGATGTTGAAGCAGGCACCACGGCTGCTTCATCCATTTGTGGCTCAACGACTGCCGAAATCTTCAATTCAGTTGTTCTGGGCTTCATATCTCTTCCACAGAAGTAGTCGGCCATGTCCCCCCATCATGGCACTGTCAATTCATTAAACTTCATCTGGTTCTGCCCACATCGCTTCATGTGCTGCTGTACCGTTTAAGATATTGTGCCCACCACCCAGAGTTGTTCGTTATCTTTGCTTAGCTTGCCGAGCTCTCTATCTTCATCATCCTCATCTTCCCCATACTTCTCATCATTGCAACTTGCAAGATCAGTCAGAATGTCTCCGATAGCAATGATCATGTCCTCAAATGGTCATTTGGGCTCTCTTGTTTTCAATCGCGAGTTTTCAGCATTTCTCATTTCTTGCAGCTTCTTCTTGATTGCAGTCTCTGCATCTTCAACTCACTGTCTTGCCACAGCGGTTTCTCTGTCAACATAATCCTCGATCGATTTTTCTTTCTCTTTGTCCCTCACAATGTACTTTTCCTTTCGTTTCTCAGGCACAAGAGTCTTTTGGATCCCATGCTGCGTAATGCCCCAAGGGCTCAGACTCTTTCTGCTTCCAAGCTCCTCTTGCATTCATTTGCTTGAAGATGTTGTAGTGTGGCAGACTTCGTTGATTTGCCACATTTGCCTGCCTGACGTGGCGAAATGTTCATGTCTGAAGCATTGACCGGTGTAGTTTGTGTTGACTATGTTGTAGGGCGAGATGTTGGATGTTGCCAGACATGGATGATATGTAGGCAAGCTGTTCCAGTTATGTCAAGGTTGGTATGAGTGATCAACTTGAACGAAGCAAAGTCCGCGTTTTGACCGTCACTAACATTGGAATTGCGATGCTAACCATACAACATGACACGATTTTCAGCCTCAGTTTCATGTACGATCCCTGGGATTTCTTGAGACTAACATCACCAGACATCCTTTCGCTCGAGCAATGAGCTGTCAAGTACCAAAAATGTAGACATTTTCGCTGTCAAAAACCTCAGTTTATGCCTGTAAACATCCAAACAACATTGGACCGACTTACTGCAAATTGCGGGATGGTGGAAAACCCCTGCAACCTGCAGCCATACACCGCAGGATTCATCATGAGTAGAATTTGCAAGTTGGCTGTTAATTATGCCATTTTGACTAGAAGCTAACTATATATTCCTCAGGACTTCCCACTTCTTTTCATTATCATCTTTCTCTCCTATTCCACAACAGCAAATCATGACTACAGAAACACCTCAGCATGGTGAGAGTAGATCCGAAACTAGCTGATCGATGGACACTTCATCCAATGCGGCACTCACTGGCACACAGCAACCCCGCAGACAGCAGTTAGTCCACCCCAAAGCAGCCAATGCACCCACCAAAGATATGACTCAGGATGAATATTTAAAAATCGTCCATAAAACCGGAAGCAGCAAGAATAAGAAGCAGCATCCCATTGAATGTCAGTATATCCATGTCGAGGTAAACAGCCGTCAACTAGCCATATATCACACAGCAGGTATACGTAGTGAACTACGCAATCAATTTATTGCTGCCCGTAATGGGAGACATCCTTGGTCGATCGAGGCATACTTCCATGCAGTCTGCGAAACTGAACATCATCATGCTGTCAGCTCCAGGATATTTGCGGACGCATTCTTGATAAGGGTCCCAGAGAGTGGAACAAACAGGCATTAATCACTTTAGAGGAGGCTACTGAAGTGTATATGATTGAGGTAGTAGCTGAATCTCATTGTTAGAGGCAGCAACTAATATGTTCTGGGTGTTCAACATCTCTTGAACTATGGGAAGGCAAGGAGGTCGAGTGGGAACAGTCCGACTTGCGCCTGGCGATGAATATAGCCACAATGGCAATAGGAGGGTTTCCGCGCGTCGCAACGGCGGAAACGCAATACCTGATCATGACATCTCGCGCTGAAGACCGAGAAGTGAAGATGCACGGGAGTTGTGCTTCCTGGGCATAAACTGCGGAAGGCTGCGCTGGATAGACACCCGGCTATGCTTCGTCAAAATCATACAAATGGATACCTTCCGTGCCAAATGGCAGCTCAATACATCCGCACACATGCTGGTGGCGCAGAGGAACAGGTGCACTTCAACATGACCGACACAGACAGCCAACACCAGAACCGACACCATCTCTGTCCAGAACGCCATCTGCACCACCCGGTGACACTGAGGGAGCTGAAAGTTCCCAAATTGGCAATTTGCCACCCGGATATGTGTATTCACATGCTCCTCTTTCCAGTGCTCAATTTGTCAATCTTGATGTGTATGCCCAGGATAGCCAGCCAGTAACACCGGGAGATTTACCGTAGGTTCTAATCAATCAAAGCCCCTAATGAGTTCCGGACTGATAAAGAAGAAGATGAATAAGGCTTCACTCAGGATGTGTATAAGGATTAACACCAAACCATCAATGTAAGTATTCAGTTCTCAGTTCCCGATAGATAGTATCGACTAAAGAGTATCGTCGTAAGCTATTAGTATGCTAATGTATACCACTCCAGGAGAGCCTGAATGAAGAATCCTCTGAACCACCACACTATTGTGATGATACTCGGACTTCTAATGGATGCTAGAGTATCGTCCCAACAATTGGAACTTACACTCATGGACGGACTGACCAAGAATGCAACGACTTCAAGTATCGACTTGTCTTAAGAAACAGCAAAATAGTTTCGCCTCGACAGAAGGAGTAGTGCCGACTCAAGAGTATCCTAACAGAAGTATCCTCTGAATCACAACACTATTGGGCTGATCCTCGGACTGCCTTCAGAATTGAAAGTATCGTCTTGCTCTCTTCCTGATCAATGACTGGCTTCAACGAAGGTACCAAGAATAACAGAGTATATTCAGTGATAGGTTTATCTGTGATATTGAACTGAAGATGAAGGTACAACTGTGGATTTCAATAGAGAAGTATGCTGGTTGACTTTGATACAGAACTGATCCATAATACATGGGTAGAACGTTAAGGCTTAACCTCCAGGTCGAGAAGACCAATAGGAATCTGTGAATATATCATAATGTAGATTGCATGATCGATAGTAGGTAATCGATGTTCTTCCTCCACGTCGGTATCGCTGATATATATCAAACGATCCACACTCTTAACAATCCTAAGACGGCCAAAGCCTGTTTTGGAGTTCACATACGTAATAGCCTCTTCATCCTTTGCCTCTACCACTGCTAGTTAGGTTGTAACTCCTAGGAGTACTAACTACGTCACCAAGGAAATATACGCATATTGCGACACAATTGCTATTGGCAATACCTCGTATGAATACGAGCCTATCTGAAGGAATGTATCAATGAATCGGTTCGGGTCACCGAGAGCCAGTGAGAGTGCCCTTTCATATACCGACCGGGTACATAACAGCTTTATCATTGCGGCAAACAACAGATCCCTTCATTTGACTATACTTTATTGGCGCCAAATATACAGTTATCTGCAACCGAGTTGTTTTGACATATATTGAATGGGGACTATCCCGCGCCACAACAGACATATGAATCTGGGGTCCCATTTGCTCAGACCACGAAAGTGTGATCGAACTAAGGGTCGATTCGTCTAAGTCCATTCCGTCGACAGGGGGCTCCGATATATCGATTATTGGTTATCGTCTTATCTCTTATATGACTCTGCATATCTCAAGATGTCATATGCTCTGATGTTGATGACACCTGATCTCCAATATTGATGAATCAAGGGCTATTATCCAATGGGATTCTACCACCTGCCGGCTGGGATCACCCTGAGCCATGATGGTTTGACTACAGTAGGTGCACCTGAATGGCCATCGACAAGCTGCCAATTCATGATCTACTCATAGACCACGTACTGGGTGCACCACCACCTGAAGATACTCCCAACGATGAACCTATTGACCCTCAGCAGCCTGATCTCACCTGTACCCCTGATCCAACAAAGAAAAAGATTCATAGGCAGGTAGTTGGAGTGGAAAATGCAGGGGGGAAAGCATATGGCAAAGCAACTGGATTGTACAACCAGCATTGCAAGTACTGAGAACGATGGAATCCATGGCATCCATTTTGGTCTGCACATGACTTTCAGCAGGCTCAGTCATTTAGCCAGCAAACAAAAACCTGGATCGATCAGCATCTCAGGCGTGGACTGCACAACTTCAGGATCAAATAATTCCGATCAGCAGATGCCCTGCGAAAGCTCCTCTCTGAACTCGATTCCAAGCTTGGCGATGATAGTTGGATTGAACATCATTCACATATCTTCGGAACATTATACTACAGGGATATTTTCAAATGTAGCCAGTACCTTTTGGCACATCTCCAATTTCAGGCGGACTTTGATTTTGAACCGGTGCGCCTCGCTGACTCTGAGGGTCATCGAATCTACAGGAAGATGAACACCGGCAATTGGTGGTGGGAGACACAGGATCAACTTCCTACCAGAGCGACGATTGTGGCAGTCATATGTGCATCCGACTAGACTCACTTAACCGATTTTTCGGGCAATCAGCATGCCTGGCCGATGAATCTCATCATTGGTAACATTCAAAAAGACATCCGCCGCACACCTAAAAAGTGCGCCCAGATTGTTGTTGGTTTCATCCCCTGTGCCCCGAAAGGTGCCAAGAACATTGACGAAGCATGGCATTCCGCGGTTGGAACTGTGTTGTCAATCTGGGCATCTTGACATCACTGGCCCTGGCTTGAAATGGGATTGTGCAGATGGATTCCAGCGACAATGTTACCCTCTGTTGGCTGCCTGGGTCAGGGATTATCCGGAACAGGTCATGGTAGCACAAGTCTCATAAGGCTCATGCCCGATGTGTGGAATCCCTGAAGGAGCGCCGATGGGGCATTCAACTTTTGACCACTCGGTAACTCAAGAGACCGGCATATTTACTCGGAGCTGCTGAGGACGATCATCTTGATGCTCTGCACAGTCTAGGTGTCCACACAATCCGCAACCAGTTCTGGCAATACCCTCTCTGCAATGTCTATCGTGTGTGGCAGCCTGATGAATTGCATCAGCTGCTCCTGGGTTCAGTTAAAGACTTATGGCACTAGCTGCTCAAATACCTGAATACTAGAAATGTCAAGGATCAAATTGACAATCGATTCACATTGGTGCCATGAGATCCTTGCCTACCACACTTCTCTAAACCCTTCGATTCATTGAAAAGTGGCACCTGGCAAGGTAAAGTGATCTGTGGAATGATCAGAACACTGGCAGTGAATTGCGCTCCAATTCTTGACTGCTCCAATAATGACGGGAAAACAGCGGCGGAAAACGCCCCCAATGAATTGGTATTGGGAGTAGTGCAGGCATCATCTCCATTCGCTCTACTTGTTAGCCAACAAAATCACTCGGATCTATTCCTCAAAGCACTAGATGACCCACTCAAGGGATTTTACCAGAAGGAGAGTATGTCTTGAGAACAGAAAATGTCGAAGTGTGCAAAGGCCAAAGTGGATGACCAGTTGGCAAGTGAATCCCATCAGTTAGGCAAACAAAAGATTCGTAGGATTCGTGCTGCAATGGAGGCCCATGTGTATGGGGCCGAAGAGGTTTCCAGAACGAAATGTAGGCAAATTCAGGTGCGCCTGAACAGAGCCCGACAAGTGGCAACCACTTGGTCAGTTGCTGATCATTAGAACGCAATTGAGCGATTGGAGCGCAAAATCGATCAAGTGACACCTGCTAAACGCGAGCTTTTCGATAAATTATTCCAACATCATGAGCGACAACTATTGCAGGAAGTCAGGACCAAGGCAACCAGTCCTAGAAGTAAATTCACCAAAGAACTTGCCCTAATGAAAACAGGCACCGAGGACAAGGCTTACGGGGCGGCAATCATGATCCCCGGGAAACTACTGCAATTTCACATCCATCTATCCGATGCTGAGACAGAAGCCTAGACCTGGAGAATGGCCGTTACAGAGTGGGTCACTAACCAGCTGGAGAGAGTGATTTATGGCATTACCTCGAATGAACAGAAGCGGTTCAAGGCGGAATTCTCCATCCACTTGATCGAGTTGGAAGCTTGGTGGGTAACAATCGGCATTCAGGTGCACCGGAAAACCATTGAACAGCGTGTGATACATTTCCGATATCCAAAGATTCTTCTTCTGAGCCATATATGAGAGTCAATTTGGTGAATGGGTTCTGTTGACAATTTTACCAGTGATATTTCTGAACAGCTACATATCACCCATGTGAAAGAGGCATATCGATGTAGCAACAAAGTCAATTCCATCCGACAGATGCTCAAGCACTATGACTGGTGTACTGGTCTTGACTATATGGAGGAGACACTGTGATATCTTCCACTCAAAGGCTGTTACAATATTGACTCTGAATATGTTTTCAACCTACTGTCTGGTGCCGATCAACAGCGAAGTACATGCAGAGCCCATCTGTTACATCTCGAAACAATTCAGGAAGAGCCCCTCATCCGCCCTGTATCACAGCAGGTATATCTAGTGTTAGCAACGGGTCCGGGTAACCCGCCAGCTGTCCAGTTTTTGGCCGGCGGTTTGGTTCGGTTTGGGTCATTACCCGGCCAAAACCCCGAACCGCTATGTCTTGGAGGGATTGTTACCCGGACCGAACCGAAACCCTGTGTTTTTTGGCCGGGTGGGAACCGGACCGCAGGTCGATTTTGCAGTTCCTACATTTTTGGCTCCAATTAATTATTTGAGTTCTGATTGTATCATGACATGATGTATATGTAGATTGTGCAGTTCAAGCCGATCTTTCACCTCCCGCTTTCAGAATTGAGATCCGACTGATATTCGTTGAGTGGCTGTCGAATAAGGGTATATTTTCACCGAAATTCGCGGGTTTTCGACAGCGACTTAACGAATATTGGTCGGATCGCAAATCTGAAAGCGGGAGGAGAAAGCGCGGCTAAAACTGCACAATCTGCGTATACATCATGTCATGATACAATCAGAACTCAAATACTTAATTGGAGCGAAACATCTGGGCTTGCAAAGGCTGGGTTTTGAGGTGGAAACCGGCCCAAATGCCAACAGTGCGGGTTGTTCATGTGGTAAAACCGTTGCCACGGTTCGGTTCCAGTTCCAACCTTAACCCGGAACCATTCTAGCGGGTTGGAACCGTTGCTAACACTAGGAATATCATTTGAGAGAATCGCATTTCCACGGAGTGTGCAGAAGGATCAATTTAACCTCACTCAGAGATGCATCAGAAGATTTCGGAATTCCCAACTTTGGTCAGTTATTCAGCGTAGAGGACTGGGCACACAGAGTTGGTGGACTCATGCTCGGATATGATCAGAATGTACTCATAGACAGTATATCTATTAAACTCCAGAATGGGCTGTTCTATTACCATCAACCATTTCACAACCCGACTTCTGTTGAGCGTCTGGGACTTGATTGCAAGGTAGAATATACTAATGCCAACCAAGGGATCATGCCTGAAGCTCATGACATCTGGGTCCAGTATACGCAAAGTGAAGAGAATTACCTCGATAACACCTTCCAATGACGAATTCCTTCTTTTCCTGTATTATATCTCAGCTGAACTCCACCAAATCACATCCTCCAATTTCAGGAGCGCTTGCCCACCAGGAAAGCAATATTGACCTTTTCGAAGAGGTGCAAGATGACTCAGCAATGGGTTTTATGTCCTGAAGCTCAAGAATACGCGGCGGTGATTCCAACAAAGTACAAAGATTGTCATGGTTGCGCTGATTGTGTTGACAGGTTCATCCGGGTTGTCAAACAAACGAAACCGGTGTATATTGTACCCATTGGAGCAATAGTTTGGCCGGCGCATTTGGTGCGGGAGAATGCTGCATTGGGTGGCATGGATAGCGTATGGCTTGTAAATCATCATGTTGATCTAGATACCTACTGGACTATTTCTTAATTAGATTAGAATGCCTGATTCAGGTGTATAGCTGTGAGATAGTTTATTGAATAGTACTATTTGATATAGACATTATATAGTATCACTCACGGAGAGTCTAGCTCCAGGTGCACCGTAATCGCTATGGAGACCTGTGTCGTAGTCCCAGCACCTCCCAAATTTTACCAACTTGAAGGCATGACCTTGTAACATTCTGAAGACGACTTCATACTCTTTAGAATATTCTTGTATTCCATTCCGCTACTTCAGAAGCATTGAGGATCACCTGAAAGTACTCTCAGAGTACCTGAGAAGCACATCGTTTCGCATTCAGCCTGTTTGGGAGCTTCTGGGAGCTTCTGGAAGGATCGGTGTGGCTAGTCAGAAAAGCTGAGTGGTTGAGTAATGACTTCCGAACCATTTTACATTTTGCTGATGCAGCACAGTCTTGCTTGCACCATGTTTTTCCAATTGGGTTGTTTTTTAGAACACTGATAGGTGCGCTTCCTTGCCTTCATAGTTAAAAGAGTTCCGGTGAAACGGACTTTGAGAATTGGACTGAATTATGTTTCTTCCACCAGTCACTCACCCACCTGTTGCTTCGATTCCTCCGCACTAATGATCTGGAGTTCCATGGTATGTATGCAGATGGTGGCGGCTGTGGTGGTTGAAACACCATGGTGAATACTGACCAATATATCCGCTACCGGATTGGCTGCCCCTGGAAAGGACTTGATTGAGCTGTTAATCTGCTGCAGTTTATCCTGCTGTTGCCATTGGTGGCTCGAATGCTGGTGCTGGCTGATCATATGCCAGAGCCGCGTGAGGTCTGTGTATACTAACATATGTCGATTGCTAAGGTAAGGCTCCTAGTCGATTAATCGTTTGGATCACCAAGAAGTTGTGGTCATATGCTGCATGGCGCATCTCAATCTCATGTAATTTTGCTGCCAAGAAGCCCCGTGGTCATTCCACAAGCCAGTCCTCTGGTCCCCAGGGTTGTGTTTGAGTCAAAGCGTCTCCAATCGCCAAGTCAGAAGCATCAGTGTGCAAGATGTAGTCATGCGCAAGATCATGTAGTGCCAGCACCAGAACAGATCCCCAAGCACTCCGAATTTTATCCAATACTGCATGATGCTTTCGAAGTCATCGAAAGGTTCTTTTATCCGCTGTTAATGCTTATCACAGAGTGGTCCAGTGTGTGAACTTGTTCAGGATCGAATAGTAGCCTGCCAACACCAGCAATGACCGAAGCTGCGCTGTGGTCACCAGGACTGACCAGTCATTGATGGCTGCAATCTTCCTGTCCTCCATGTGGATTCCACTTGCATTAACCTTGGGACTAATGCACAACATCTTTGTGGCTACAAAAACGGATTGTCGCTTATTTAACCGGAGCTGTACTGCCCTGATTGCCGGCAGGCACGAGTCGACTTGTATGGTGTAATCGGTCAGACTGCGGGAAATGATCAGCGCGCAGTCGAGTTATAATATTGCAATGTTCTTATCCGGGCGCACGGTGTGTCCCATAGTGCCGATGATGGCCGACAGCGGGTGAGCCCAACCAAATGGCATTACCATCCATCGATAGAAGACATCCCGAGTAACAACTGCTTTATTGTACCTGTCTTCTGGGTGTTTGCCCAACTGGTGGTAACAACTGGCAAGGTTAAGCTTTGTAAACACTGTGGAACAATATAGCCAGTTAATGAAATCTTCTATGTATGGAGGTGAGTAATGGCCTCCGGTGGTAATTTCATTTAGGCGTCTGTAATCAATGCACATCTGAAGCCCGAAGCATCTAGTCTTTGAATAATGATCACTCGTGCTACAAATTGGGAGCGGCTGTCAGTAACACAGCCATTGACCAGTGATTTGGCAATCGGGGTTTCGAACTACAAGTACTCGAAATCTGAAGTCCAGTATGGCTGGTGATGAGGCCATTTGGCTATTGGGTTGGTGTCGATGTGAAAGTCATATTTTGAAGCTGGAGGGACTCCCATTGGCTGTTCAAAGATGTCTGCAAATGCCTACCTGATGCATAGCCCCTATGCTTCCGGGTCTGCAGGCTTGTGTGGAGTAGCCTCCACCTCCTCCCTTATCATGTCCATATGTTCCAGAATATTGATGATGAAGATCTCTAATGACTTCCACTTGGCTACGAAAAACGCAGTGAGCATATTGATCACTGATATACAGGCCACTGTTCGGCAATGGGCCCAAACTTCTCTCAATTCTCCTTGGTGAGGTCACAGATCAACAAGTTATGTCATGATAATTGTTGAGGGAAGGAAGGAGCCTTGCTGCAAATTAGTCCAATTGGACTCCAGCATATGAATAGTATTCGAGTTCTGATTGCAGATATGCAAATCGGCTGCCATCCAAGGTTTACACACAATCAAGCAATAAATGCTGACCAAATCAAAAATTGTATCCCATCTGGAGATATCGACATGATTGCCAGTGACGCCTCTTCCTGATTCTTTGAGCCAAACTTGCCATCTATCCTCCTCTGCCTTCTCTTCTACCATGATAGAGACACTCATGTGCCTACCAAGTCAATATTTGAAGCTCAAAGAATCAGGATAGGCAGTAGTGATGTAACAATGAAAGGTGCCCCAATCAAACAAGGAATATGCTGAACAAATGCTATTATTGGAGGTTGAAACAGAATTGTTAAAATGCAGCAACTCAGAATGAGGTAAACAATGATGAGCAGAAGTCTCATTGTCCGTCAAGCTGGTCATGGACGATTGCACATACCATATGTGTACCTCGTTGCATTTCGCCAATCTGTTACTCTGCACCATTTTCGTATGTCCAATCATATTTTGAGTAGTAGAACATTCCACCACAACTCACAATTGCCATTTTCCTGGCTGTTCTTCTCATCCCCAACCTTCTGCTCCACTGCTGAATTCTGCACATCATTGTTTGTACTTACATCCTGCACCACTGCCACCGGGACATATATCAAACTTGCAGCAGCCGAGCTAACCGGACTTCCGGGGGTGCTATGATCAGTATCACTGCAAACACCACCACTGTCCCATCTGTTGCGGTTTCAACCAGTTCTCAGACAGAAAGCTTCATCCGCAAAAACCAAAATTACATTCCAAAAATGGACCCCACGTACGAATGCTTCTCCACGTTCTCCCCAAGTATTCCGAAAAACGTATTTGCAATCTTCCAACATGCTTCAAAGGGTTCAATGATGCCATCACATCGTTACGACATTTCAAAAACTTGTCTAGTCATTTAAGACAATTTACTGCACTTGTTTCTGTCATGTTGGGCCACGAGATTTTAATTGTTTGGACAGTTTTGTGAACTGTGCCATTGATTTCAAGAATATTTTTAACGATTCAATCCCTTGAGGAATCCATTAGACATAAGCTTGCACAATTCCGATAACAATATTCAGACCAATCATTCATCAGATTTCAATATAGTGCTATGACGATTAGTTAAAAGCATTAAATTGAATAATCTACATATGAAACAAATTGAAAGCATTGAAGTAGATCATGTTGCTCGAATACCACCGCCTGCTATCTGGCTGCGGCGTCAGCGTAAGAAGGTGTACAGCCCCTTGGATCATGCTTAAAGGGATGACATAGCTTGTGCCAATGCGGAACAGAGCCTTATGATGGTCGCTTTGATTGTGGAAAGGTTGCATCGGAGGGTGATTTCTCTCCTCGACAATCACCATACCAGCAGTCTGATGTATCGGTGTTGTTGCAAATGTCAGAAGCAAGGCAACAAGGCCTTTAACGTTCGATTCAGCATCCTTGACAACAAAGATCATTGCAACCATGCGGGATTGCATCCAGCAGTCAACTAAAAGTGGCTATCCGGACTCGTCCCCATCCAGAGCAGCACTGTATCAGTTCTTGGTGGCTTATGCTCTCTCCACCTTGTGGACCCAGTGCAATGAACCATTTGAACTTCCTGCTCGTCACATTGAACAGACGTCCCCGGCATTGCTACTGCAATGTACCAAATGTATTTTGCATTGTTCAGACATTCGAATCCTGATTGAAATTGACAAAGTCTGTGAAGTCAGCAAATCTCTCAAAACACCGAGCAATTTGATTCTGTAGCTCCCCTTTTGGCATCGCACACCAGTCAGCCAAGTCAGGAAGTGTCTTGATTTCTGGTGTCTGGTTTTTCATGATTGGCTTGATATGCGTTTTGGTTAGAGGGATGTCATTGTGGTGACATTGTTTGCAGCATTTGAATTAGGCAGTCGATACTGAAACACCTCGTTTTGGGTGTTTGTTCGCGAAATCTGGAAGGCAGATTCATCACGATTCGATTGTCGGGATTCATGTTCAAGATCCGGCATCGCTCCTTCTCGGAGTTCAGAGCTTGCATTTATGAGGTTGCCAAGCTGGCAGATATGGTGAGAACAGTTGTTGTGGGGAGGGATCTACACAAAGTTGAAATCCGATTCGTCAACAAGATGTTGTGCAATTTCTGACCCAATCTGCATTGAATCTTGATCAACGCGATGATGCTTTGTAGCGCCAGAAACATTGTTCCAAGCAGGGTCTGTCTCTCATTCCTCCTGTGTGTCCAAGGTGAGTTGCTTTTTCATGCCTTCCGAGGCCTGCTTGAGGATTTACTGGCGCGGACGTGACTGAAAACATCCTTGTGACAATGAAACTCCTCCAGATAATTCTCCATGTACTCGGTTGTGTCTTCAGTATGGTACCGGTACTATACTACCATATCATGAAAATACACTAAGTTCTTGACCCTCAACAGGGCTTCTGTGAAGGGAACTATTTCGCTTTCTGAAGGGTTAAAAAGAGTGGCTGCGAAAATTGGAACAATCGCCCTCCTGATTGCGTTCATTACCGTATCAATTGATTGCGACACGTGGCTATACGTGAGGAAAACCTTCGGTGCAACCATAACCGACATATATTACCCCTGTTACCACTGTGTTATGGTTGCTTCCTATAGAATATGACAGCCTACCCTGTACTTTGGCCATTAGAGCGGAGTTATGAGAATGTTATGTGGGTGTTACCATATGTAATATCGAATTACAGCATGATGCAA